>Ga0180430_10003234_pt1 | contig 14156 bp, 13 predicted proteins | sample SS_ome_9_FD_132999 | JGI IMG/M metagenome (GOLD analysis project Ga0180430, IMG submission 132999) | Hypersaline lake sediment archaeal communities from the Salton Sea, California, USA - SS_1_S_2 metaG | ecosystem: Environmental > Aquatic > Non-marine Saline and Alkaline > Hypersaline >... | reverse complement strand
GCCGCTCGAAGCTGGTCCCCGCAGTCGCAGCGCAAGGACCCCAGAACGTCCCCCGTCAAGCATTCCGAATGGACCCGAACCAGGACTTCCTCCTCCGGATCGATCTCCCCCATGATCAAAGCCAGATGGGTGTACTCGTCCATGTCGTTGTTGTAGGCGATGACCTTGAACTCCCCCCCGAAGGTGGATGGAAGCCGGGCCGAAGCCGCCCGATGCACGAAAATCTCGTTCTGCATGCGGTAGTGAATGATATCCGCCACGGTGACGATCTTCAGTCCATGCTCCTCGGCGAACTCCTCCAGATCGGGCATGCGGGCCATGGTTCCGTCGTCCTTCATGACTTCGCAAATGACCCCCGCCGGCTTGAGCCCCGCCAGCCGAGCCAGATCCACGGAGCCTTCCGTCTGCCCCGTGCGCACCAGGACCCCCCCCTTCTTGGCTCGAAGGGGAAACACGTGGCCGGGGCTCACCAAGTCCGAGGGCTTCACGTCGTCGGCGATGGCCGTCACGATGGTTCGGGCCCGGTCCGCGGCGCTGATGCCCGTGGTCACGCCTTTTCGAGCTTCGATGGAGACGGTGAAAGCCGTTTCGAAGGGAGAGCGGTTGTCCTGAACCATCATGGGCAACTGAAGGCGCTCCACCCACTGGGGGGTGAGGGACAGGCAGACGAGGCCGCGGCCGTGCTTGGCCATGAAATTGACGGCTTCGGGAGTGGCCTTTTCCGCCGCCATGCAGAGGTCCCCTTCGTTTTCCCGATCTTCGTCATCCACCAGGATGACCATCCTGCCCCGACGAATGTCTTCAAGGGCTTCCGGAATCGTTGCCAGAGGCATTTGTCAACTCCTTGTGAGCCGGAAAGAGATAGATGCAGCAACGCGAACGGTTGATTTTCGATCCTCCGGACGGGATTGTCAATCCAGAAAGCCGTGCTTCTGAAGGAAGCCCACGTCGATGCTCGCTTCTTCGGCGGGTTGCTCGGAATCCTTTTTTCGCCAGCCGCGAAGCATCTTTTCCACGTATTTCCCCATCAAATCCATTTCCAGATTCACCCTTTCGCCCGTCTGCATGGACTCGAGGGTGGTCATGCGCGACGTGTGAGGCACGATGTTCACGTCCAGCTCCCCTTCCCCGCAGCCGTTCACCGTCAAGCTGACGCCGTTGACGGCGATGGAGCCCTTTTCCACCACGTAGGGGCTCCACCGGGGAGGAAACCGGAATTCGAGCCTCCAGGAGCCCCCTCGACGAGCACGGCGGGCCAAAGTCCCCACCGTGTCCACGTGCCCCGTGACCCAATGGCCCCCCAACCGGTCGCCCACTTTGAGGGCCCGCTCGAGGTTCAACACGGCTCCGGGAACCTTTTCTCCCAGGGTGGTGCGCTCCAGCGTCTCGGCGGAAACGTCCGCGGTGAAGACCCTCCCCTGGAAGGAAGTCACCGTCAAGCACGCCCCATCCACGGCCACGCTCTCCCCCAGCTCCATCCCTTCCATGGAGAAGTCCGAGCGGACGACCATGCGGGCGTCTTCCCCCCGACGGTCCAGACGCACGAGGGTGCCGGTTCCTTCAACGAGTCCCGTAAACATGACCAAACCTCGCAAGAAGGGATTGCGCTCGGAGAGCCAGGGAGATCGGAGGGGCCAACGCTTGATCGATTTCGCTCTCGCGAGCCTTCCCCTCGCTTCGTCGTTCCCGCGAAGCCAAGCTGGATTCCGGGTTTCCGCCATGCTTCGCCCGGAAGGACGACGATGGGTATCCAAAACAAAGCCGCCTTGCACCCGGAGCCCGGCTTTTCCCCGGGAGCGAGGGCGTCCCCGTCCTTGATCGGAAGCTTTCGAAAGACCCGCTTCGAGGGCAAGATGCCCTCGCTCCAGGGAATCGAGGGCAAGATGCCCTCGCTCCCGGAAACGGCCCTCCTGCTTGCCGGGAACGGCCCTCCTGCTCGCGTTGCAAGCGGGGCCGAACCGACCCGGCCATCAATAAAGCTCGCGGCGAAAACGACCGCTGAGCAGCACGTCCTGCCCGAAGCGGCGCACCTTGAGCTCGTAGGCGGCGAAGGCGTCGGCCATGCGCTCCCGGACTCCCCCCCGGATCATGGGCGTGGCGGCGGAATCTCCCAGGACCTTGGGAGCATAGAAAAAACGGAGCTCGTCGGCAAGCCCTTCTTCCAGAAAAGACCCGTGAATCCCGCCTCCTCCTTCCACCAGGAGGCTGGTCACCTTTCGACGGCCCAGCTCCTCGAGCAGCGCGGACAGACGCACGCGCCCCGCTTTTTCAGGAAGCCGCAAAACCGTCGCGCCGGCCTCTCGGAGACGCTCCGAAGCTTCCGACGATTCCCCGTCCGTCGCCGCGGCCACCCAAACGGGGACTTGACGAGCCGTGCGCACGAGGCGGCTTTCCAGGGGGATGCGGAGACGCGTGTCCACGACGACGCGCGCGGGTTGGCGGCAGGGAGGGCTGCGCTTCAAGCGGGCAGTGAGCTGCGGGTCGTCGGCGAGGACGGTCCCGATGCCCACCAGGATGGCGTCGGCTTCGCACCTCAGAGCATGGACGAATCGCCTGGACTCCTCGTTGGTGATCCATCGGGAATCCCCCGTGCGCGTGGCGATGCGCCCGTCCAAAGTCGCGGCGGCCTTGAGGGTCACCCAGGGAAGGCCAAGGGTGCAATGCTTGATGAACGGCTGATTCAAGCGGCGGCATTCCTCTTCCAAAACCCCCGTATCCACCCGAATTCCTCGATCGCGCAGCCATTCGACCCCCCCTCCCTTCACCCGGGGATTGGGGTCCCTCATGCCCACCACCACCCGGCCGACTCCGGCTTCCGCGACGGCGACGGCGCAGGGAGGCGTTCGCCCGTAATGATTGCAGGGCTCCAAAGTCACGTACAGAGTGGCCCCCCGGGCTTCCCGCCCCGCCCGGGTCAAGGCTTCGGCTTCCGCGTGAGGCCCCCCCACCTCCCGGTGGCAGCCTTCGGCCACCACCGCGTCTTCGCGAGCCAGCACGGCCCCCACCAAAGGATTGGGACTGGTGCGTCCCCGTCCCTTGCGGGCCAGGCGAAGGGCCCTTTTCATGAAAGATTCGTCGCGCTCCTGGCGATTCACGCCGATGCCTCTCAAAGAGGTTCCTGGCTCCCGGCTTGCCGTCGTTCCCGCGAAAGCGGGAATCCTGGCCGCTTTTTCCCGGGGCTCGACCCTCCGTTCGCTTCCTCGTCCAACCGGAAACGAGAAGCCCGAATCAGTTCTGCTCCATGACGGGCATGTGCAGAGGGAAGGCCGAGCAGAACTCCGAAACCTCTCCCTGGAGGGCCTTCAGGGCCGCCTCGTCCCCCTTGGCGCTCAAGGCCCGGTCCATGAATCGGGCGACGACGGCCATATGGTCGGGATTCATGCCCCGCGTGGTGACGGCCGCCGTCCCGATTCGTATGCCGCTGGTCACTCCCGGCTTTTCCGGGTCGAAGGGAATGGCGTTCTTGTTGACGGTGATGCCCGCAAGGTCCAGGATCTTCTCGGCCTCTTTCCCGGTCAATCCTTTGGGAATCAGGTTCAGCAGCATGAGATGGTTGTCCGTGCCTCCCGACACCAGACGATACCCCAGCTCCACAAGCTCCGCCGACAACCGGCGGCTGTTTTCCAGGATGCGGCTCTGATAGTCCCTGAAAGCCGGCTGCAGGGCCTCCTGAAAGGCCACGGCTTTGGCGGCGATGACGTGCATGAGGGGACCGCCCTGGATGCCGGGAAACAAGTGGCTGTCCAGCATCTTGGCGTGCTTCTCGTGGGAGAGGATGAATCCCCCCCGAGGCCCCCGCAAGGTCTTGTGGGTGGTGGAGGTGACGAAATCGGCGCTTTCCAGGGGATTGGGGTGCAGACCGGCGCACACCAGACCGGCGATGTGGGCCATGTCCACCATCAGACAGGACCCCGCTTCCCGGCAAATGGCTTGGAACCGGCCGAAATCGATGCGGCGCGGATAGGCGCTGGCCCCCGCGATGATCAGCTTGGGGCGGTGCTCGCGAGCCAGCCGGGCCACTTCGTCGTAGTCGATGCGCTCGGTCTCCCGCGAAACCCCGTAGGAGACCACGTTGTACAGACGCCCGGAAAAGCTTACGGGGCTCCCGTGGGTCAGGTGCCCCCCCTGGCTCAGATTCATGCCCATGAGGGTGTCGCCGGGCTTCAGAACGGAAAAGTACACGGCCATGTTGGCCTGGGAGCCCGAGTGGGGCTGGACGTTGGCGTATCCCGCCTTGAAAAGCTCCTTGGCCCGCTCCTGAGCCAACCGCTCGGCCACGTCCACGTACTCGCAGCCCCCGTAATAGCGCCGGCCCGGATATCCCTCGGCGTATTTGTTGGTCATCACCGAGCACTGGGCTTCCATGACCGCCGGGCTGGCGAAATTCTCCGAAGCGATGAGCTCCAGCTTCTCCCGCTGCCGCCTCTCCTCGCTGCGAATGGCCGAGGCCACTTGGGGATCGATGCGCTCCAGATAAGACATCCTTTGCTTTCCTTTCCTATAGAGAGTCGAAGCGGTCCAGCAGATCCACCCGGCGGCCGTGCCTTCCGCCTTCGAAGGCTTCCTCGAGCCAGGTCCGCAGAATTTCGAACACCAAGTCCTCTCCCGTGAAGCGGCTCCCCAAGCACAGCACGTTGCTGTCGTTGTGACGGCGGCTCATCCTGGCGGTGAAGGGCTCGTAGGCCGCGGCGGCCCGCACCCCGGCATACCGGTTGGCGGCCATGCTCATGCCCACTCCGCTGCCGCAAACCAGCACGCCCCGCTCCGCCTCCCCCTTGGCCACGGCCCGCGCCACTCGACCGGCGAACAGGGGATAGTCCACCGATTCCGGGCCGTCGGTACCCATGTTCTCCACCTGGTGGCCGTTGCTTTCCAGGTAGGCCGCGATCTTGTCCTTCAACTCGTACCCCGCGTGATCCGCGCCCACGGCGATCTTCATGTCGAGTCCCTTTCTATTCCGTCCATTTCTTGAACACCAGCGTCCCGTTGGTCCCCCCGAAGCCGAAGGAATTGGACAGGGCGACGCGCACATCCGCCTGCCGGGCCTGGTGGGGCACGTAATCCAGATCGCAGTCGGGATCGGGATTTTCCAGATTGATGGTGGGAGGAATCGTTCCATGGTGGAGGGTCAAGGCCGTGTAGGCGGCTTCGATGCCCCCGGCGGCCCCCAGGAGGTGGCCCGTCATGGATTTGGTGGAGCTGACGGCCAATCGCCGGGCATGATCCCGGAAAACCGTTTTGATGGCTTGGGTTTCGAAGCGGTCGTTGAGCTCCGTGGAGGTTCCGTGAGCGTTGATGTAGTCCACCTCGCCGGGAGGGATGCCGGCATCTTCGAGAGCGACGGCCATGCAACGCGCCGCCCCCTCCCCTTCGGGCGCGGGCGCGGCCATGTGATGGGCGTCCCCCGAGGCCCCGAAGCCGACGATCTCGGCGTAAAGGGTCGCTCCACGCTCCCGGGCCCGCTCCAGCTCCTCCAGAACGATGACGGCGGCCCCTTCTCCCAGGATGAAGCCGTCCCGGTCGCGGTCGAAAGGCCGCGAAGCCTTGGACGGCTCGTCGTTGCGCGTGGAAAGGGCGCGCATGGCGCTGAAGCCGGCCACGGCCAAAGGAGTGATGGTGGATTCCACCCCTCCCGTCACCATGATGTCGGCTTGACCGTCCCGAATGAGGTGGAAGGCCTGGCCCACGGCGTGAGTGCCCGCCGCGCAGGCGGTCTGGATGGAAAGGTTGGGACCTTTGAGGCCGTGGGCGATGGAGACGAGGCCGGGAGCCATGTTGCCGAGGAGCATGGGGATGAAAAAGGGGCTGACCTTTTTGGGCCCCGAATTCAGGAGGACCTTGTGGGTCTCCTCCATGGTGGACAATCCCCCCAGCCCGCAGCCCATGACGACTCCCGCCCTCGCGGCGTGGGCGGGATCCACCGTCAGACGGGCGTCGTCGAAAGCCAACCGCGCCGCCGCCACGCCGTATTGAAGGAAGATGTCCATCTTGCGGGCTTCCTTTTTGGAGACGAAATCGTCGGCCCGAAAGTCCTTCACCTCCCCCGCGATCCGGCTGGCAAAGGCGGAGGCGTCGAAGCGCGAGATGGGTCCGATGCCGGACCTGCCCTCCACCAAGGAAGACCAGTTCTCGTCCTTGCCCATCCCAAGGGGAGTGACCAAACCAATGCCCGTAACGACCGCCCGGCGCTTTCCTTTGCTTTCCATGCGTTCTCCGTGATCGAGTTTCCTCGGTAATCCGTCCGTTTCCATGCTCTCGACCGCTCGGGGCCGCCCCCCATGGCATCGTCGATCAAGTCTCTCCACCGCACAGGAAGGAAGCTCGTCCCCCGCGGCGAGTCAACCCATGAACATTCCTCCGTTGACGTGGATCACCTGGCCCGTGATGTAGCCCGATTCCTCGGAGGCGAGAAACTTCACGGCCGCCGCCACGTCTTCGGGAGCGCCCAAGCGGCCCGAAGGGATCTGCTTCATGAGGGCTTCCCGGGCCTTCTCTCCCAGGGCTTCGGTCATGTCCGTTTCGATGAACCCCGGCGCCACGGCGTTGACGGCGATGTTGCGCGAAACGACCTCCCGGGCCAAAGACCGCGTGAAGCCCACGATGCCCGCCTTGGAAGCCGAATAGTTGCACTGCCCGGCATTGCCCAGAAATCCCACCACGGACGTGATGTTGACGATGCGCCCGTAGCGCTGTCGCATCATGGGTCGGATGGCGCCCTGGCAGCACAGGAACATCCCTTTGAGATTGACGTCCATCACCTCGTCCCACTCTCCGGATTTCATGGTGGCCAGAAGGTTGTCCCGGGCGATGCCGGCGTTGTTGACCAGAACGTCCAAGCGCCCGCAAGTCTTCACGAGATCCTTGAAAGCCGCCCTGACTCCGCCCTCGTCGGCCACGTCGAAGGCCAGCAGGCGAGGTGCGCCGCCTCGCTCCTCCACCATGGCGGCCGTTTCCCGCGCGGCGTCCTCCCGGGACCGGTAGTTGACGACCACTTCCCGTCCCGGACCCGCCAAAGCCACCGCCACGGCCCGCCCGATTCCTCGCGCGGCCCCCGTCACCAGCACAACCCGATGCTCGCTCATTTTTCGCCTCGATCCTCTCCCCGCGCCCTGCGGATCGTTTTGATGAATTCCGGCACGAATTCCAGGAGGTCGGCCACCACCCCCACCGTGGCCACGTCGAAGATGGGAGCGTTGACGTCCTTGTTCACCGCCACGATGGTCTTGGAGCCCTGCATGCCCACCACGTGCTGGACGGCCCCCGAAATTCCCGCAGCCATGTAGAGGGCGGGGGCCACCGTGCGCCCCGTCTGGCCCACCTGATGCGACGGGTCGATCCACCCGTCGTCCACCACGCTCCGGGACGCTCCCACCGCGCCTCCGAGCATGCGCGCCAGCTCGTCGAGCAAGGCGAAATTCCCGGCTTTCTGCAAGCCCCGTCCGCCGGAGATCACCACATCGGCTTCAGTAAGCTTGGCCGTTCGGTCCTCTTCGGGAATGACTTCCAGCACCTCCACCCGGGACCGGATGGACTCGGCGGAAACGTCCACTTCCTCCACCCGCCCCTCCCGTCGGGCCGGCTCCAAGGCTTTCATGACCTTGGGCCGCACGGTGGCCATCTGGGGGCGCCCGCGAGGGCAGACGATGGTGGCCATGACGTTGCCCCCGAACGCCGGTCGGGTCTGGAGGAGCAATCCCTCGTCGCTCACGCCCAAGCGAGTGCAGTCGGCGGTAAGCCCCGTTTTCAAAGTGGCGGCTACCCGGGGAATGAAGGAGCGCCCCATGGAGGTGGCCCCGGCCAAAAGGATCTCGGGCCTTTTCTTGCGGACGATCTCCACCAGGGCTCCCGCGTAGGCTTCGTCGGTGAAGCGGGCCAGCTCCGGGCGATCCACCGTATAAACCACGTCGGCCCCGTGAGCGACGAGCTCCCCGGGCAGGTCCCCCAGGGAGTGGCCCAGGAGAACCGCCGCAAGCTCCACGCCCCTGGCGTCGGCCAGCTCCCTGCCGGCCCCCAGCAATTCGTGACTCACCCGGTGAACCGCGCCGTCGCGCCACTCGGCGTAAACGCAGACTCCCCGGTATTGCCCGGCGTCCTCCACCGCCCCGGCCCCCACCTCGGGCAGAGAGATGGCCCCGAACTCGCACGTGTCCACGCACATGCCGCACAAAGTGCATTCGTCGGTGATCTCGGCCCCCGTCTCCGTGACGACGATGGCCTCGTACGGACAAACCTCCTCGCATACGCCGCAAGCGGTGCACTTGTCGATATCGACGATGGCTTTCATAGGTTGGGTATCCCGGCTTCCTTGAGGTAGCGATAGAGTTGCTCCGCCTGCTCGCTCACGCTTCCTTCCACGAGGACGCGCTCTTCTCGGCGGGGAGGACTGAAAACGCGCACGACCTGCGTGTAGGAGCCGCTCAGCCCCACGCGATCCGCCTGGAGCCCGAGCTCCTCGATGCCCCACACGGGGATTTCGGCCTTCTTGGCCCGCATCTTGTGGCGCAGGGAAGGCAGGCGGGGCTCGCCCGCCTCCTTGAGCACCGTGACGAGAGCCGGCAGAGGCAGCCTCCACACGGCCGTTCCTTCGTCGGTCTGGCGAGTCACTTTCAGGGAGGAATCCTCGGACTTGACGATCTCCTTGACGAAGGTGGCGTAGGGGATGTCCAGGACGGTGGCCGTTTCCGGGCCCACCTGGGCCGTGTCCCCGTCCACCGCCTGCTTGCCGCACACCACGAGGTCCACGTCTCCCATTTTGCGCACGGCGGCGGCCAAAGTGACGGACGTGGCCCAGGTGTCGGCTCCGGCGAAGGCCCGGTCGCTCACGAGCACGGCATCGTCCACGCCCCGGGCGAGGACGTCCCGCAGGGCGTCCTTGGCTTGGGGAGGTCCCATGGTGAGGGCCGTCACCGCGGCCCCGTGCTCGTCCTTGATCCTCAAAGCCGCCTCCACGGCGAACAGATCGAAGGGATTGACGATGGACTCCACCCCTTGGCGCACCAGGGTGTGGGTTTCGGGATCGATGCGGACGTTCTTGGCATCGGGAACCTGCTTGATGAAGACGACGATGTGCATCAGAAAAAGCTCTCCTTGAGGCGCCCGTACTCCTTGTTCAGCTCCTGCCCGATGACGTTGCGCTGGATCTCGTTGGTGCCTTCGTAGATTTGCAGGATCTTGGCGTCCCGCATCATCTTCTCCACGGGGTAGTCGCGCATGTAGCCGTAGCCTCCGAGGATCTGGACGGCGTCGGTGGACACCTCCATGGCCACGTCGCTGGCGAAGACCTTGCACATGGCCGCCACCTTGCTCGCGTCCTTGGGCTCCGTATCCAGATGGCGCGCCGCGGCGTAAACGAGGGCCCGCGCCGCCTCGGTTTTGGTGGCCATGTCCGCCAGCTTGTGCTGGACGGCCTGGAAATTGATGATGGGCTTTTCGAACTGCACGCGCTTGCGGGCGTACTCCACCGCCAGATCCAGGGCTCCCTGGGCCAGCCCCACCCCCAGGATGCCGATGCCCGGCCGGGACTTGTCGAAGGTTTTCATGGCGACGACGAATCCCGTGCCTTCGCGGCCGACGAGACGGTTGGCGGGTATGCGGCAGTCCTGGAACACGAGCTCCCGGGTGGAGGAAGCCCTTATGCCCAGCTTTTTTTCCTTCTTGCCGAAGGAGAACCCGGGATCCCCCTTCTCCACGATGAAGAAGCTGGCTCCGCGGGGGCCCTTGGAGCGATCCGTGACGGCCAGCACCGTGTAGATTTCCGCCTCCCCCCCGTTGGTGATCCACTGCTTCGTCCCGTTGAGCACGTAATGGTCGCCGTCCCGGCGGGCCGCGGTCTGGATGGCCGACACGTCGCTGCCGGCCCCCGACTCCGTGAGTCCGAAGGCGGCCAGGCGCTCCCCGGAAGCGATGGGGGGAAGGTATTCCTTTTTCTGCTCCTCGCTGCCGTACAGCAGGATGGGATAGGCCCCCAGGCCACTGGCGGCGAAGGACGTGGCGATGCCGATGCACCCCCGGGCCAGTTGCTCCACCGCCAGACAGTTTTCGAAGATCCCCCCGCCCATTCCCCCGTACTCCTCGGGAATGTAAAGGCCGAAAAGGTCCGATCGCGCCAGGGTCCCGACGACCTCCCAGGGAAATTCCTCCTGCTCGTCCAGTCGAGCGCGAGCGGGACGTATCTTCTCTCTGGCGATCTGCTCGGCCAGCTCCCGGATCATCTCTTGTTCTTCAGTCAGGAAATAGTTCACGGAGCGTCTCCTCTCAACCGGTCTTTTTTCCACGGCTTCCCCGGGGGAAAGCCCGGATCCCCGGCCTATTTCTTCCCGGCGAGCCCCCATTTGCTTTTCCAGCGGCCCAACATGCCCTGCGCGTCGTGCGTCTTGAGCCGCGCGAGCAACGGGCCAGCAGAAAGGGCTTCGGCGATCCTCTGGAAAACGTTTTCCGAAGCCAAGTCGGCGGCCACGTCGATGGCGCTGCACACGGCCCGGGCGTCGGAGCGTCCGTGGGCCACGACCACGGTTCCGCGAACGCCCACCAAGGGAACGCCCCCGACGCTCCCGTAATGGTGGGTCCGCCGAAGGGCCTCGAAGTCCCGCACGAATTCCCGGCTTTCCCCAAAGGCGTGCCGTTGGAGGCGCTCCTGCCACAAGGAAAAGAGGCTTTCGCACAAGGCTTCGAAAAGCTTCAACAGGACGTTCCCCGCAAAGCCGTTGCAAATCACGGCGTCCGCACGGCCCGACAAAAGGTCGCGGGGCTCGAGGTTGCCCGCGAAGCGCAGGGAGGAACGGCTCAACAAATCGTGAGCCCGCCGGAGGTCCGGAGGGCCCTTGCCCGCTTCTCGGCCGATGTTGAGCAGCCCCACTCGCGGGCGCTCCAGCCCCGGGCGAGCCTTCAGAAAGTGATGGGCCAAGACGGCCCATTGAGCCAGCTGAAGAGCATCGGCTTCCAGGTAGGCCCCTGCATCGGCCACCAGCACCCGACCGCGGGGAGTCGGGATGAAAACCATGAGGCACGGCCGTCGCAACCCCCGGGCCAATCCCACGAAGTGGCGAGCGGTGGCCACCACGGCCGCGCTGTTGCCCGCGCTGACCACGGCGTCCACCTCTTCCTCGGCCAACGCCCGCATGGCCACGGCGAGGGAAGCCTCCTTCTTCCTGCGGATGGCCCGGGGACCGGCTTCCTCCATGCCGATGGCCTCCGGGGCATGGACGATCTCCAAACGCGAAGCCCCTTCCGCTTCTCCAAGGATCCCGCGGATGGAGCCTTCATGACCGAAAAGGACCAATCGCTCCCCTTGGGCGCGCCCGCGAGCCCGAAGCAAAGCTCCCTCGACGACGGCTCCGGGAGCATGGTCGCCTCCCATGGCGTCCAGGGCGATCCTCATGGCCGGCGCCCTTCCCCGGAAGGGCCGGAAGCATCACTCTTCTTCTTGCTCGATGACCAGACGGTCCCGGTAATAACCGCAGCTCGGGCACACGCGATGGGGCAAGGAAGGCTCATTGCACTTGCGACAGGTGGAAAATGAAGGCACGGAAAGGCTTCGATGCGCGTTGCGCTTGTTCCGCCGGGCCTTGGACGTTCTCCGCTTGGGCACCGCCATGGCTGCTGTTCCTTTTTTGAGTTTCACCCGCGCTCCCCTCGAGAGCGCGGAAGTTGACGACGATTCGACGGGAGGGCGACGGATGGCCGGAACGGGACGCCAAGCCGGCTTCTCCGAAGATCAGCGGGACAGGCGCTTTTTCAGCCCCGCCAGAGCCTGGAAAGGAGAAGGCTTTTCCTCCCTTTCGCAAAGGCAGGCTTCCCGGTTCAAGTTCGCCCCGCAACGGGGGCAAAGTCCCCGGCAGGCTTCGGAGCAAAGGGCCTTGACCGGAACGGCCAGAAAGATCCGCTCGGCCACCAACCGGTCGATCTCGATGGCTTCCCCGTCGTAGAATTCCTCCTCCAGTTCCTCCGCGTCCAGCTCGACTTCTTCCTTGCGGGACGCCGACGGCTCGTGAATCAGGAAGGCCTCCAGAGGCTCCTCCAGGCTCCTGGAAACGGGCTCCAGACATCGATGGCAGGAAAACCGGATCTCCGCGCGAAGATCTCCCTTGACGTGGACGTGATCGGGACGCCTTTGAATCTCCAGATTCACCTCCACCGGACGCGCCAATTCCAACGGGTCCGGATCTTCGGAGGGGCGAAGCTCCTGCAGCTTCTCCTCGTCCCACTGAAAACGGAGGACCCTGCCCGATTCCGGTATTTCATCCACGCGAATCCGCATGTCCCATTCCTCTCCAAACACGTAAAAGCGTTAGTATAAAGATCCATGGGGGGCTGTCAAGACCTTTCGCCCCGTCCTTCGCCGGCGGGGCTCCCTCTTCCTTGAGTTTAAGCGGGGATCGTGTTATGGATGAAGACACTTTAACCTCCAGGAAGAATTTTGAAAAGGAGCGCGACGCTCATGGAAAAGGTCATCACGCGGTTTCCCCCCAGCCCCACGGGATATCTTCATATCGGAGGCGCCCGAACGGCCCTGTTCAACTGGCTTTTCGCCCGCCACCACGGCGGGCGCTTCATCCTGCGCATCGAGGACACGGACGTGGCCCGATCCACGGAAACCTCCATCCAAGCCATTCTGGAAGCCATGGAGTGGCTGGGGCTGGACTGGGACGAGGGCCCCTACTACCAGACTCGACGAATGGAAGTTTACCGGGAATACCTGAACCGCCTTCTGGATTCCGGGCACGCCTATTACTGCGACTGCTCCCCCGAAGACCTGGAAGAGCGGAGAAAAGCCGCCATGGCGACGGGGGCCAAGCCCAAATACGACGGGCGCTGCCGCCACCGGGGCCTGGGCCCCGCCCCGGGCCGCGTGGTCCGCTTCCGCACGCCGGACATGGGCTCCACGGTCCTCGACGACCTCGTCAAAGGGCCCATCGCCTTCGACAATGCCGAGCTGGACGATCTGGTGATTCAGCGGGGAGACGGGATACCCACCTACAACTTCGCCGTGGTGGTGGACGACATCACCATGGAAATGACCCACGTCATTCGAGGCGACGACCATGTGAACAACACCCCGCGCCAAATTCTCATTTACGAGGCATTGTCGGCCCCCCTCCCCCGGTTCGCTCACGTGCCCATGATTCTCGGGCCCGACCGGGCCCGCCTGTCCAAGCGCCACGGAGCCACCTCGGTGATGGAATACCAACGCCAGGGATATCTGCCCGAGGCCCTGGTCAACTACCTGGTGCGACTGGGGTGGTCCTGGAAGGACCGGGAGATCTTTTCCCGGGACGAGCTCGTCGAAAAGTTCACCCTGGACAACGTGGGCCGGGCCGCCGGAGTGTTCGACGCGGACAAGCTCCTGTGGCTCAACGCCCATTACCTTCGGGAGCGCTCTCCGGCATCCCTGGTCCCCTTGCTCCAACCCTTTCTCGAAGAGCGCGGCTATCCCCCCCGCCCCCGAAGCTATCTGGAGCGGGCCGCGGAAACTCTCCAGCCGCGAGCTTCCACTCTCGCGGAAATGGCCGACACCATGAAATTCTACTGCGTCGATCGCCTTGAATACGACCCCGCAGCGGCGAAGAAATTTCTCAAGCCGTCCATGAAAGAGCCCTTCGGCGCCATCATCGCGGCCTTGGAGGGGCTGGAATCCTTCGACGAAAAGACCCTGGAGGAAGTCTTCCGTGGAACGGCCGAGGATTTGGGGGTCAAGCTGGGCAAGCTGGCTCAACCCGCGCGCGTGGCCCTGACGGGCGTCACCGCCAGCCCCGGACTTTTCGAAGTCATCGACATCCTGGGCAAGGAAACCGTCATGGCGCGTTTGAAAAAGGCCCTGGAACACATGGAAAGTCGTTGAAGCCCCGTCTCCACCTTTGCCATCCTCCCCCGGGCTTCCGGGAGGCCCCTGTCCGGGGGGATGGGGACCTTGCGCGCGGAGGGTAGCCATGACGCGGCCCGAGAAGAAAAATCTCTTGAAGGCCCTGCTCCAAGACCTGCCCATCCACTACCGCTTGAGCTTTCCGTTCTTCCTTCTGGCCTTTCTGGGCACCACTTCCCTGGTGTGGATCAGCATCCACAGTCAAAACACTCTCATTCGCCAGCAGGAAAGCCAGCGCCTCAACGGGGCCTTCCAGTCCTTTCAGCACAACATCGATCTTCACGGTCGCTGGGCCATC
>Ga0180430_10003232_pt1 | contig 14160 bp, 7 predicted proteins | sample SS_ome_9_FD_132999 | JGI IMG/M metagenome (GOLD analysis project Ga0180430, IMG submission 132999) | Hypersaline lake sediment archaeal communities from the Salton Sea, California, USA - SS_1_S_2 metaG | ecosystem: Environmental > Aquatic > Non-marine Saline and Alkaline > Hypersaline > Sediment... | reverse complement strand
GGGGACCACCGCGGCCGACTCCGACCAGCCCGGGCCAAAGCCCTTTCTCGTCGGCCACTCGCCGAAACGCTGTGCACGTGATCGCTAAATCACAAAATTTCCACACGAAACGACGAAGACCCACTCCGTGGTCGCTGCCGGCACGAAGTCGGTTTACCAGGGCCACTGTGACACCGTCCTTTTGCCCGACGGAAAAACGATGTTTACCGCCTGGTGCCTCGGCCACGCGCGCTGGATCGGTCCGATTGCCAAAAGCATTGATGCTGGTCGCACCTGGACCCGGCCACTGGACGTGCCCGACAACTGGAAGGAAACCTCCAACACACCGGCCTTGCATCGGCTCGTCGCGCCCGATGGCACGGCCCGCCTGTTCTGTTTCGCGGACGGGCTGGATTGGAGCCGCCAAGGCAAACCTCCGTATCCGATGCAGCAATCGTATTCCGAGGACGATGGACAGACCTGGACGCCGATGGTTCCGAACGGCGTCGAGGGAGAAGTTCCGCCGAAGACCATTCACACCTTCGACGACGGCAAGCGGCTGGTCATGTGGAGCGACCTGCCCGGTAATGTCGTCCAGAGCGAGTCTCTCGACGGCGGGCTGACCTGGAGCCCCAGCCGTCGGATTCTCCGCGTTCCCAACCGTTGGAGTCAGCCCTGCGTGATCCGTTCCGCCGACGGCAGCACCCACCTCATGCTCCTGCGGGAAAACAGCCGCAAGTATCAGTCGCTGTATTCTGTCAGCCACGACGACGCGAAGACCTGGACCGAGCCGCGCGAACTGCCGGCCACTCTCACCGGCGATCGGCATGTCGCGAAGTTCGCCGACGACGGACGTCTCGTGGTCGCTTTCCGCGATGTGGCGAAGAGCAGTGCGACCTACGGCCACTATCTTGCCTGGGTGGGACGCTTCGAAGACATCCTCGAAGACAAACCGGGCGACTACCGGGTCAAGCTCTTCCACAATGCCTTGCGCAAAGAATCGGACCAGCCCGGCGCCGGCAACGCCGACTGTGGATACTCCGACCTCGAACTCCTGCCCGACGGAACGATCGTCGCCACGACCTATCTCAAGTATGAGGCGGGGCCGGAGAAGCATTCCGTCATGAACACGCGCTTCACCCTGACAGAAACGGATTCGCTCGTCAAAGAACGCCTGAAAGCCCGGTAGCCCCATGAAACACCCATTCCCACTCCTCACCGCCCTGGTGCTCGCGGCGCTGGCCGCGCTCGACGCCGCTGACGCGCCGAAGCCTTCCGTCCACGTCACGCAGGAGCTTCTCAACAGCATCCATATCACGCCGAAGCTCATCTTCGATCCGATGCCCGACTATGGGCAGAAATATCTGCCCTTCGCGATGGCCGCGAGCATGGAGTCCACGTCGAAAGGAAGGCTGTGGACCTGCTGGGCGGGCGGTGAGGACGGGCCGAATGCGTATCTGGTCGCCAGCTACAGCGATGATAGCGGCAAATCTTGGCGCGACCCCGTGTTCGTCATCGACCCGCAGGTCCACATTTCGAAAACCGGTGTGTTCTCGGAAGCCTCATACACTGTCGCCACCGGCACGGGGCCCGAAACACGGAAATTCTCGATCGGCACGCGGCTCGGCTCCTTCTGGTGCGACCCGAAGGGGCGACTCTGGCTGTTTTTCCATCAGTCCGTCGGCATGTTCGATGGCAGTTGCAGCAACTGGTATGTCCGCTGCGATGATCCCGATGCGGAGAAACCCGTGTGGACCGAGCCGGTTTACATCGGCTTCGGCGCCTCATTGAACAAACCTTTCGTGCGCCAGAACGGCGAGTGGATCCTGCCCGTGTCGCTGTGGGAACGCTGGCACATCGACAAGCCCTTCGCCGATTGCTATCGCGAGTTGGATGCCGTGCGCGGCGCGAATGTCTTTGTCTCCGATGATGAAGGCGCTCACTGGCGGTATCGGGGCGGCATCATTTTCAAGGGCAGTTGCTTCAACGAGCACTCCGTGGTGGAGCTTCGGGACGGCCGGCTCTGGATGCTCTCGCGGGGCATGAAGGCAGCCTTGCAGAGTTTCTCCGACGATGGCGGCAAGACCTGGCAACCCCAGACCACCGCTTTCCCGCACGTCAACAGCAAGTGCATCTTCCGCCGCCTCCAGTCGGGCAACATCCTGCTCATCCGACACGGCCAGGAGATCGCCAAGGCCACGCCTGCCCGCCAGGAGTTGACCGCATTCCTCTCCACCGACGAGGGCCAGACGTGGTCCGGCAAGCTGCTGCTCGATGAACGGACCGGCGTCTCCTATCCCGACATCGCGCAGGCTCCGAACGGCGACATCTACGTCCACTACGACCGCGGTCGCACCAGTGCGGCGGAGATCCTCTTCGCCCGCTTCCGCGAGGCGGACGTGACGGCTGGAAAGCTAGTTTCAGCGAACGCCTCGTTAAAGAACATGGTCAAAAGCAAGACCGGCATGAACCGCGGCGGGGCGAATGCACTGAGGGCGTCCAACGAATGAGTTCAAACGCTGCCTGCCACAACACTGCCACCATGAAACATACCCTCACACTCCTCACCGCCCTGCTGCTCGCATCAGCAACTGTCACGAATGGGCAGTCGCTCGAAATCGCTGATCTTGAAACCCGCGTCGTCGCCAGGGCGGAAGGCCGCTGGTTTGGCCGGGCGACCGTGGAACGGACTGGCGAGGGAACGTTGGTTCTGTGCTATCGCGGCGCATCGAAGCACACCGGGAGAGACGGTGTGATTCACGTGCGGTTCTCCAACGACGGAGGTCAGAACTGGTCCGACGCGGATCACGCGCTCGATGGCTCGCCGATTGCCGGGTTCCCCATTTCGTTTGAGGGCGACGACGCGTTTGAACCCTATCTCTATGCCGCACCAAATGGCCGGATCATCCTGCACGTCTGGCGGACGACAGGGCCAAACCACCGCGAGGGCAAAGGCACGTGGCAGACGGATTCCGCCGACGGCGGTCAAACGTGGAGCCAGCTGCGCCGGGTCGATTTCGTCGGGATCGAGAATGACGATCGCTGTTATGCCACGGACGACCACACCACGATTGACGGCAAGATCTACACCAGCCTGCGCGAATACGTCGGCGGCGAGCAACGTTGGCGATGCCGGTTCATCCAGTCGCCGGACAACGGAGTGTCGTGGCGGGTCGTCGGCGAACAGGTCAATGTGCCGGAGCACAACTCCGTCGAGAAGGGGTTCGAGTATGTCGGCGATGACCGGATCGTCAGTGTCGGTTCGGACGGACCGGGGCGGCGTTTCGTCGTGCAAACCCGTTCCGATGATCGCGGCAAGACCTGGGATCGCTGGAAAGACGCGCTGCCGCAAACCGGCGTGTGGGATCGTCCGCGCATCTGGACGCTGGCCCATTTGAAAGGCGAGACCGAATGGTGGACCGACGACACGCTGATCGGCGTCGGCAACACCACTCCGAAAGCAGGCAAGAAGTTTCCCCGCGCCAATGCGGTCTACCTTTCGACCGATCGCGGCGAGTCCTGGCAAATGCTCGGCGGCGAACCGATCGACGAGTTCTACCCGGACGGCGGCTACGGCGACCTGGAATACGATCCGGCGACCGGTTGGTTTGTTTATCTTTCCTATCGCGGCAAGGGACTCCATGGGGAAGCCGAGATCGTGCAGTATCGATTTCGGCTGAAAGGCCGGACCGAATTGGCCGACTTCCTGCATCTCGTTCATTCCGCAACCTGGACCGAGAAATGGCCTGACGACTCCGGCGGATTCGAAGCGCGCGAGGTCACTGCGGAGATCTGGACGGCGGCGATGCAGGCTTCGCTCGACGAGACGGACTCCGTACACATTCCCGCACGCGATCTGCCCTACTACATTGACGGCCCGCTCGTGTTGAAGTCCGGCCAGCGACTCACGGCTGATCCTAAGACCGAGATTCGGCTCAAGCCCGGTTGCAACACCTGCATGGTGAGAAACGCGAACCTCGTCGGGTTCAAAGACAGCCCCGTGCCGGACGAAACCAATCCCGACACGGACATCCACGTCGAAGGCGGCATCTGGACGACGCTGGCCGCTGCGAAGAACGAACTCAACGGCAACGCGCGCGGTCATTCGTCCCGACAGAATTGGGCGTTCGGCACCCACGGCGTGATTTTGTTGCAGAACGCCCGGCGCATCAGCGTAAAGAACGTCACGGTCAGGAAGAGCAAACCCTTCGCCATCCATCTCGGCAATGTGCATGAGTTTACGATCGACGGTCTCACGCTGGAAGATCACTATCGCGACGGCGTCCACGTCAATGGCCCGGCGAGCCAGGGAACGATTCGCAACATTCGCGGCAACTCCCACGACGATCCGGTCGCGCTCAATGCCTGGGAATGGAAGAACTACGCACCGAGTTACGGCGCCATTCGCGATGTGCTGGTCGAGAATGTGACCGGCGCCTCGAGCGGCACGAGCGCCATCCGGCTCCTGCCCGGCGTGAAGCGATTCGACGACGGAACCGAACTCGATTGTCCGCTGGAGAACATCACGCTGCGCCGCATCACCGACATCCGCGAATTCAAGATCTACGACCAGCCCAACCTGGAAATGGGACGCGACAACGACTTCAGCATCGGCGTCGGCTCAATCAAAAACCTCCGCTTCGAGGACCTCGTCTTCAATCGCCCCGGCAAGATCGAGCTGCACGCCAACACCGACGGGCTGGTGATCCAAAACGTCCGGATCAACCACCCGATCACCGACAATTGGCGCCTACTGGCGATTGGCCCGAAGTCGCAGACCTGGAACCGAGCCAAAGACCCGGCGCGCTGGACGGAAATCTTCTCGCCGGATCTCGATTGCACCGTGCGAAATGTGACCGTGTCAGGCGTCCGCGCCGGCGACTCGCAGACGGATTTGCCCATCGATCGAGTCGTGAAAGTGATCGAACAGAAACCCAACCCCGAATACCCGAAGACCACGCCCAAAGGCGGCACGGGCAAAGGCATCTGGATCCGCTGAGGAATGAAAAACCACATGAGACACACAAACTCTCTATCGATCCCTCTCCTCGCCACCCTGCTGCTGGCTGCCCTTAGCGCAGCGCATGCAGCTGAGTCCTCCGACCCAGGAGAGCAGATCGAAACGCGGCGCGCCGAGTATCTCGACTGGATCGTCGAGAGCTTCGGCAAGCTGGAGCCGGCGATGGATCCGCCCGACGGGCGCCGGTGGGCGCTCAATCATGCGCGACTGGTTCTGAACCGCGATGTTGCGAAAGCGAACGGCTATTTCGAGTCGTTCACGCCCGTGGGGCGGGACAACGACATTTACCTCATCCGCTTTCTGCGGACGCTGCTCGACTTTCGTGATTCGCCGCGTCTCTCCGACGAGGCCGAAGCCCGCATCGCCGGCTTCATCAGGAAGTGGCCTCGGAATCATCTGAGCACGCGCGCGCACTGGCCGCCGTCGTTTACCGAGAACCACGACCTGATGCATCTCACCATCGGTCTTTTCGCAGAGGAATATCGCGACGGCGATGTGGAGGGACAGGTGCGCGAGCTCAAAAAGTTCATCGCGCATCGCATGGAACGCGGCTTCGTGGAATGGAACTCGAAGTGTTACCAATACCACTTCTCGAATCCGCTCATCATTCTCGTCGATCATGCCCCCGACGAAACGCTGCGCAAAGCCGCGCAGGATCTGCTGAACATCATGTTGGCCGAGCGCGCCCTGCTCAGTGTCAACGGCTACCAGGGCGGACCGTCGCTCCGCTGCCGCACCGCCGACCGCGATCATTCCCTGACCGCCCGCAAGGTCGCCTACCTGACCGACGCGCGTTACGACGGGTTTCTGCCCACGGTCTGGCTGGCGCTGGGAATGGGCGAACCACGCTTCGACTTCGAGAAGGCGGACGTGCCCGGCCTGGAACCCGCGAGCGTTCACATCGCCAGCGGCAACGAACCCCGCTTGAAGCAGGATGAAGGGATGTTCTTCGCCTGCAGCGAGTTCGTTCCGCATCCGGTGGTCCGGGCGTTGGCGACGGAAGCTCGGACCCGCAAGGCTCTCATTTACCGGGGGCAACGTTTCACCGGCTGGCCTGGCGATGAGTTGTGGAAAACGCAGAAGTGGATCCCCGGCGCACTCTTCTACTACAACACCCCGCACATCTCGATGGGCTCCGTGCATTCCGATGGCTGGATTCATCAATGCCGCTACAACAGCGTCCTCTTCGGAGCCGATCCGTCCCAGGCCCTGAGGTTGGAAACGATCGTGCCCGGCGTCCCGCCCCACAAGCGCCGCCGCGAAGCCCGCGGACGCGTGGTGCAGCACGAGGACTGGCTGCTGGGTCAGGGAACGTTATTCGAAGACGGCGGCACCAAGGCCGAGAGGGTGGGGGAGTGGAACGTCTACCAGGTCGGCAAAGGCCTGTGCGCGCACATCGCCCTCGGCGAAGATTACCATGTCCTCCAAGTGTCCGATCTCGACACCTTCGCCAGTCGCGAAGCCTTCGTCGCCGCGCTGGAACTGCCGACGCGAACAGCCGAGCGCGTCGACGCCGTAACGATGAGTGGCGATCGCGTTTCGGTCGACCTGACCAACATGGGCATCGCGATCAACGGCCAGCCGCGCGCTCACCCGCCGAAAATGCTCCATGATTCCGGTCCGATGAAATCGGTCTACGGGAGCGGCAAAATCACCCTCACGACCCAGGCTGGCTCCGTCACCTTCGACAGCGCCTCCATTCGCCCCAAGCCCCTGGGTCTGCCAAAACTGCCCGAAGGCATGACCCGCTGGGGCAGACCGGAATCGGCAGATGACACGACCAAGGTAAACCACGCGCGCGCCCTGGGCGGCATGTCGCTCGACCACGACACCCTGCTGAAGGCCGTCTCTATCCTGCTTCCCGTCAACGAAGACGCTTCCGTCCGACTTGCCGTCTACGCCGGCGGCCGACTCGAAGCCGGACCACAAACTGCTTCACCGGCAAAGCTGCTGTTCGATTTCGGCCAGACACCCACCGGCCAAACCGGCTGGAACACGCTCGAGCATCCCACTGGGATCCGCATCCCCGCCAACACGCCGATCTGGCTCGCCTGGAAAAGTTCCGGCGGGAAGGTGGAAGTCGCCTTCTTCGAAGAGCGGTCCGGCTCAAGTGATTTTCAGCCTGATCGCGGCCGCTGGGACAGCAAGGCCGTCAAGCCCGATCCCACCGAGCCCTGGCCGCGCGCCTGGCCGACCAAGGATGGCGGCGAATTCGATTCGTTCGAGTATCCCTGTTTCCTGACACTCGCGAAGTTGCCGTGAGGCTGTCGAAATAAGGCATGGAGGCGGAACTGACATCCCGAGATGGAAGCGATGAGTTCGAACACTGGTGCACTTCGGACTTGTAACATGTTACGACGCATGTATCATCGGGCTTCCTGAAGCCAGCCATCGATGAGCGCCACATTCGCCGAACAGGCCTACGATCACATTTTCAACCTGCTGCTGCGGCGTGATTTGCGTCCGGGCGACCTGGTGGATCGCAAGGAGATCGCGGAGGAACTCGGCTTCAGCCTCATCCCGGTGTCGGACGCGGTGCAGCGATTGACGCACGAGGGGTTTCTGACGACTCGTCGACGGCAGGGAACTTTCGTGCGGCCGCCAAGCCTCGAGGATGTGCGGGGCGAGTTTCTGCTCCGTGAGGCCTTGGAATGCCAGTGCGCGCGACTCTACTGCGGCGAGAAGATTCGCAAGGCGCTGCCCCGCTTGCGCAAGCTGGCGCGGGCCGCGGACAAGGCGGCTGATGCCGGACGCCAACTGTCGAACGAGGACTTTGCGTTTCACCAGGCGCTGGTGGAGTTGACCGATTGCGATGCCCTGATCTCGTGTTTCAAGCGGGTCGTCAATCTCAGCCTGTTTCATCAGACCGCCGTGATTAGCCCGATGCAACCGGCCACCTACGATCGCCATCTCGAGCTGCTCGATGACCTTGGCTCCGCGAGTGACGCCGGCGCGGCGGAGTCGCGAATCCGAGATCACCTCCGGCTCGGGAAAGAGACCCTGTTCGACAACCCCGATTCCGCGACCTGAAAAGACGATGAGCCAACTGAGCCACGCCGATCTCCTCCAGCTGAAGCGCTGGAACACGCCGACGATCTACAACGGCTGGGAACAGATCACCAGTCACGACCCGGCTGCCGACGGCTTCAATCTCGAGCCGGTCACTGACTTCATGCCGCAGATGGGGCCGATGATCGGTTACGCCGTGACCGTGGTGATCGAGCCGGGGAACTCCGCGCACAAGACCGCTGATGCCTGGGAAGAATACCGCGCCTATGTCGCCTTGATGCCGGGACCGAAGATCGCGGTGGTGCAGGACCTCGACAAGCCGAACCACGTCGGCTCGTTCTGGGGCGAGGTGAATTCCAACACCCATCGCGCGCTCGGCTGCGTCGGCACGATCACCGATGGCTGCATGCGCGACGTCGACGAAATGACCAACGCCGGTTTCAAGGCGCTGGCGTCGCGCCTCTGCGTCGGTCATGCGCACTCCTGTCCGGTGCGATGGGATTGTGAAGTAGAGGTTTTCGGGCGCACCGTCCAGCCCGGTCAATTGATTCACGCGGACAAGCACGGCTTTCTCTGCATCCCGCCCGAGGACGAGGAAGCTCTGCTCGACGCCGCGCTGTTCATGGACCGGAATGAATGCGAAACCGTGATTCCGGCGGCGCGGGAGGCAGCCGGAAGGACGAACGACCAAATCCTCGCGCAATTGAATGAAGCCGGCCGGCGCTTTGGCGAGAATGCGCGCCGGAAGTTCTCGAAAGACGGCGAGTGGTAGACCTTGACCAAATCTCCAAAATGAAAACCCTACTGAAATCGCTGCTCATTCTAGGCCTTTGCGCCACCGCATCTGCGGATGTCGAAAAAGTCGATCTGTTCGAAGCCGGCAAGGACGGCTACGCCCTCTACCGCATCCCCGGTATCGTCGTCACCAAACAGGGAACCGTCCTGACCTACTGCGAGGCTCGGAAGAAAGAAGCCGGCGACTGGGGGCCGATCGATGTGCTGATGCGGCGCAGCGCCGATGATGGGAAGACCTGGCTGCCGCGGCAGAAAATCGTCCACGTCGAGGGCGATCTCCCGATCAATCCACTGGCGGCGGCGCAGAACCTGGACAAGCCCGGCGACAACACGGTCAACAACCCGGTCGCGATCGTTGATCACGAAACGGGAGCGGTGCATTTTCTCTACTGCCTCGAATACATGCGCTGCTTCTACATGCGCAGCGATGACGACGGCGCGACCTGGACGGAGCCGGTCGAGATCACGAAGACCTTCGAGGAATTCCGTCCCGATTACGATTGGAAGGTGCTGGCAACCGGGCCGGCGCACGGGATTCAGCTGACACACGGCCCGAAGCAGGGGCGCCTGGTCGTGCCGGTCTGGCTTTCCCTGGGAACGGGCGGCCACGCCCATCGTCCCTCCGTGAGCGCGACGATCTACAGCGACGATCATGGCAAGACGTGGCAGCGCGGTGAGATCGCCGTGCCGGACACCCCGGACTCCATCCATCCGAGCGAAACCATCGTCGTGCAACTCGCCGACGGAAGCGTGATGCTGAACTCGCGCACGGAATCGAAGCAGCATCGCCGCATCGTCACGATCAGCCCGGACGGCGCCACCGACTGGTCCGAGCCGCATTTCGACGAGCAGCTTCTCGAGCCGATCTGCATGGCCGGGATCGCCCGGGTCCGGGAAGGGGTGATCGCGTTTTCCAATCCCCACAATCTCAGCCGCGCCGACGGCAGGAAGACGCCGGGCCTGGGCCGTGACCGGAAGAACGTGTCGATCAAGCTGAGCGACGACGAAGGCAAAACCTGGTCGGCCAGCCGCACCCTCGAAGCCGGTTTCAGCGGCTACAGCGACCTCGCCGCGTTACCGGACGGGACCATCCTGTGTTTCTACGAACGCGGCAGCACCGACGGCAAAAGCAATTACCGGACCGGCCGGTTGACGGTGGCGCGTGTCACGGAGGAATGGGTGCGCGATGGAATCGAGGCGGATGTCTGCGTCTACGGCGGCACCTCGGGCGGAGTCGCGGCAGCCGTGCAGGCGGCCCGGATGGGGAAACGGGTTGTCCTGATGGAGCCGGGGCGGCATCTCGGCGGCATGACCTCCGGCGGGCTCAGCGCGGTCGACATCGGCGATCCGCGCAGCGTCGGCGGACTTGCCCGTGAGTATTTCAGCCGGCTCGTCGCCAGCTACAACAAGACCCTGAACTGGGATCAACCGTTTCAAGGCAAAGGCGGCCCCGCAACGGGCGGAGCCTACTCGATCGAGCCGCATGTCGCCGAGCAGGTCTTCGACGAAATGGCGCGCGAAGCAGGTGTCACCGTGCTGCGCGAAGCGCGCCTGGCTTCGGTTCGCAAGGAGGGAGCACGGATCACGGAGCTGACCACCGAAGACGGGCGCACCATTCGCGCCGCGATGTTTGTCGATACCACCTACGAAGGCGACCTGGTGGCCGCTGCCGGAGTGAGCCATACCCTGACGCGCGAGGGCAACGCCAAGTACGGCGAGAAGCTCAATGGCATCTACTACGCCGAGAAATACAAGCCGCGCGTCGAGCATCTGAAACCGGGTCCGAACGGTCGCGTGCCCGGCGGACAGGGCGTCTGGGATCGGGATTTCCCGCTCGATCCCTATGTCGTGAAGGGGGACCCATCCAGTGGTCTCCTGCCCCTGGTGAACGAAGGCGAGCCGGGCACACCGGGAGAACCCGCGCCGGGCGTGATGGCCTACTGCTTTCGTCTCTGCCTCAGCACCGCCGACGATCGTCTTCCCATCCGGCCGCCTCCGGACTACGACCCGAAAACCTACGAGCTGGTCGCGCGATTCATCGAAGCCTGCCTGGAGATCGGCGACGACATGGACCTGCGCTGGTTCAGCAAGCACGATCCTCTGCCGAACCAGAAGTGGGATTTCAATACCGCCACCTTCGGCGGTAACCTGCCCGGAGCGAGCTGGGAATGGCCGGAGGCGAGCTACGACCGCCGCGCCGAGATCGCCAAGGAAATCGAGAACTACCACCGCGGCCTGCTGCACTTTCTCGCCACCGATCCCCGCGTTCCCGAGACCGTCAAGAACGATGTCGCGCGCTTCGGTTTGCCCCGCGATGAATTCACCGACAACGGCGGCTGGCCCCACCAGATCTATGTTCGCGAAGGACGCCGCATGGTCAGCGATCTCGTCCTGACCGAACACCACACCTTCGGCCGGGAGGTCGCGCCGCATTCGATCGGGCTCGGTTCCTACGGGACCGACATTCACGAGATCCGCCGCATCGTGAAGGACGGCGTGGTGACTCGCGAGGGCAAGGTCGCGGGCGGGCGGGGCGGTTTCGGCCCCTACCAGATCGGATACGGAGCGATCATTCCGAAACGGGCGGAATGCCAGAACCTGTTTGCCACCTTCGCTCTTTCCGCCAGTCACACCGCCTTCGCCAGCATCCGGATGGAGCCGGTTTTCATGGTGACGAGCCAGTCGGCGGCCACGGCCGCCTGCCAGGCGATCGACGCGGGGGTTGCGGTGCAGGACGTCGATTACGAGAAACTGCAAACCCGATTGATCACCGACGGCCAGGTCTTGTCCTGGCCGCCTCCGGGCGCGGCGGTGACCTCCGCGGCGGCGCCGAGAAAGATCGTCCGGGCGAACACGCTTCCCGGAATCGTGTTGGATGATGGCGCCGCGGAATACGAGGGCTCATGGGGAACCAGCAACGCTCAGCCGTCTCCGATCGGCGACCGCTACCGGCACGACGGCAACAAGACCCGGGGAGAAAAGAGCGCGACCTTCACCGCGAAGATCGAGCAGTCGGGCGACTACGAGGTCCGACTGCTCTACACTTGGCATGAAAACCGGTCTTCCAGGACGAAAGTCGCGGTCGGAGAGAAGACCTTCCTGGTGAATCAGCGCGAGGCGGCGATGGTTGATCGGGTGCCCAACGCCCTCGGTGTTTTCAAATTCGAGGCCGGGGAAACGGCCCGTGTCGTGATTTCCAACGAAGGCGCCGATGGCTACGTGGTTGTCGACGGGCTCCAGATCCTCCCGGTCGAGCTGGCCCGCGAGGAGCGCTCTGGGAAGCGCCCTTCCGGCTATGCCGAGATTGCGATGGCCGAAAAGCCCGTTCCGCCGACCAGCCCGATGGCGACCAAGGTCGCGCTGTCTCCCCTGGCGAAGGAAACGCAACCGACCAAGGGCGGCGAGACCGGCACGAAGCGCTCCGACGAGCCGGTCCAGCTGAAGCAGGCCGCCACGGCCGCCGAGGTCGACAGCGAAGAGTTCGATGTCGTCGTCATCGGCGGAACTGGCAGCGGCGTGGCCTGCGCGGTCCGGGCGGCGCGGGAAGGTTGCCGTGTTCTCCTCGTCCAGCACAACGGGCACGTCGGCGGCATGATGACCAACGGGCTCATGCAATGGGACGCGCTCTACGGCGGGCCACGCTCGCCGATTTTCACGGAACTTCTCGGCAACATCGAGGCCTATTACATTGAGACCTTCGGCCGCGACTCGAAGATGCATCAAATCATTCGCTGCACCCACGAGCACTACCCGATCAGCTGGGCGGAACCCCACGTCGCCGAACGCGAATACAACCGCCTCCTCGCCGGAGAGGACGACATCACCCTGCTGCTCCACCACTACCCGGCGTCGGTCGAAACGGAAGACCGTCTGATCCGGAGCGTGGCCCTGCGAACGCGGGAGAACCCCGAGCCGATCACCGTCCGCGGCGCGACCTTCGTCGACGCCACCTACGAGGGCGACTTGTTCGCGCTCGCCGGCGTCGAGTATCGGGTCGGGCGCGAGGCGCGGGACGAATACAATGAACCCCACGCCGGCAAGGTCTTCGTCAACATCGACTTCAACTCGCCGGAAAGCGTCACCCGGGAAGGGCTCAACATCCGCGCCTACAACGCGAGGCAGGGCAGCATCGATCCGACCAGTCCCTTCACCGCCGACGGCGCGGTCCAGGCCTACAACATGCGCTTCTGCGTCACCACCGATCCGGCCAACCGCCTCCCGGTTCCCAAACCGGCGAACTACGACCGCGAGGAATACGTCGATTACGGCCGCAAGTACATCGGCTCCTACAGGGGACCGAATCACAAGTCCCACGTCAACAGCCCCATCCTCCCCGGAGAAAATCACGACTATCCCGAGGCCGACTGGGGGGAACGCGACCGGATCACGAAGCGGCACCTCGATTTCGGCCTCGGCCTGATGTGGTTCCTGCAGAACGACGAATCCATCCCCGCCGAGCGGCGGAAGAATTTCCGGGCCTGGGGTCTTCCCAAAGACGAGTACGCCGACAACGACCACGTGCCCTACGAGATGTACGTGCGCGAAGCCCGTCGCATCGTCGGCCGTCACGTGTTCAACGAGAACGACGGCTTGCTGGCGAAAGGCTACTCGAGAACCCCGATCCACCCCGACAGCATCGCCATCACCGACTGGTACATGGATTCGCACTCCTGCACCACCGACAGCCGCCCCGGCTTTAAGTACGACGGCAAACTCATCCTCACCGAGGAATCCCGCCCCTCGCAGATTCCCTACCAGTCGCTGCTACCACAAGAAGTCGACAATCTGCTCGTTCCCGTCTGTCTCTCGGCGACTCACATCGCCTGGGGCGCGATCCGCCTCGAACCGGTCTTCCTCCAGACGGGGGAAGCCGCCGGATTCGCCGCCGCCCTGTCAAAACGGCATTCCACCACGCCCGCCGATCTCGATCCGGATCTTCTCCTGCGTACTCTCGTCGAGCATCGCCAACTGGTCAGTTTCTTCAACGACCTGAAAGTGACCGATCCCGGCTCGGCCGTTCCCGCGTCGCAGTATTTTGCCACCAGGGGATTCTTTCACTCCTATAACGCCCGACTCGACAAACCCATCACCGAAGCCGTGCAACGTATCTGGGAAGAAGGCCTGACCACCCTGAGAGAAAACCGCCTCGATCCGGCATCCCTTGCCAAACAAGTCCATCAGGCCGAAACCACTAATTCTCCCAAACTGAAACGAACACGCGGCGAGGCCATTCAAAGCATGTGGCGCACTTTGATGGATCGATAGGCATCAAATGAATCAGACGCTCTCGCCCACCATCGCGACGCTTGCTTTCGTCACCCTGCTCGCCTCAGTCACTGCCAGCGGGCAGTCGCTTG
>Ga0180430_10003231_pt1 | contig 14161 bp, 7 predicted proteins | sample SS_ome_9_FD_132999 | JGI IMG/M metagenome (GOLD analysis project Ga0180430, IMG submission 132999) | Hypersaline lake sediment archaeal communities from the Salton Sea, California, USA - SS_1_S_2 metaG | ecosystem: Environmental > Aquatic > Non-marine Saline and Alkaline > Hypersaline > Sediment... | reverse complement strand
TTCACGATGGCAACGTGATGTCTTACCACTGGACCACAACTGCAGGAGGCGTTGACAGGAATCGAACCTGCATCTCCTGATTACAAGACAGGTGCTCCGCCATTGAGCCACAACGCCTGACTGTTACCCGCCACAGCTGACTTCCGCAGCTGCGGCGGGCCTCCGAACTGGACTCCGAGGGATTCGAACCCTCACCATTTCGACCAAGAATCGAATATGCTGCCAGTAACACCTGAAGTCCGAGGAATGGGTCCGGAGAGAATTGAACTCTCATGGGTACCGGTTAAAAGCCGGATGCATTCCAGTCTGCCACGAACCCGCAAAGCGCGATCAGGGCCGATTTGTTTTCGTCGATATCGATTCTGCATCTCTTCCTCGTTCGTCTTAGAGCATTTTACTTCTTGTTGTGGACGTTCTGGCTCGTGGGATTGCCTCATTCACAGGCTCTTTCACGTCCAACGCGGCCACAAGTCACCGTCATACGCTGTAGGGGAATCAAAACAGCCTGCCCAGGATTCGAACCTGGAATAAGACATTCGTAATGTCCCGTGATGTCCATTTCACCAACAGGCTCTGTAGCAACGTTCAAAGTGACGTGAACCGGATTCGAACCGGCATCTATCGGGTGAAAGCCGACATGTCCTTCCAGTAGACGACCACGCCAGACTGTTCTCGTGACGGAACGAACTTCATCTATGTTGAGTTGACGAGTGGATCGGGAGGCGCTCGAATCCTCGTCTGCGGTTCTTCAGACCGCCGCTACACCTTCTCAGCTACCGATCCGCAGGACACGAAAAAAGCCCGGTGAGATCACACCGGGCTTCCTGAAACTGTTGTCACATGTCTCATGCCAGGTGCTAACGGCGCACATGATATTCAAATGAATTCACTCGACCGCTATTGCGGGTGAATTCATTCGAACCGGATTTGAGACTTGCCGTAAGAACAACCATGACGTTCACAACAATCCTGTTTGGAGAAAGCCGAACATCGAAACAGTGCCCGGCATTTGAGTGCCACCGACTAAGACGCGCATACACGCGGTGAGTTCGCGCTGTTCCGGTTCATTTGCCACTTTTCTGTAAACTTCGCCCGGATTGGCGTGAACCTGAATCGCTGACAACTCTTTTCAGGCGAGCAGCGCAACGTGAGTCCGCTGCCAGACGCGGATTCTGCGGACTGACGTCGCGCAGCTCGCCAGTGTCTTGCAGGGACGCTGGAGCGGTACGCCGTGCTTTCTATCACGATAGAAACGCAACACAGGAAGACCTCAGTGACAGTCAGGCGGCGGACTGTTCAACCGATTCCCTGACCGGTGGCAGAACACTCGTCAGCAGTTTCACTGTGCGACTGATGGCACCGTGCTGTTCGGTAATAAACGCCTGAGCCCTGTTGCCAAGAACGCTGCGGGCCTGACCGTCAGCCAGCAGTCTCCGAACGGTCACTTCAAAATCATCAATCGTTGGAACCTCAATGGCGGCTTCCCGAGCCAGCAGATTGGTAACAATGTCTCTGAAGTTGCGTGTGCTGGGGCCAAACAGCACCGCCGCACCGTAAGCGGCCGGTTCCAGCATGTTCTGTCCGCCACGAGGACCAAAGCTTCCACCGACAAATGCGACATCCGCCAACCCCCAGCAGGCGCTCAGTTCGCCGATCGTATCCAGCAGGATGACTTCATCAGGCGCTGGAGGCGTTGCATTCTGTTCCGACCGACGCCAGCACGGAACGTTGTACTCACGCAACTGTGCTGCCACCGCCTCAAACCGTTCGCGATGACGAGGAACCAGGATCACTCGAAGATGCGGATAGTCACTGCGCAGTGATTGCCAGGCCCGAACCGCCATCATCTCCTCAGGATCCTGAGTGCTCCCGGCAATGAGGACCGCGTCATCCGAGCCGATGTTCAACAGATGCCGCAGCTCCTGTGTGCCAGAATTCTCTCGATCTGTGTTGACTCCATCGAACTTAATGGACCCTGTGACCGTTGTGCATTCCTTACGGGCCCCCAGGTGAATGAGCCGCTCTGCATATTCATCACATTGAGCGGCCACGACAGCAAACTGTTCAAACACCGGTCGAATGAATTTCCTGATTCGGCAGTATCCCGGGAAACTCCGATCACTCATCCGGGCGTTGATCACCGCCGTTGCGACTCCTCGACGATTGCATTCCTTGATGAACGCCGGCCAGACCTCCAGTTCAGCAAGAACGACCAGTTCAGGCCGGACTCGGGAGATCGCATTGGAAACTGCCCATGAAAAATCGAGCGGAAACCACGTCACTGTACAATCGGCGTATCTGGTCGTGGCCAGCTCGTAGCCGGTATCAGTTGATGTGCTAATGACAAGATGGAAGCGATCACCCGTTTGTTCTCGAAATTCCGCAACGACGTTCTGCAGCTGGAGGATCTCACCGACACTCACCGCATGAAACCAGACAACGGGCCTGTCGTCGGTGACAATCGGCAGGCGGCCGAGGAGTTTCTCTGCAATGCCCTGTCGGTACCGACCGTGCCTCACCATACGCCACAGGATCACTGGTGACAGTAAAAACAGCAAACAGGCGTAGATTGCATTCAGTAACCAGGACATGTGATTCCATTCACACTGACGGACTACTTACCGCAGCACTTTTTGTACTTCTTCCCGCTGCCACAGGGACACGGATCGTTTCGACCGACCTTTGGGCCTTTATTGACAATCGGATCAACTGCTTTGTTTGGTTCGCCAGGCTCCGGCCCACTCGTCTCGTAATCCTGCTCGACGGCATCTTCCGGAGGCGCGATATCGTGCTGTGTCGCAGTGACTTCCCAAAGTGATCCGACGAAATCCGGGCTTTCCTGTTCCAGCCGAAAGATCGTCTGCGTCGCCTGTTCGGCGATCCGCTCCCACATCTCATTGTAGGCTTTTCGTCCTTCTCGCTTGTACTCCGTCTTTGGATCCTTCTGAGCATACCCAGCGAAGCTGACTCCCTGCTTCAGGTGTCCCATGAAGTAAAGATGTTCTTTCCACGCTGTGTCGAGGAACTCCAAAAGAACGGATCGCTCCGTCTGCCGCATTTCAGGACGGAACGCCTGCTGAATTCCCTGTTCGAACTGACTGCGTGCTTCTGCCGGCTTGAGCTGCATCAGCTTATCGACATCGACCGTCCATTTGATTTCTGACGAAGCCCATTCTGCAACGGCTTTCGCCTGTTCTTCCGAAACGAGAGCTGCTTCGTTGGATGAATCGGGAATCAGTTCAGCGACGCGTGCCTCAACAAGTTTGGAATCCGGCCGGGCGGAAAGATAGTCACGGCTGGTTTGCAGCATCAGCTCTTCGATTTGCCCACTGGACATCGACGCCCACTGCTCCGGATTGAATTCACGCTTAAATCGCGTGCTGGCCCACCGGGCCAATGACTCACGGTTGTACTTCTCACCGTGCTGGCCATCCCCCGACAGGAACTTTCGCAGCCCGACAGCGACCGGGAAGGTGACTTCCTTCTCGTCGTATCGTTCTCGCACCATCCGCTGCAGAAGTTCTTCAATCTCCGGCAGCTCCATTTTGGCGAGTTCTTCTGCATCCAGATCCAGTGTGAAATGATGAGCTGCCCAGCCAGCCAGGGACTTGTACTCAAAGGCAGGGTCCATGATGGGTTCCAGGCCACTCAGATTCCAGCGTTCAAACGACTTGACCGCCTGCTGATACAGGTACTCATGAAGTTCGTTGCGTTCGATCTTCCTGAGATCACGGTCGTTGAGATTGAGTCCATACTGGCGATTCGCCCATTTGCATAACGCACCCCAGTTCCACTGGCTTTGCAGCTCCTCCTCTTCCGGAAGATTGATCTCCAGCTGTTCCAGAATCAACGCGTCTGATTGACGATCAGCTTCGCGGTTGAGGTAGTCTGGTAATTGCTCCAGCGTCATTCCCTTAACGTCGATTGGATCGATTTCCAGTTGCAGATTCTGAGCCGTCCAGTCTGCAATCGACTGTTCGCGATAACCGCTGTTCAGGAACTTCCTGAGCCAGAGCGCAATCTGTTCGTCCATCATATCAACGAGCAGATCGCGGCAATCCACTCCGTCAAGAATCCGCTGTCGCCACGAATACGTCCGCTTGCGCTGCTCATCCATCACCTCGTCATACTCAAGCAGATTCTTGCGCTGATCGAAGTGGCGTTCTTCGATCTTCTTCTGAGCCCCTTCAACACGTCGTGTCACCATCGAACTGACAATGGGTTCTCCTTCCGTCAGTCCGGCCATCTGCATCACGCGTTTCACGAAGTCGCCGGCGAACAGACGCATGAGTTTGTCGTCAAGCGAAATGAAGAAGCGGCTTGATCCGGCATCGCCCTGTCGACCGGCTCGACCACGCAGCTGCAAATCGATGCGGCGCGAATCGTGCCGTTCGGTGCCAACAACATGCAGACCGCCCAGTTCCAGAACTTCGTCAGCTTCTTTCTTCATCCCTTCGCGTTCGGCAATCTGTCGCGTCAGCTCGTCCCATTCTGATTTGGGAACATCCAGTCGTGTTTCGTAGGTCTTGCTGAGTTCTTCCCACGCCGAATGCTCGGGATTTCCACCGAGGATAATGTCGGTTCCACGCCCGGCCATGTTCGTTGCGATCGTGACGGCTCCAAGGCGACCTGCCTGAGCAACAATTTCGGCTTCCCGTTCGTGCTGCTTTGCATTAAGCACGTTGTGCTTCACGCCGGTACGAGTCAGTTTGCCGCTGACAAGTTCAGATGTTTCGATTGACGTGGTTCCGACCAGCACCGGACGCCCCGTTTCGTGAACTTCCCTGATCTCCTCAACAACCGCATTCCATTTTTCTTTTTCGGTACCGTAAATGTTATCGGGGAAGTTGATTCGTTGCATGTGACGATTGGGCGGAATAGCAACGACGTCCAGCTGATAGATCTTCCAGAACTCTTCTGCTTCCGTCATGGCCGTTCCCGTCATGCCGGAAAGCTTCTTGTAGAGCTTGAAATAGTTCTGCAGCGTAATCGTCGCCAGCGTCTGTGACTCTTCCTTGATCTTCACTCCTTCTTTGGCTTCGACCGCCTGATGCAGTCCGTCGCTCCACTGACGGCCTTCCATCTTACGACCGGTGTTTTCATCGACGATGACGATCTCGTTACGTTCGACGACGTAATTCACATCGCGTTTGTACAGATGGTGGGCACGCAGAGCATTGTCCAGCAGGTGGGGCCATTCCATGTTGCCAGCGGTGTAAAAGCTCTCGACGCCCGCCAGTTCTTCGGCTCTTCGCACACCGTCTTCAGTGAGGTGGCAGGTGTGTTCTTTCTCCTTGACCTCAAAGTCGATGTCGCGGCGAAGCTGTTTGGCGATTGTGTTTGCTTTGGGATACTTGTCCAGGTTGTCGTGGGCCGGACCGGAAATAATCAGCGGAGTTCGCGCTTCGTCGATGAGGATGTTGTCGATTTCGTCAACAACAGCGTAATCCAGAGGTCCCTGGACCTGAAGACTCTTGTGAGGCTTCATGTTGTCTCGAAGATAGTCGAAACCAAACTGGTTGCTGGTTCCATACGTGATGTCACAGGCGTAGTGTTTCTGGCGTTCCTGAGGCCCCATCTCCGACTGGATCGCCCCGATCGTCAGACCGAGATTCAGGTGAATGGGCCCCATCCATTCCATATCACGACGAGCCAGGTAGTCGTTCACTGTGATGACGTGGACCTTGCCGGCCAAAGCGTTGAGAAATGTCGATAACGTCGCGACAAGCGTCTTACCTTCCCCGGTGACCATTTCTGCGATCATGCCGTTGTGCAGAATGTAGCCGCCGATGATCTGGACATCGTAGTGCCGCATCTTCAGGAAACGTTTGCCGGATTCACGGACGGCTGCGAACGCTTCGGGAAGCAGGTCGTCGAGGGTCTCACCAGCGCGCAGGCGAGCGCGAAACAGCTCGGCCGTCTGCTTCAACTCTGCGTCGGTCTTCTTCTCCCACTCCGGCTCCAACGAGGCAATGTGAGCCAGCATGGAGTCAGGAGTAATCGTTGTGTTTCCCTGCTTGTCGCGGACAAACCCAAGGTTCCGAACCGTCCGTTCGTTGGACGATCCGAACATGCTGGTAATGCCACGCTCAAAACGGTTCGTCGCCGCCGTAAAGAAGTCGCCGACTCTCTCAAGGAATTCCATAAGTCCCGTTACCTTCGTCGCGGTCTGATTCCGCCGATCAGACGCAATCCGGCTGCCACATGGGCAGCCTGTCAGTATTCGCTCTAAGTGGCCCGAATTGACCTAAGTCCCTAATTCCCAAGTGTATTGAATCACTGGAAAACCGGTCAATCCCTGCCGGGAAGCGTCCCGGGATTGGTTTAGAGCAACTGATGCGCCAGATTCACTGGTCAAACTCGATCACTGTGACTCCTGCTCCTGGGAACTGGTCCATCTGAGTCAGCAGAATTGCTCCCTCATCCAGCGATACCCGGTCATGGATCAGTCTCTCAGGCTCAAAGGCCCCCGACTCAATCAGGTTCAGCATTTGAGGGTACGCGGATGCCTGCATACCGTGGCTACCCATCAGTTGCAATTCGCCAGCGATAACATTGCTCATGGGAACCGGTGGATCGGAATCCGGGCCCAGCATGAGTCCGACCTGCACATGTCGCCCTTGTTTCCTGAGGCACCGCACGGAGTTCCTGCAGGTGTCACGATGCCCCAGTGCATCCAACGACACGCTAGCCCCTCCAGCGGTCGCGTCCGTGATTGCGTTCACAGGATCCTGCTCTCTGGCATTAACGAGTACATCCGCCCCCAATTCACCGGCAACACTCAGGCGCGTTGGATCAACATCAACCGCCACGACCTGGGCTCCGATCTGAGCAGCAACCATGACGGCAGATAGCCCCACACCTCCACATCCGTGGACTGCGATGGTTTCACTGGGTTTCAGTTTTGCCTGATCGACGATCGCTCGGAACGCCGTTGCAAACCGACATCCCAGGCTGGCGGCGGTCACAAAATCAATCGATGGCGGGAGTTCCACGAGATTGACATCTGCATGACGAATCACCACATAGTCGGCGAACGCTCCCCATTGAGTGAAGCCTGGCTGAGTGTAGTTGTCACAGATATGGGTATTCCCTGCGTCGCATTCACGACAGGTGCCACAACCACAGCAGAACGGGACGGTCACACGCTGACCAGTTTTCCATTTGACAACATCGCAACCAGTCGCTGCAATCGTCCCCGCCAGTTCGTGCCCGGGAACGTGAGGCAATGCGACGTCACCGTCATGCCCCATCCAGCCGTGCCAGTCGCTGCGACAGATTCCACAGGCCGCAACGCGAACGACGGCACCATCCGAAGGACATTCCGGCTCCGGGACGGAACGAATCTCCAGTGGTGTTTGAAATTGATCGAATACGGCTGCTTTCATTTCCAAAGTGTAGCGGCGTTTGGTTGGCGCAAGTGAAATAGTCGGCAGCCTTCTTCATTTTGAAAAAGCCTCATGCCCCTGTACGCCCCTGAATGCGTATTCCCTGATAGCCTGACTCCATGACAGAATCTGATACTTCACGCGCCAGCTCTGAACGACCAGGCGAAGGCGATCCGTTTGCACCCGGCCCAGGCACCCAGGACCCTGAAGCGGTCCTGGCTCAGGTTCGGCAGAAGTCAATCGAGTATCATCGTCAGCGTCGCCGGCGGCAGCTGAGGATCAGCATTGGTCTGTTCATCGCCACATTCATCAGCACTACGCTGGTCGGCTCGAATTTCGAACCGTGGGCAATGTTTCCTGGACTCATCGACACTTCACAACAGAAACAGATTCTGTCGCGCGTCAACAAACACTATCCGTTGCCAGCCGGCACAGTCATGACGTTTCAGCAACGCTATGCAGACTTTGCCTTACAGGGCCTCTCATACAGCTGTCCTTTGATGATGATCCTGCTGTGTCATGAGATGGGGCACTATCTACAGGCGGTTCGATACCGGATTCCGGCTACTTACCCATTCTTCATCCCGTTACCACTTCCACCTCTGGGAACAATGGGGGCGGTGATTGCCCAACAACGTGGAATCGCCGATAGAAAGCAGATGTTTGATATCGCCGTGAGTGGCCCACTGGCTGGCCTCATTGCCACCCTGCCGGTCCTCTACTACGGCATTAAGGCCTCATCAGTTGATGTGATTCCACCAGGTCCTCACTGGGAGTTTGGTGAACCATACGTCATTCGATGGTTCATTCAGTGGATTCACGGACCAGTCCCGGATGGTCAGACACTTTTCATGAATGGATTCGCGATGGCCGGCTGGGTGGGAGTGTTTATCACGGCTCTCAATCTGTTGCCGGTCGGTCAGCTGGATGGAGGACACCTGACTTACACCATGCTCGGCAAATCGGCTCACTGGATTGCTGTGGCACTCGTTCTTGTTGCCGCTGCTGCCATGTATCTGACCCGGACGTACTCCTACATCGTGTTCCTCGTTCTGATTATGTTCATGGGAACAAGGCACCCGCCCACACGCGACGATACCGTACCGCTTGGCGCGACGCGGCATATCATCGGCTGGCTCACGTTGGCGTTTCTGTTCATTGGATTCACGATGACTCCCATTGTGGTGAAGAACAACTAACCACGTGGTGCACAATTCAGTTGGCACTAATGAGTTGCCCACGTATTCTGGTACTCTCAACAAAGAGTTGGCGACATGCGCCAACGCCAGACCGGACCCTGCCATGAAACTGATTTCCGTGTTCGTTGCCATCTGTTTCGCAGCTACTGCTACGGCTGCTGAACGTCCCAACCTGCTGGTGATTCTTGCCGATGACCTGGGTTACGGTGATCTCGAATGCTATGGCGCTCCAGACATGCAGACCCCGGTGCTGGACAAGCTGTGCCGAACGGGCATGCGATTCGACAATTTCTATGCGAACTGTCCTGTCTGTTCGCCGACGCGTGCCTCCCTGCTGAGTGGATCGTATCCGGACGCGGTTGGAGTCCCCGGCGTGATTCGAACTCATCCGAAGAACAGCTGGGGATATCTCTCGCCAAACGTCCCGCTTTTGCCTGTCGCGGCACAAAAAGCCGGCTACTCGACGGCCATCGTTGGAAAATGGCACCTTGGCCTCACTGCACCGAATATCCCGACGGAACGCGGCTTCGACCATTTTCATGGCTACCTGGGCGACATGATGGACGACTACTACGACCATCGCCGTCATGGAATCAACTTCATGCGTCAGGGGACGCAGGAGATTGATCCGAAAGGGCACGCGACCGACCTGTTTGCACAATGGGCCGTGGACTATGTCACTCAACAGAAGGATAAGCCAGCGCCGTTCCTGCTCTATCTTGCCTTTAACGCACCTCATTCACCGATTCAACCTCCGGACGAATGGCTGCAGAAAGTTCGACAGCGCGAAAAAGGAATCACGGAGAAACGGGCAAAGATTGTCGCGTTGATCGAACACATGGACGATGCCATTGGCCGAGTTCTCCAGGCACTGGACAAGAACGGCCAGACTGACAATACGATCGTGTTCTTCACGTCAGACAATGGCGGTTCCCTTCGGCACGGCGGAACCAATGGCGCATTGCGAGATGGAAAGGAATCCATGTACGAAGGCGGTTTGAAAGTTCCCACATTTGTTGTCTGGCCTGAACAAATCGAAGCCGGTAGTCGCACTGCGCAGGCGGGACTGTCGATGGACATCCTTCCGACATTGTTTGATGCCGCCGAGATTCCGTTTGACGAAACATCGATTGACGGTCGCAGTCTGCTTCCAACGCTCCTCGGACAGGAACAACCTGAATTGCGCAAGCAGTGGTTCTTTGTTCGACGCGAAGGCGGCCCGCGCTACGGCGGCAAGTGCATTGATGCGATACGCGAAGGTCCGTGGAAGCTGTTGCAGAACTTCCCGTTTTCACCACTGGAACTGTACAACCTCGACGACGATCCAATGGAAGCGAACAACCTGATCGACGTTCATCCGAAAATTGGCCAGCGGTTGCAGACCGCGATGAGGCTGCAGATACAACGTGCCGGGCAGGTCCCGTGGCAGCCGCCATCGAACCCTCAGTGAGCCTCACAGACTGGTCGTCATCGCAACTGTCTTCGTTATGAAACTCGAGCCCGGTTCACTGCAACACGCCATGGCTCGCTGCATATCGTGGGAAGTCGCCACGCAACATGGAACTGCGAATCTTCGCAGAGCGCGGATCAACCAGTTTCACTCGGCGTCGTACTCCGAAGCTCAGTTTGTCCGGCGACCACGCTGACATTTGAGCTTTGCTGAGGGTACTCTCGAGCGTCACGATTCGTACGACGTCCCCCACTCTGCGAACCAGTCTTCGATGCCGAATCTGGATCTCATCGTCGCTGACAGAATGCACATAGCCATCAACGGACAGACTATTGCTTGTGTCCGAGCTGCTGCCGGAGTGTTGAATACCGACCGCTTGACCGTACCGCACGGCAAGTTCGCCACTCACCTGAATCGTGACCGTATCTCCGACCGCGAATGGCTCCTGACGTGAGCTGGAATTCGGCCCATTTAAAGAGATCGAAACCACCACAGCCAGCGATGGAAGACAGACCAGCATCCTGCAGGCTCCCTCATGTGCAACTGATCGTTACCGATTGCTGAGGCTACAGGAAACTGCTGACCTTTGACAGATCAGTTTCGGTGTTGTGTAGTCGGCTTGTGGCAGCGCCAGAGACGGGAGGATCTCCATGACGGGCAATCCCACGATTCACTAAACCTGCATCCACTTGCCAACATTCTCTGTCACTACAGTACCTTGCCGAGGATCCTGAAGTTGAATCTGCGCTCGTCGGCATCGTTGGTGTTGAAGCTGAGATGACCGCTCTTTGTGCCGGTCGTGGTTGTGTCCAACTGCACAGTGAAGGTGTCACTGGCTCCGGCGGCCAGAGTGCTCGGTAAACCGTCCACCAGCGTGAAGCCATTCGGAATCGTGATCACTCCGAGGAACAACGGATCGACGCCATCGTTGGTGACGGTGAACGTTCGTGTGATCGGACCACTGCCCTGAGCGACTGAACCAAAGTTCGTGCCGTCGACGACCGATGCTTTGTTGTCGTCGTCCAGAATCTCCACCCCGTTCAAACCGTTGACTCGGATCTCCGGATGGACGACGTCAATGACTTTGCCGGTGATACGGAAGTTAAACGGACTTTCATCGGAATCGTTGTTACTGAAGCTGATATGACCGCTTTTTGTGCCCACGATATCGGCGTCCCGCTGGATCGTAAACGTGTCACTTTCGCCGTAGGCCAGTGGGCCCGACAGATCGTCCAGTAAAGTGAACCCCGTTGGTACGCTGACGCTTCCGAGTGTGAGCGGCAGGTCGCCCAAATTAATGACAGTGAAGGTCTGAGTCTTCGGAGTCCCGTCTTCCAGAACAGACCCAAAGTTGGTGCCATCTGCGGCCGTGACTTTGTTGTCTCCGTCTTCGATCACCACATTGTTGAAGCCGCGTACGATGATTTCGGGGTCCGTCGGTTCCTGCACCTTTCCAGTGATGCGGAAGTTGAACGGGTCTTCGTCACTGTCATTCGTACTGAACGATAGATGGCCGCTCTTTGTGCCATTCGTGTCGGCGTCCAGCTGAACCGTGAAAGTATCACTCGCACCGGCGGCAATCGAGCTGTCGAGTCCTTCGGTCAAAGTGAATCCTGTCGGCAGGCTGATCGTTCCGAGCATCAGAGGAACGTCACCGGTGTTGGTCACAGTAAATGTTCGTGACACCGGCGTAGTGCCTCGCAGGATGGTGCCGAAGTTGGTGCCATCGGCCGCTGAGACAGTGTTGTCGCCATCTGTGATCTCAATGTCATTCAGGCCTTCGACCACGATCTCCGGTCCATCGGATTCCAGCACCTTGCCGAGGATTCGGAAGTTGAATGGGTTTTCATCAGAGTCATTGGTGGTGAACGTGAGGTGGCCGGTCTTCGTTCCCACAACGTTCGCATCCAGACGGACCGTGAACGTGTCACTTTGCCCGGCCGCGATCGAACTGTCGAGACCTTCCGTCAGTGTGAAACCGGTTGGCAGGCTGACAGAGCCGAGTGTCAGTGTGCTTCCGCCGTCGTTGCTGACGGTGAAGTTCCGTGTGACGGGTGTGTCTCCGTGCAGGATGTTGCCAAAGTTGGTGCCGTCTGCGGCGGACGCCCTGTTGTCCCCATCTGAAATATTGGTGTCGTTCAGACCGGTCACGGAAACTTCGGGTGCCGGATCTGTTTCCACCTTCAGCGTCGCCGCCCCCTGAACATACACGTTGTAGGTGACTGAATTGATGACTTCGACACCCTGTTGAGTCCATCCCGGGCCCATGTTGACAGTGTCTGCATTTTCACGTCGGACCAGCAGTGTGTTGGAATGTGAACTGATGTTGAGCACTTCACGGACGTCAAGCGTGAGCGTGTTGTCTCCGCTGCCACGGACATCAATGGCTTCTACGTCGGTGATCCGGTTGTCTGGAATGGCGGTGAGGTCCAGCATGAGACCGCTGCCTGCGAGAATCAGCGTGTCGAACCCGTTCCCGCCCTGCAGACGACGCGTACTGCTGAAGTCGACGTCCGGGATGCTGAGGCCGTCGTCACCTTCACCGCCGCGGAGGACATCGGCGCCGCCATCACTGATGAGCAGGTCGTCCCCCTGAGCTCCGGCCAGGATGTCGATCACCCCGCTTCCCTGATTCGCTGTGAGTGTATTGGCTGCTGCGTCTCCCACCTGCGTTTCCACTCCACCAGTGAAGTTACCGCCGAAGACAACGAAACTGGAGCCTGCAGCAAATACACTCCACGGATCCGCATAGCTGGCTCCAATGATCAGATCGTCGAAGCTGTCACCGTTCACGTCTCCGGCGCCGTGAACAGATGATCCACTTTCGTCACTGGGATTCATTCCTTCGAGCTGTATCCCGGTGCCGGCGGACAAACTACTCAGACTCACGACAGGCAAGAATCCCGCAGCCCGACCAAACATGACGTAGGTTGTGCGCGCCGGGGTTGGGACGCTGAAGCTGATGCCGCCAACAATCAGATCGTCGAAGCCGTCTGCATTGAGGTCGCCGGCGCTACTGACGGATCCGCCGGAGTGGTCATCTTCAACACCATCCAGCCGGAATCCGCTGGTACCGTCCAGTGCGATCAGATCAGTGACTGCAGCCCAGGGACCGGAATGTCCGAAGACAACATAGCTGGAACCGGCATCTGAGATTCCATTGGGTTCCGCGTTTCGAGCACCAATAATCAGATCGTCGAAGCCGTCACCGTTGACATCGCCGGCGTCGCTGATGGCAAAACCGGATTGTTCGTCGGTTGCCACACCGTCGAACCGAAAACCATTCGTGCCGTCCAGGGCTGACAGATCCAGAGTGGCCGGGAACGCGGCTGTCTGGCCGAAGACAACGTATGTGGAGCCGGCAGAGTCATTGCCATTCGGATCTGCGTCGTGAGCTCCAATCGCCAGGTCCGCGATGCCATCGCCGTTGATGTCTCCCACGCCACTGACAGAAGCGCCCGAATCATCACCGATGGCGGTTCCATCCAGTCGAAAGCCATTGCTTCCGTTCAGGGTTGAAAGGTTGATCGCTGAGGCAAATCCATTGGGGGCGCCGAACACGACATAACTGGATCCGGCACTGTCAGTTCCACCCGGATCAGCGTGCCGGGCTCCGATGATAATGTCATTGTAGCCGTCTGAGTTGAGATCACCGGCCCCACTCACAGACCAGCCGGCACTGTCGTCAACGGCCACGCCATCCAGGCGGAACCCGTTGGTACCATCCAGTGTGCTGAGACTCATGGCTGCGGCCACCGGCCCGGCATGGCCGAACACCACGTAGCTGGATCCAGCATCAGAGTTTCCATCTGCGTCCGCATTCCATGCTCCAATTACCAGGTCGTCGAAGCCATCGCTGTTGATGTCACCGGCGCCACTGACAGAAGAGCCTGAATAGCTGCCGACGATTACGCCGTCGAGCCGAAAGCCGTTGCTGCCGTCAATCGCTGACAGGTTTGTCGCAGCGTCGAATCCAGACGCCTTTCCGAAGATCAGGAAGGTAGCCCGGAAATCTCACACAGAGAATGCACAAAACCGCCCTTGCGTGCGTAAGTCTTTTGGAAGAAGGATTTACGTCAACAGCAGGAGGCGGTTTTGTGGAAACACAGTGTAGCAGACAGAGA
>Ga0180430_10003228_pt1 | contig 14167 bp, 12 predicted proteins | sample SS_ome_9_FD_132999 | JGI IMG/M metagenome (GOLD analysis project Ga0180430, IMG submission 132999) | Hypersaline lake sediment archaeal communities from the Salton Sea, California, USA - SS_1_S_2 metaG | ecosystem: Environmental > Aquatic > Non-marine Saline and Alkaline > Hypersaline >... | reverse complement strand
CAGGAGACGCACGAAGTCCCGACGGGCGATCCCACGCTGCTCCGCGTCGAGCAGCAGGCGCTCGCGGATGGGTCCGATGCGCGGCTCGGTCAGCGCGAAATCCTCGATGACCGCCTCGCGCGTGACCCCTACCGACTCGAGGATGAGCAGCGCCAGCAGGCCGGTGCGGTCCTTGCCGACGGTGCAGTGGAACATCGCCGCGCCCTCGGCGGCGGCTAGGACTCGTGCCGCTGTGGCGAACGCCGGCCCCGCGTGGTCGAGCGCCGCGAGGTAGAAGCCGGTGATGTCCCACGGGTCCGCGGGCTCGATGCCGGAGGCGTTGATCAGCGACCACACCTCGACGTGTTCCACCGCGATGCCGTCGGCATCGGCGAGCCCGTTCGGCTCGCGGGCGAGTTCGTGGGCCTCGCGCAGGTCGACCACGGTCGTCAGGCCGAAGTGCGCCAGTTGGGCGCGGTCCTCCGGCCCGAGTGCGAGCGGGGCATCAGCGCGGAGCAGTTGACCGTGCTGCGTCAGCCCGCCACCGGCCAGCGGCAAGCCGCCCAGATCGCGGGCGTTGAGTAGGCCCGTGAGCGGGAGGAAGCGCGCGGCGTGGGCGGCATCGATGGGCGAGCGATCCACGGCGCGAGCGTACCGCGCTCGTGCGTTGGCGTCACGAGGGGCGTTGGCCCCGCGTCGTAACCTGGGGCCGATGCCTTCCGGCGGATACGACCTCATCGTGGCGGGCGCGGGCCCCTCCGGGGTGGCGCTGCTCGACGCCCTGGCGCGCGTCGGCCTGGGCGACCTGCGGGTGCTGCTCGTCGACCGCGAGCGGCGCCGCGGCGACGACCGCACCTGGTGCTTCTGGGAGACCGACGCCGGCCCGTTCGACCACCTGGTCGCGCACCGCTGGCCCACGCTCGACGTGCACGGTCCGCGCCCGGAGGGGCCCGGCCGGCGCCTCGATCTCGCGCCGTACACGTACAAGATGATCCGCGGCGGCGATTTCTTCGCGGCGACCGACGACTGGCTCGCGCGGCGCCCGCAGATCGAGCGGCGGGTGGGCGACGTGCAGGAGATCCGCACCGAGGGCGACCGAGCCGCCGCCGTCATCCAAGGCGAGCGCGTCGAGGCGGACTGGGCCTTCGACGCCACGCGCGTCCCGCTCGAGCCCGTGGCCGGCTACCACCTGCTCCTGCAGCACTTCCTGGGGTGGGAGATCACCACGCCCCACGACCGCTTCGACCCCGGCGTGGCGACCTTCATGGACTTCCGCGTGCCGCAGAAGGGTGGCACCTGCTTCGTGTACGTGCTGCCCACCTCGCCGCGCGAGGCGCTCGTCGAGTACACGGTGTTCTCCCCGACCGTGTGGCCGCGCGCGGCCTACGAGGCGGAGTTGCGCGCCTACCTGCAGGGCGTCCGCGGCATCGACGCCTACGAGATCGGCCGCACCGAGACGGGCGTCATCCCCATGACCGATCGGCCCTTCCCCGCCCGCCGCGGCGATCGCGTGGTGACCATCGGCACCGCGGGCGGCCAGACGAAGGCCAGCACGGGGTACACCTTCCGGCGCGTCGTGCGCCACGCGCGGGCGCTGGCGGAGGCGCTGGCGCGGACGGGCAGGCCCCACCTCCCTGTGCGCGGGCGTCGCCACGACTGGATGGACGGCGTCCTGCTGCGCGCGCTGGCGACCGAGCGGCAGGACGGCGCCGCCTTCTTCAGTCGCCTGCTGGAGCGCAACCCACCCGAGCGCGTGCTCGCGTTCCTCGACGAGGACACCAGCCTGCCGCAGGAGGTCGCGCTGATGGCGAGCGTCGACATCCCGCTCTTCTGGCGCGTCGGTGCCGAGGTCGCCTGGCGGCGGTGGCGGGCGGGGCGCGAGGCTAGGATGCGGACATGAACCGCCCAGCGTCCGCCGCGCCGCAGGTGAAGGAGTCGACCCTTCCGGGCGTCGGCAAGAAGTACGTCATGGCCCTGGAGGAAGGCGGCCACGTCGCCGTCATCGTCAAGCCCGATGGCGAGCGCCAGCTGTACCACTTCCTCCAGGACCAGGACCGGCCCAGCGACGTCGTCACGCTCGCCGGCACCGAGGCGCAACAGGTGGCGCAGCTGCTGGGACCGACCCTCGTCGCCCCGCCGGACCACGAGGACCTGCAGATCGCCCTCGGCCAGCTCGACCTCGAGTGGATCGAGCTCGACGCGGACTCGGCGTTGACCGGCCAGACCCTGCTCGAGAGCGACCTGCGCCGGCGCACCGGCGCCTCGGTCATCGCCGTCCTCCGCGGCGGCGAGGCGATTCCCAACCCGCCGGTCGAGCAGCGCTTCGAGGCGGGCGACACGCTGGTGATCATCGGCACGCCCGCGCAGTGCGACGCGGCCCGCGCGCGCATCGAAGGTGACGAGACGTGAGCCCCGGGCCGGTGGACGCGTGATCCGCCGGCCACCAACGCAACGGCCGGACCGCGGCCGCCGGGGCGTGTCGTGAGCCCCGTGCTGGAGCTGGGCGCCGTGGCGCTCGGCCTCTACCTGGCCGGCTGGCTGGCCCAGCGGCTGGGGCTGGCGAGCATCGTCGGCTACATCGCCCTCGGCCTGGCCTTCGGCCCGGGCAGCCCGCTGCCGATCTACACGCCGAGCGAGACCATCCACCTCTTCGGCGACCTCGGCCTGCTGATGCTGCTGTTCTTCATGGGTCTGGAGTTCTCGCCGGCGCGTTTCAGCGAGGGGGGGCGGGCGATCGTCGTCGCGGGCACGATCGACCTGGCCAACTTCGCGGTCGGCTTCGCGGCCGGCATGCTCCTCGGGTACGGCTGGCTCGCCGGCCTGTTCCTCGGCGGGATCACGTACATCTCGTCTTCGGGCGTCATCGCCAAGTTGCTGACCGAGAAGCGCCTCCTGGCGTACCCGGAGGCCGAGCGCACGCTCGGCGTGCTCGTGTACGAGGACCTGGCGATGATTGCCATCCTCGGTGGCCTGGGCCTCCTCACGGCAGGCGGCGGCTGGCAGGACTTCGTCGGCGTGGCCGTCGCCCTCGCGGCGTTCGGCGTGCTGTTGCGTTGGGGACGACGTCCGTTGGAGCGCCTTCTCTCCCGCGAGGGGGAGACCTTCGTCCTGCTGGCGATCGCGCTCATCGCCCTCGGGGCGATGGGTGCCCACCGGCTCGGCTTCCCGGAGGCGGTCGCGGCCTTCTTGCTCGGCATGATGCTGGCCGAGTCGCGCCACAAGGAGCGACTCGAGGAGACGCTCATTCCCTGGCGCGACGTCGCGGCGGCGGTCTTCTTCCTCGACTTCGCGCTGTCCGTCGATCTGCGTGCCGCGCTCGCGGTGGCGCCGATCGCCATCTCGCTCGCGTTGGTCACGGCGCTCGTGAACCTCGGGTCCGGCTACCTCGCGGGGCGTCTGACGGCGTTGTCGCACCGTGCGGCGATCGGGCACGGGCTCATGCTGATCCCTCGCGGCGAGTTCTCGCTCGTCATCGTCGGTCTGGCGACCAGCGTTTCGGTGCTGCCTGGTGAGGTCCGCGCGGCACTCGCGGGCATCACGTCGGTGTACGTGCTGACGCTCGTGGTCGTGGGGTCGTTCGTGTTCGTCGCCTACGATCGCATCAACGAGCGGCTGGCCCGCTGGCTGCTCTCGCCGGCCGCCCGTAGAAGGCTCCGCGAGCGCGAGCGGCAGCTCGAGCGCCTGCGCCTGGACGCTTGACGCCGCCCGTGCGCCATGCCGGAGACGTCGGCGATGGCGGCGGTATCGTCATGGCGAGAAGCCCAGATCTCGGAAGAGGTGTGCCATGAACCATCTGCTCGCCCGTCTCGTCGCGCTGGCCGCGCTCCTCGTGCCTTCGACCGCCCTCGCCATGCAGCCGCTCGCCAGCCCGATCTACTACCTCGTCACCGCGCCCGAACTCGTCGACGGCGTACCGATCGACGGTGAGCTGACGACCGCGAGCGGCCGCAACTTCAAGGACGGCAGCTACCTCGACGTCCTTGTCTTGCACAGCGCCGGCGAGGAGTCGGTCGACGTCCGCGTGGAGAGCAACGAGTTCGACGTCTACCTGACGCTCGTGTCGCCCGCCGGCGAGGTCCTCGACGCGAACGATTACGTCCAGCCCGTGGGCGACGCCTTCGACGCCGCGCGGGTGCGGGCCTACCTGGCCGAGGCGGGCACCTACCTCGCGGTCGTGAGCGGCTACGGGCCGAACGACCTCGGGCGCTACACGGTCACGCGCAGCGTCTTCGTGGCCCCGCCCAAGGTCGTCGTCGACGTCGAGGTCCCGGGCCGCTACGACGGCTACCTCGAGGAGGCTGCCGCCGACACGCTATGGATCACGGTCGACGCGCCGCTCACGGTGCGGGCGACGCTGCGCTCGTCCGACTTCGACACGATGCTCGAGATCTACGACGGATCCGGCGGCTTCGTGGACGCCAACGACGACTTCGACGGCACGGACTCGGGTCTGGTGCTGGACCTCGTGCCCGGCCGCTACGAGTTCCTGGTCAAGGGCTTCTGGGACGAGGCGTTCGGGGCATATACCTTCGAGATCGAGTCCTACGAGCGGCCCGAGCCGGTGCTCATCGACGTGAGCGCCCCGGGCGCGTTCGACGGATTCCTCGAGGCGCAGGTCGTGGACACGTACCGCCTGACGCTGACCGGCCCGGCGATCGTGACGGTCGACCTGCGTTCCTCCGACTTCGACACGCTGCTCGAGGCCTTCGAGGAGGCCGACGGGACCGCCTTCTACCTCGACGGCAACGATGACGCCGGCGACGGGACCGACTCGCGCCTGGTGCTGTCGCTGCCGGCGGGCACCTTCCTGTTCGACGCCCGGGGCCTGTGGGACGACGACATCGGGTCGTACACCATCACGTTCGACTGGTGAGCGCCCCGGTGCCCGCGCCCCCTGGCGGGCACGGGCCCGGTCCGTCGTGCGAGTCTCACGCCGTCAGCAGGTCGACGACCCCCTCGGCGAGCACCTCGACCGCGATCGGAAGGGCGGCCTCGTCGAGGTCGAAGCGCGGATGGTGGTGCGGCCAAGCGCTGGCCTCGCCGCCGCGGGAGCCGAGGAAGAAGTAGCAGCCGGGCGCCCGCTGCAGCCAAAGTGCCATGTCGTCGCCGCCCATGATCTGCGCGCTCGTGATCACCTTGTCGGCGCCGACGACGCGGGCGGCGACCGCGCGTAAGCGTGCGGTCGCGCCCGGGTCGTTGACGACCGCGGGGGATCCCTCGATCCAATCCGGGGTCACCGCGGCCCGGAAGGTCATGGCGATCCCGTCGGCGACTTCGTGGATGCGACGCCGCAGCGTGGCCCGGGTCTCCGCGTCGAAGGTGCGCAAGGTGCCCTTGAGCTCGACCGCCTCCGGGATGATGTTGAAGGCCGTCCCACCGTGCACGCTCGTGACGCTGATCACCGCCTGGTCGACGGGGTCGGTCTCGCGCGAGACCAACGCCTGCAGCGCCAGCACCAGGTGGGACGCGACCACGATGGGGTCCACGGTCTCGTTGGGCTTCGCGGCGTGGCCGCCGCGGCCATGGACGGTCAGGCGGAACGAGTCGGTGGCGGCCATCGACGGCCCCTCGCGCACCGCGACCACCCCGAGGGGGTGCATGGAGGAGAGGTGCAGTCCGATCGCGTGGTCAGGGTCGAGGCCATCGAGGGCGCCGTCGGCCAGCATCGCCTCGGCGCCGCGCACGATTTCCTCGGCAGGCTGGAACACGAACACCACGCGCCCGCGCAGCTCCTCGGCGCGCGCGACGAGCACCTCGGCGACCGACAGCAGGACCGCGGTGTGGCCGTCGTGCCCGCAGGCGTGCATCCGACCGGCGCGCTGCGAGCGGTAGGGAACGTCCTTCTCCTCGGGCACGGGCAGCGCGTCCATGTCGGCGCGCGCCAGCACCGTGGGCCCGGGATGACCGCTGTCCCACACGGCGACGACGCCGGTCTTGCCGACCCCCGTGCGGGGCTCGAGCCCGAGCGCGCGCAGGCGGTCGGCGACCACGCCCATCGTGCGCACCTCCTCGAACGCGATCTCGGGGTGTTGGTGCAGGTCGCGGCGCAGCGCGACGGTCTGGTCGGTCAGGGCCTGGGTGTGCTCGTGGATGCTGGGCATGCGGGTCCTCCGGGTGGCTCCGTGCGATCCCCCCAGGATGTCACGCCCGGGAGCGTCCGCCTAGCTCTCGCCCTCGGCCACGATCGGCCGCGCGACGGGCCCGGCGCGCGGGGTCCGCGCCTTCACGCCAGCGCCCCGGCGAACGCGAGCACGATCGGCAGCGTCAGCAGCGCCATCGCCGTGCCCGTCACGACCGCCTCACCGACCTGCTCGGCCTCGCCGCCGAACTCGACCGCCAGCATGGCCGCGTTGATCGCCGTGGGCATGGCGCCCAGCACGATCAGCACCGCCAGGTCGAGCCCACCGAGGCCGACCGCAACGCCGACGCCGGCGGCCACCAGCGGTCCGAGAAGCAGCTTGACGGCGACCGCGGCCCACGCCCGGCCGCTGGGCCGCCAGTGGACCGAGTGGGCCATGTGGACCCCCAGCGACAGAAGCACGACGGGCACCGCCGCGTCGGCCAGCAGGTCGACGGCCCGCGACGCGCCGACCGGCAGGGCCACGCCGTTGGCGTTGATCACGAGACCGAGGATGGACGCCCACAGGACGGGGAAACCCAGTGCGGTGCGCGCGGCCGTCCGCAGGCCCGTGGCGCGCCCCAGCAGCAGGGGACCGACGCCGAAGAGCGACAGGGCCGTGACGACGTAGAGCACGAGTGCCCGGTCGAGGCCGGCCTGCCCGAACGCGAACAGCGCGACCGGCAGATTGAGGTTGGCAGCGTTGCCGAAGACGCTCGTGCCGATGAGCGTGCGCCGGCGCGAGGGCCGCCAGCGGCGGCCGATGAGGCCCGCCAGCGCACCCATGACGAGGAGGAAGACGAGGTAGCCGCCCACCAGGTGCAGGGCCGGCGCCCACGCCATCTCGATGCCGGCCATCGTGCGGAACGCCAGGGCCGGAACCGCAGCGTAGATCGCCAGCCGGTTGATGGGACCGACCTGCAGATCGAAGCGACGCCCCACCCAGGCGCCGACGGCGACCACGGCGAACACGGGCAGCACGACCTCGAGCAGGAGCGTGAAGAGCGCCAACATCCGCCGCAGCGTACGTCACGCGGCGGCACCTGCGCCCAGGCGCCGCCGCTCGGCACGGTAGCCTGGCGCATGAAGCCCTCCGCGACCCGCACGTGGGACGTCGTCCTCTGGGGTGCCACCGGCTTCACCGGCCGCTTGGTCGCCGAGGCGTTGGCCGCCGGCGCGCCCCGCGGCCTGCGGTGGGCGCTGGGCGGTCGCGATGCCGAACGGCTCGAGCGGCTGCGTGCCGAGCTCGGCGTCGACGCCGACGTCGGCGTCCTCGTGGCCGATGCGCACGACGACGCGTCGCTGGCGGCGCTGGCGCGCTCGACCCGGGTGGTGGCCTCGATGGTGGGGCCGTACGCGCGCCACGGCACGCCCCTGGTCGCCGCCTGCGTCGAGGCCGGTACCCACTACGCGGACCTGACCGGCGAGGTCACCTGGATGCGCGCCAGCGTCGACGCGTTCCACGAGGCCGCCCGCGCGAGCGGCGCGAAGATCGTCCACGCCTGCGGCTTCGACAGCGTGCCCTCCGACCTGGGGCTCTGGTGGCTGCAGCGGCAGGCCGTGGCGCGCCACGGCCGCCCGTGCGATCGGGTCGTCCACGGCTTCGGCCCGATGGCCGGCGGCTTCAGCGGCGGCACCGTGGCGTCGGCCTTGGCGATGGTCGAGGCGGCGGTGGCCGATCCCGGGGTGCGGCGGGCGCTGGCCGACCCGGACCTGCTCGCCCCCGGCGGTGTGGCGTCGCCGCGCGAGCGGCGGCCGTGGTGGCCGCACTTCGACGGCGACCTCGCGGCCTGGACCGCGCCCTTCTTCATGGCGGGGGTCAACGAGCGCGTGGCGCGGCGCACGCGCGCGCTCCTGGGCGAGCCCTGGGGACCGGGTTTCCGTTACGAGGAGTGCTGGCGGGCTCGGGGTTGGCCCGAGGCCGCGGCCGTGTCGCTCGCGGTCGTGGCGAGGCCGGCCGTGCTGGTGATCGGGCCGCTGCGCCGGTGGGCGGCGCGTCGGATCCTGCCGCGCCCGGGTGAGGGCCCGAGCGCCGAGACGCGCGCGCGCGGGTTCTTCCGCACGCGGCTCGTCGGCCGCGTCGACGGGGTCGCCGCGCCGGTCGTCGCGCGCCTGGCGTGCGACCTCGACCCCGGCTACGGCGCGACGGCGCTCATGCTGCGTGAAGCCGCGCTCAGCCTCGCAGTGGACGACCTCGGCGACGAAGGCGGCGTGTTGACGCCGGCGGCGGCGTTCGGCGACCACCTCGTGGCGCGCCTGCAGCGCTGCGGCCTCCGTTTCGAGATCGACGAGGGCTGAACCGCCCGGCGGTCAGGGTCGGGACGCCATCTCCCTCAGGATTCGCCTCGCCGCCGCGGCGCTGCGCCGCGCGGTCGCGAGCGGGTCGGCTGGTGCGTCGTGCTCGACCAGGGCCCAGGTGACCCCATGGACGGCGGCGGCCGCGAGCACCGCGGCGACGTCGAGCGTGCCGTCGCCGACGTCGGTCCACGGCGGTGTGCGTCCGGGGGCGAGGTCCTTGAGGTGCAGGCGAGCGACGCGCGGGCCCCAGGCGGCCAGCCATGCGACCGGGTCGTCGCCGGTCGCCGCCAGCCAGCCGGCGTCGAGCTCCACGCCCAAGCGCTCGGGCGCGGCGGCGTCCAGCAGGGCGGTGAGACCATCGCGATCGCCGTGCCGTACGAGTTCGAAGTCGTGGTGGTGGTAGGCGAGCCGGAGCCCGGCGGTGTCGAGCCGCGTGCCGAGCGCATCGAGCTCGCGCCCCAGCGCCGTCCAACCGGGCAGGTCGGCGGGGCGGTCCTCGGGCGCCAGCCACGGCACGACCAGCATGGGCGTGCCCAACCTCAGGTGCGCGGCGACGACCGCGTCGGGGTCGGCGCGCAGGTCGGCCAGCGGCACGTGGGCCGATGCCAGCGTCAGGCCGGCGTCGTCCAGCGCGACGCGAAGCTCGTCCGGCGCCACCCCCTGCGTCCCCACCGTCTCGACGCCAGCGTAGCCCGCGGCGGCGACCTCGCGCAGCAGGTCGCCCAACGGCAGGCCCGCGTGGCGCACGGTGTAGAGCTGAAGGCCGAGTTGCGGCAGGGTCATGCGGGCACCTCCGGGGTCCAACCGAGTGCCTGGAGCTCCTCGATCGTCAGGGCCGCCGGGCGCGGCGGTCGGCTGTCGATGGCGACGCGCTGCCCCGATCGAATCGCGGTCAGCGCCCCCTCGAGCACGTCCAGGACGTGGGAGGCGAGCTCGCCTGAGGCCCTCGGCGGGCGCCCGGCGGCGGTGGCCAGGCGGAGTTCGAGGGCGCCGATGCCACGGGCGTCGCCGCCGAAGCCCGGGACCGGCGCCACCTCGCGCCAGGCGACGTCGCCTTCGTGGCGCAGCCGCACCGGGCCGGCGAAGGTGTTGGGGTCGGGCAGCGCCAGCGTGCCCTCCTCGCCGAACACCTCGAAGCGGGGCAGGTCGGACGCGGTCACGTCGAAGGTCGTCAGCAGCGTGGCGACGGCACCCGAAACGAAGCGCAGCAGGACGGTGACGTGGGTGTCCACGTCGACGGGCACGGTCCGGCCGGCAAGTGGGCCAGAACCGATCGTGCGTACGGGCCAGGTCCGGGAGCCGTCGGCGATGACGCTCGCGATCGGCCCCAACAGCGACACCAGCGCCGTGACGTAGTAGGGCCCCATGTCGAGTAGGGGGCCGGCTCCGGGCTGGTAGAGAAAGCCGGGATCGGGGTGCCAGCTCTCGGGACCGCGCGAGATCATGTGCGCGACGGCGGCGAAGGGCCGGCCGATCGCGCCGTCGTCCAGTGCGGCACGAGCGGTCTGCAGGCCGGAGCCGAGGAAGGTGTCGGGCGCGCCGCCGAGCGCCAGTCCGCGCGCGTGCGCGAGCGCTACCAGGGTGCGCGCCTCGGCGGCCGAGGCGGCGAGCGGCTTCTCGGAGTAGACGGCCTTGCCCGCCTCCAGGGCGAGGCGGTTGATGTCGAAGTGGGCCGCGGGGATCGTCAGGTCGACGATCAGCTCGAGGTCCTCGCGGGCCAGCAACGCCGTCGGGCCGACGGCGTCGGGGATGTCGAACCCGCGGGCCTGCGCGCGAGCACGGGCAAGGTCGAGGTCCGCGACGGCGGCCACCCGCACGCCGGGGGTCTTCGTGAGGGTGCGCAGGTAGGCGCTGCTGATCGTGCCGCAGCCGATGATGCCGATGGCGGTGTCCATGTCGTGGGCGTCCCTCCGTGACGCGGCAACCCGCGTCCGCCCAGGGTACGCCATGGCGAGCGGTGCCCCGCAGCCGGTTCAGGCCGCGGCGTTGCGCAGCGCCGGGTCGAGTAGGTCGCGCAAGCCGTCGCCGAAGAGGTTGAAGCCGAAGGAGGCGAGCAGGATCGCGAGGCCCGAGAAGACCGAGGTCCACGGGGAGAGCAGCATGTAGTCGCGACTGTCGGAGAGCATGAGGCCCAGCGAGGGGGTGGGTGGCTGGGTGCCGAGCCCGAGGAACGACAGCGAGGCCTCGACCAGGATGGCCGTCGACAGCGACAGGGTGATCTGCACCATGAGTGGCGCCGCGATGTTGGGGAGCACGTGCCGCAGCATGATCCGCGGGGCGCCGGCGCCTAGGGCCCGGGCGGCGGCGACGTAGTCCCACGACAGCACCGTAAGCGCCGGCCCGCGCGCCAGGCGCGCGAAGATCGGCGTGTACACGATGCCGATGGCGAGCCCCGTGTTGACGCTTCCGGGCCCCAGGACGGCCAGCACGGCGATCGCCAGCAGGATGATGGGGAACGCCAGCAGGATGTCCATGAAGCGCATGATCACGCGGTCCGCCCAGCCGCCCGCGTAGGCGGCGACGAGGCCGGCCACACCCCCGGCGAGGGTGGCCAGCAGGACCGCGCCAACGGCGGTGGAGATGCTGGTGCGGTAACCGTGCAGGACGCGCGAGTAGACGTCGCGACCGAAGTTGTCGGTGCCGAGCCAGTGCTCCCCGGTGGGGCCCTGCAGGCGGGCGCGGATCGACTGGTCGAGGGGGTCGTGGGTGGCGATGAGTGGCGCGAAGGCCGCGAGGCCCAGCACCACCACGCACAGGACGAAGCCGATGAAGCCGATGCGGTTGCGCACGAGGCGGCGGAAGAAGCGGCGCATCAGGCGTACTCCACCCGGGGGTCGATCCAGGCGTAGGCGAGGTCGACGAGCAGGTTCACGAACACGAACACGGCCGTGACGATGAGGATGACGCCCTGCACGAGCGGGTAGTTGCGCTCGTTGATGGCGCCGATGACGAGCCGGCCGATGCCCGGGATCGCGAACACCTGCTCGATGACCACCACGCCGGACAGCAGGTAGCCGACCTGCACGCCGATCACGGTGATCACGGGGATCATCGCGTTGCGCAGGGCGTGCTTGTAGAGCAGCGTCCGGCGCGCGAGCCCCTTGGCGCGGCCGGTGCGGATGTAGTCGAGGCTCAGGACGTCGAGCAGGCTGGAGCGGAGGATGCGGCTGAGACCGGCGATCATCGGCAGCGAGACGGCGATGACGGGCAGCACCATGCGCGCGAGGTTGCCGCCCGGGTCGTCGGCGAAGGGGACGTAGCCGATCGTCGGCCACAGCGGCAGGTAGATCGAGGCGAAGTACAGCATGAGCACGCCGACCCAGAACGAGGGGAGCGTCAGCCCCAGGATGGCCAGGATGCGCACGACCGTATCGGCCGTGCCGCCGCGCAGCGAGGCCGACAGGATGCCGACGGGGAAGGAGACGACGATGGCCGTCGCCAGCGCCAGGCCGGTCAGTTGCAGGGTGACGGGGAGGCGCGCGAGGATCTCGTCGAGCACCGGACGGCCCGTCCAGATGCTGTCGCCGAGGTCGCCGCGGAAGACGCCGGTCAGCCACTGCCAGTACTGCTCGTGCAGGGGCAGGTGGAGGCCCAGCGACCTGCGCAGGGCCTCCACCCGGTCGGGCGTGATGTCGGTGTTCGCGCCGAGCATGATCATCACGGCGTCGCCGGGGATCATCCGGAGCATCAGGAAGATGAGCACCGACACCCCGAACAGCACGAACACGAGGTCGAGCAGCCGTCGGACGACGTAGCTGGTCATGCGCCTTCTCCGCCTCCGACGGCCGCGCGCGTCAGTTCAGCGTGACGTTGCGCAGGTAGCGCAGATCGCGGTTGGGCATCTGGACGAAGCCGGAGACCTCGTCGCGATGGGCCGTGAACAGGGTGGCGTAGGCGAGGTGGGCGATGGGCCCGTCGCAGGCGAGCGCCCGCTGGAGGTCCGCGTAGATGCCCTGGCGGGTCGCGAAGTCGACGGCGCGCTGGCCCGCGGTCAGCAGGGTGTCGACGGCCGGGTTGCTGTAGAGGAACACGTTCGTCGAGCCGCCGGTGCGGAAGGTGCGGTCGAGGTAGCCGTCGGGGTCGATGTTGCCGCCGTTGAGGCTGGCGAAGGCGTCGAAGTCGCTGTTGCGCCAGCGCTGGACGAAGGTGCCGAGTTCCTCGACCGAGACGGTGGCGCGGAAGCCAGCATCGGCGACCTGCGCCTGCACGACCTGGGCGGCGTCGACGACGACGCGCAGGGTCCCGAGCGTCACGATCTCGAAGTCGATGCCGTCCGGGTAGCCGGCCTCGGCGAGCAGGGCGCGCGCGGCGGCCGGGTCCGGGGTGTAGCAGCTGTACTCGTCGACCGGCAGGGCCCAGTCGGTGAGCCCCGGGGAGAGCGGGCCGCCCGGTGCGGCCGAGCCGAAGTAGACGGCCTCGACGAGCTCATCGCGGTCGATCGCCAGGTTGAGCGCGCGGCGGACGCGGGCGTCGTCGAAGGGCGGCCGCGAGGCGTTCATGCCGATGAGCGAGTAGGAGAGCTCCTGCACGCTGAGCATGGTGATGCCCGGCACGCTGCCGAGCGTCTGGGCGGTGGCCGGGTCGACGTCGGGGATGAGGTGGTAGGCGCCCGTGCGCAGCCCGGCGGCGCGCGTCGAGGCCTCGGGGACGACGTTGTAGCGCAAGGCGGCCACGCCCGGCTCGCCCGCGCGGTAGTAGTCCGGGTTGGCGACGAGCAGGGTGTAGGTGTCGGGCACGATCTCGCTCAGCATGAAGGGCCCGGTTCCGACCATGACCTGCTGCAGGTCGCCGTGTTCCTCCACGACCTCCCGGGCGACGATCCGCAGGTTCGGCAGGTTGGCCAGGAACGGCGCGTACGGCTGGGCGAGCTGGAACACGACGGTCAGGTTGTCGATCGCCTCCACGGAGGCGACCTGGGCGAAGCGGCTGGCCTGGGGCGAGCCGGTGTCGACGTCGACGATGCGCTCGTAGGAGTACACGACGTCGGCCGCCGTGAACGACCGGCCGTTGTGGAAGGTCACCCCGTCGCGCAGTTCGAAGGTGTACGCGAGACCGTCCGGCGACACGGTGTAGCCGGTCGCGAGGGCGGGCTCGAGCTGGAGGTCGGCGTTGATCTCGAGGAGGCCGTCGTAGACCTGCCCGATGATCTGGAAGCTGGAGAATGCGGTGACGATGTGGGGGTCGAGGCCCGCCGGCGACTGGTCGACGGCGAGCTCGAGCGTTCCGCTCTGGGCGAGGCCGAAGCCGACGAGGGCCGCGAGGGCGATGGTCAGGACACGCTGGCGCATGTTGCCTCCTCTGGGCGCCCGACGCGCGCGCGCCGGGGGGTGGGGTACCGCCATCAACGATACCACTCGTAGACCATTGGCCTGGGCCGTGCTAGCTTCTTCGTGTGCACATCCCGCATGCCGCTCGCAGCCTGTTGACCGAGGCGATCCCGGCCGATGCCGCCACGGGCGAGGTCGGTTCGGGTCTCGTCGCGGGGGTCATCGACGCGGCCGGCCGGGCTGACGTCCTGGCGGTCGGCCGCCGCCGTGTCGACGGCCAGGACGTCACCGTCGATACGCGCTTCGACCTGGCGTCGCTCACCAAGGTCGTCGCCACGCTGCCCAGCGTGCTGCACCTGGTCGCGGCCGGCGAGGTCGGGCTGGACGACACCGTCGGTCGCTTCTTCAGCAGTGCCGGCTGGTTCCAGCGGCCCTCGCTGGGCGACGTCACGGTGCGGGCGCTGCTGAGCCACAGCGGCGGCCTGCCGGCGTGGCGGCCGCTCTT
>Ga0180430_10003227_pt1 | contig 14167 bp, 13 predicted proteins | sample SS_ome_9_FD_132999 | JGI IMG/M metagenome (GOLD analysis project Ga0180430, IMG submission 132999) | Hypersaline lake sediment archaeal communities from the Salton Sea, California, USA - SS_1_S_2 metaG | ecosystem: Environmental > Aquatic > Non-marine Saline and Alkaline > Hypersaline >... | reverse complement strand
CGTAATCATCCCTATGTTATGCTTAGAAAAAAAATAATGCCTATAAACCTTGAACCCATTCTAAAAACTGCTGAACCAATTTACGGCAAAGCACGTGCTGAAATCATGTGCCGAAAATTAGCCGAGATCATCGCCAAATATCAGTACCCCCCACAGCGGGTAGAATATTCCGAGCGCGATGCGATCCTGATCACCTATGGTGATATGGTCACCCACCCCAATGAAGACCCGCTCTTCACCCTGCGCCAGTTTCTGAATCACCACCTAAAAGAGGCGATCAACACGGTCCATATCCTGCCGTTCTTTCCTTATTCTTCTGACGAAGGTTTTTCGGTAATCGATTACAAAACAGTCAATCCGCGCCTGGGAAGCTGGGATGACATCCATGCGTTAAGCGCCGATTTCAGCCTGATGATGGACCTGGTTGCCAATCACTCCTCGGTAGAGCATCAATGGTTCAAAGGATTCCTGGCAGGCAGGAAAGCCTATGAAAATTATTACATCAGCATCTCTCCGGACAGCGACACCCGTTCTGTTTTCCGACCGCGCACCTCCCCACTGCTGACACCGTTTGAAACTAAAGCTGGAGAAAAATATGTGTGGACTACCTTTTCCGCAGACCAGGCAGACTTGAACTATCAAGAGCCCCAGGTACTGCTGGAAATGCTCGACACCTTGCTGTTATATGCCAGCCAGTCCGCGCGGTACATCCGTCTGGACGCGATCGCGTATATCTGGAAGGAATTAGGTACATCCTCTATCCACCTGCCGCAGGTGCATGCCATCATTCAGATGATGCGAATGCTGCTGAATGCCGTTTCACCCGGTGTAAAGTTGATCACTGAAACAAATGTCCCCCACAAGGACAATATCAGCTATTTTGGCAACGGGATTAACGAAGCACAGCTGGTTTACAACTTTTCACTCCCGCCTCTGACCCTGCATGCCTTTCATACGGGAGATTCCGAGATCTTTTCACGCTGGGCTGCGACGCTTGAGACACCGTCAGAGAGTACTACCTTCTTCAACTTCCTGGCTTCGCATGACGGGATCGGCATCACCCCTGCCCATGGATTGCTCCCGCAGAATGAGATCACCAGGATGGCAGAGCGTGTAGAAGCGTCTGGCGGGTATGTGTCATACAAAACGAACGCGGATGGCAGCCAGAGCGCGTATGAATTCAACATCAATTATTTCGACGCGTTGGATGATCCGCAAGAAAGCGGCATCCCGGTTAAATTAAAAGTGCGGCGCTTTATAACCGCGCATGCCATCATGGCGGCGCTGCAGGGTGTTCCCGGCATCTATTTCCACAGCCTGTTCGGTTCCACAAGCTGGTTTGATGGCGCTCGGAAAAGCGGTACCCCAAGAACGATCAACCGCCAACGGCTGCTGTTAGAACGAGTGGAAGCAGAACTGGCAAACGAGAATTCCCTGCGGCACCAGATCTATACAGGGCTAAAGGATCTATTGCTGGCGCGCAGGTTACATCCCGCGTTTCATCCCAACGCGTCCCAATCTGTGCCCTGGGTCAACCCTTCCGTGATCACGATCCTGCGCCATGCGCGTGGCACCGGCAGGAAAGCGATCTGCCTGCATAACATTCGGGCAGAAAAAACACAGGTCAACCTGGGTGAAATATCCGGGCTTGCTGAGATTTCAGATCCAGTCCGTGTGATCTATCATAATAACCCGGCGAATTCCGTATTAGACGGACAGACAATTACACTCTCAGCTTACGAGAGTGTCTGGCTGGAAGTATAAGCGCGAGGCTGAATTACATTCTGCGAGCCCGATTTGTTATAATCAATACGCATGTCTGCTCCTAAAATAGCTATTTTACATTTTTCTTCCGCGCCAGTTGTTGGCGGGGTTGAATCTGTGATGCGGGAGCACAGCCGTTTATTCTCTCAGGCCGGATATCCTGTGACGATCTTTTCCGGGCGCGGAGAACAAGTGGATGCCGAGGTCGGCTATAAAAAATACCCCTTATTCAATTCCAGTGAACCATCTATTCTTGCGATCAAAGAGGCTTTAGATACAGGGGTTATCCCGGATTCATTCGCGCCAACCAAAAATGAGATATTGGATTATTTAAACCAAAATTTGTCCGGTTTCGATACCATCATCGCCCATAATATTTGCTCATTACATAAAAATCTGCCCTTAACTGCCGCATTACACGCATTCATTCAGCAGCATGACCCTATTCACCTCGTGAGCTGGGACCATGACCTGGCCTGGATGAACCAGCAATACCGCCCGCAACTTTACGATGCCTATCCCTGGGACCTGCTTAAGCAGACCTGGCACCCTACGCGCCACCAGCACGTAACCGTATCCGCGATGCGCAAGCAGGAATTAGAAAAACTTCTTGGAAATGGGCATCCCGCGGTTCAAGCTATTCCGTCCGGGATTGATTGGGCATCCATCCTCAATCTGGATGAACAAACGCTCGATATTATCGATACATATCACCTAATGAACGCTTTCCCGGTGCTGTTCCTACCGGCGCGCATCACCCGCCGCAAGAACATTGAACAGGCAATCGCGATCACCGCCGCATTACGAAAATATTACCCGTCCGCTACGCTGGTCATCTCCGGGCCGCTCGGGCCGCACAACCCAAAGAACCGGGTTTACTTCGATGAACTGAAACAACTCACCCGGCAAAGCGGTTTAGATCAAGCGCAAGAAAAAGGGGCAGCCAAAGCCATCTTTCTGGCGGAATACTCGGCGGACTTCCTGCCTATGCGGACGATTTATGGTCTGTTCCGTTTTACCGACGCGCTGCTGTTCCCCAGTTTTCAGGAGGGGTTCGGTATACCAATTCTGGAGGCGGGGATGGTTCAAATGCCCATTTTCTGCAGCAATATCCCGCCATTTCATGAGACTGCGGCGGATAATGCCCATTATTTTGATCCCGACGGTGACCCGGCGCAAATCGCCAAAGACATGCATCTGATTTTCCAAAATCATGAAACCATCCGTCATAAAAATAAAGTAAAGCAGAAATACACCTGGAATAATATATTCATGCATCAAATAGAACCCCTGGTTTTATCTAATAAGAAAGAATAAATAATGGCAAGCAAAAGAAGACCGAGATTTTTAATCCCCCTGCTGTACCAGCAAAAAAATAAGAATATTATTCAAATCGCAAGGCTTTTCTCAAAGATTGACGCTGTCCAAGTTCTGGGCATCGTCACCCTGCCGGAAAGCAAAGACCTGAGCGAAGGCGTCAATGATGTGCGCACACTGCGCGCGTATTTCGCGGAAAAATTCGACGAGGACGACTCCCAGATATACAGCGAAGTGCAGGTTACTTACAACACCTGGGACCTGATCAAAGAAACCGTGAAAAAAACTTACCCGAAGGTGCATACCCTTATCCTGGAATGGCCGCACCAGATTGATGAAATGCAGATTAATATCAAGCAGGTTCTGGAAGACCAATTCTGCAACATCGCCCTGGCGCGGGGACAATTTTCTAATCCGTATGAAAGCATTCTCATCCCCATCCGCGGCGGTCCGCGTTCGATCGAGGCCTTGCGTATGTCTTTAAAACTCAGTGAATTTTTCCACGCACAGATCACCGTCGAGCGTATCTTTGGAAGCGAAGAAGAGAGCAAAGAGATCGATGAGGACTTCATAGCGATTCAGCGTGTTCTGGATGAGATTCCGGGAATAAAACAGAAAAACACGATCGCGGGGGATGTGAGTACGGCTATCCTTGAATCCACGTGTAAGAATGACATTGTCCTCTTAGGCGCGGGAACACCGGTTGATGATAAGCCCTCCTTTTTCGGGAACATTACCTCCAAGGTATTGGACGGTTGCGACTCTGATGTGATTGCCATTAAAACCAAAAACAGGGCTGAGCCGCATACACCGCAGTTCACAGCTCAGGCAATTTCAGTCCTGGTTGATAAATGGTTCGCGGAAAACACATTTGACGCGGAGGAATTTAAAAATATTGAGCAATTGGTAGAGAAAAAAGAATCAAAGGGTTTAACCATTTCCTTAGCACTGCCCGCTTTGAATGAAGAAAAAACTGTGGGTAATGTGATCAAGATCGCGAAAAGCGAGTTCATGGATAAACACCCTCTGATCGACGAAATGATCCTGATCGATTCCGGCTCTACCGATAAAACACGGGATATAGCCCGTGATCTTGGCATTCCGGTATACCTCAACCAGAAAGTGTTGAGCGAGTATGGATTTCGTAACGGAAAAGGAGAGGTTTTATGGAAAAGCCTGTACCTGACCAATGGCGATATCATCTTCTGGGTAGATACGGATATTCATAATTTCAACCCGAAATTCATCTACGGCGTTCTGGGTCCAATGATCATGGATGAACGCATCAAATTTGTAAAAGGATTCTACAAACGGCCGATCATGGGCAAAGATGGCATCGTCCATCCGGGAGGCGGCGGGCGCGTGACTGAATTGACCGCGCGGCCGATGCTGAACCTGTTCTTCCCGCAGCTATCCGGTATTATCCAACCGCTTTCTGGAGAGTATGGCGGAAAGCGGGAAGCACTGGAGAAACTAACCTTCACCTCTGGTTATGGCGTTGAAACAAGCCTGTTGATCGATATGCTCAGGATTTTCAAATTGCAGTCTATCGGGCAGACAAACCTGGACGTAAGGGTACACCGCAATCAACCGCTGCAGAATTTGAGCAAAATGTCGTTTGCGATCATTCAGACTGTGCTGTCCAAACTAGAAAAACGCTATGGGGTGAAGTTTGTTCAGGATATTAACAAGACCATGAACATCATTCAATACGATGAGTCCCAATTCTATTTAGATGTACAGGAAATCATCGAAAAGGAGCGCCCGCCAATGGTTGAAATCGCTGAATACCAGCAGAAATTCGAGATTGCATCCTGATGCCCCACTATATTCTTGTACGGCACGGGCAAACCCAATGGAATAAAGAGGGCAAATACACCGGCCAATCCGATATTCCGCTCAATGAAACCGGCCGGGAGCAGGCGAAAGCAGCATCCGCATACGTCCTCGGATTAAAACCAGATCTGATCTATTCCTCAGACCTGCAGCGCGCGGAAGAAACCGCCCGACTGATCCAGGCAGATGCAATAGCGATCCCGCTCATCACCGATGCGCGCCTGCGTGAGATCCACCAGGGAGAATGGGAAGGATTACACGAGAATGAGATCAAGCGGCGATTTGAGGCGCAATTTGAGACCCGTAAAAAGGACCCGCTCAAAACCGCACCACCCGGCGGGGAAACTATTGGCGAAGTATACAACCGGGTCAAAGATTTTCTACAGGAAATGCAAGAGAAGTACCCGGACAAACGCATCCTGATCGTTGCCCATGGTGTTGTACTTGCCATTATCGACCTGATAAGCTGCGGCGAACCGATCGAGAAAGTGTTTGACCATATCCCCGCCAACGCAGAACCCAAACAAGTCACAATTGGAGCAGTATGAGCAGAAACCCCATCAATATCGGTTTTGTAAGCACGCGCTTTGCCGGAACAGATGGCGTCTCTTTGGAGACTGAAAAATGGGCACAGGTGCTCAGCGAAGACCTGGGGCACCACTGCTATTATTTTTCTGGAGAGAGCGACCGGCCATCAGATAAATCAGTCGTTGTTCCGGACGCTTATTACCGGCATCCTGAGATCAAACACAAACATGATGCCTTTTTCACCAAAAAATTTCGCTCCCCCTCTGAAACACAGTGGGTCTATGAAAAAAAACAAACTCTCAAGGAAGAATTGATGAAATTCCTTGGCAGATACCACATCAGCCTATGGGTTATCGAAAACGCCTTAGCGATCCCGCTCAATATTCCGCTGGGATGGGCTATCACCGAGATCATCGCGGAAACGGGCATTCCGACCATCGCCCATCACCATGATTTTGCCTGGGAACGTAAACGTTTTCTGGTGAACTGCATTGAAGACTACATCAATATGGCATTTCCGCCCAACCTGGACCCCATCCAGCATGTTGTCATCAACAGCCATGCCCACCACCAGCTGGCCCGCCGGCGCGGTACAAGCTCAATTCTGGTTCCGAATGTGATGGACTACAGCACACAACCACCCAGTGCGGACGCGTACAATGCAGATCTGCGGCAAACGCTGGGGCTTGATGATGATGAGATATTCATCCTTCAGCCGACCCGTATCATTGAGAGGAAAGGGATTGAGCACGCGATCGAATTGGTGCAGCGCATGGACAAAAATGCGCGACTGGTGATCTCGCATGCTTCCGGAGACGAAGGCAACAGTTTTGCTAAACGCATCAAAGATTATTCGCACCTGCTGGGAGTAAAAATTCTGTGTGCCGAAGAATATTTTCGGCCGGAGCGTATGGTTGACGATAATGGCAGGAAATATTACAGCATCTGGGACGCGTACATCCACGCAGACCTGGTTACCTATCCATCTGAATTTGAGGGATTTGGCAATGCGTTTCTGGAAGCTGTATATTTTAAGAAACCCATCGTTGTCAATAATTACTCCATCTACGCCACCGACATCCGCCCAAAAGGGTTTCACGTGATCGAATTTGACGATTACGTTACAGACGATACCGTTGCCCGCACACTGGATATCCTGCATGACGAAGAACACAGGAAACAGTGGGCTGATAAGAATTATCTGCTCGCCAGGAAATATTATTCCTACGAAGTGCTGGAAACCAAGCTGCGTATCCTGATCGCCAACGCTTTCGGCACAAACAATCTTGATCTATAGATTAGGGCATATAATTCATCCACCATTAAGTAGATAGTTAAGGAGCACCCATGCAAAAAAAGATCATCATTGATACCGACCCCGGTGTTGACGACACCATCGCCATCACCACCGCGTTACGCTCTCCTGAATTAGAAGTGATTGGGCTGACCAGTGTGTTTGGAAATGTCACTGGCGCTGTCGCCGCCCAAAATGCGCTTCGGCTGGTGGAGCTGGAAGGCAACGACCACATCCCCGTCGCGCGCGGAAGCAGCGTGCCGCTCATCGCGCCCCTCGAGAAACTCGGCACCTGGGTGCATGGTGAAGATGGTATGGGCAACACGAACCCACCCGCGCCCAGGGGAACGGTGGTGGACGAATCCGCGGCAGAATTCATCGTCAAAATGGCGCATCAATTCCCGGGGGAGATCACACTCGTACCGGTTGGACCGCTAACGAATATCGCCCTTGCGCTGCGCATCGATCCAGAGATTGCAACCCTGATCCATGATGTAGTCATCATGGGCGGCGCGGTCACCGTGCCCGGAAATATGACATCCGTTTCCGAAGCCAATATCTATCACGATCCGCATGCCGCGGATATCGTCATGGCTGCGGGCTGGCCGCTGACCATCGTCGGACTGGATGTAACTGAGAAGTCGGTTATGTCGCCAGACTATCATCAATCTCTGTTTGATGCCGGTAATCCCGCTGTCAAGTTAATTGAACGCATCCTGCCCTGTTACCAGAGTTATTTTGATAAGTTCCTGGCCTTGAACGGGCACACCTATACCCACGATCCCTCCGCCATATCCTATGTCATCAATCCGGAGCTATTCACAACGAAAGAAGCCCCAGTGTTCGTAGCCACAGAAGGACGCTGCTTCGGGCAGACCGCTGCCGATTGGCGAAACCAATGGGAGGAGCGCTGCCCGGTAAAAATCTGCGTGGATGTGGATTCGGATGGCGTGCTGGCCCTGATCAAAGACCGATTGACGAAATAAATTTTTATCGTTCAATATGAAAAGCAAGCAACCGATCACATATGAGAAAGTAAACGCGAAAAAGTCCTTTCGCTTTACACCGTTCCGCCCGAAATCATCACAACCGCTGGCTGATGTGCGCTTATCCTCAGAAGAAGACCTGATGATCATGGAAAAAAGCGAGCGGCGCTATGCGTTCATTCTGCGCCAACTGGCATACCATCACCTGGCGCAAGGGAATATCGAAGGTGAAGCATACCTTGTCAGTTTCTGAGCAGTGTGCAATACGGGTGTTGGTCTAACACCCATAGTAAACGGTAAAACATATCATTTTGGTGTGGTCGGGGCAGCGAATGGGTTATCGATCATGATGGATGAAGAAACGCGTTCTTTATGGGACCCGATGACCGGCAAAGCGTTCAAAGGACCGATGGCGGGTGCAGCTATGGATATCTGGCCGGTTTTTTACTCCACAACAAAGAAGGAAACATCCACGTTCAAGAACACACAGTTGTTCCTATCAAAAAACAGGAATCCGCAAAAATGGGTATTCCAGAAAATCTTCCGACCGCTGCTGGGGCTGGATTCGAGAGGGTTTATCCCCCCTTATTTCTTCGGCACTATGTCCGCGCCGATAGACCCGCGCCTTCCTAAACTTACGCAAGGGCTGGGTGTGATCGCAGATAAAAAAGCCAGGTATTATCCGCTTGACTGTATTGCGCCGGGAGAAACGATCCGGGAAATTTGGGGAGGAGAAGAACTGATGATCACGCGCGCGGAAGATTCTGCCATTGTGGAAGCAGTTTGGTCTTCCACCGGTGAGAAACCCATGCAGCTGCTTTCAAGGTGGTATGGCTTTGCGTTTACCTATCCCAACTGTGAAGTTTTCCAGACAACCGATCAATAATTGATATATACTCTTAATAGGAAGATTATTATTTAGTCTATACGAAAGGAGGATATATGGCGTTAGATTTCACCATCATGCTCCCTAACCGCCCCGGCGTTCTCGCCAATCTCTGCAATAAACTTGGAAAAGCGGGGATTAACATTGAAGGCATCAGCGGCACCCAATATCAGGATAAGGTCGTGCTGCACATGATGTTCAACGAGAAAGCTTCAGAGGCGCAGGCGTTGCTATATAAGAACAATTTCACCGTTACCGCCACCCGCGAAGTGGTAATTACATCGGTCAAAGATAAGCCGGGTGAACTGGGCAAAATTTCCCAGGAATTAGCCAACGCGGAGGTAAATATCGACTTTATCTATCTGGGCAAAAACAACCAGGTCGTGCTGGGCGTGGACGATATTGACAAAGCGCGTGAAGCGCTTGCTTAACAACAAAAACTGTAAAAACATAGTCTAAGTTTTTTTAAATGAAAATAGAGCAGTATATGGCTGCTCTATTTAATTTATTTACTCTCGGTCGCTTTAATCTCTTCGATCTTTTTGCGTTTTTCTTCGATCAGGTCATTATTAGAAGCAATCTCATCACACAATTCTGTCAACTCAGGGCCTTTCAATTTTCCCTGTTCATACAGTTCCCAGGCAGCCTGGCTGAGCTGGGGCATGATCTTCTTATTCACGCTTTGCAGTTTGGAAATCTCATGTTTGACTTCCATTACTTTAACCGAATCCGCGGCTTTCTCGCTGGCTTTGCGCACTCCAATAATGATGTTATCCATCACATCACCGGCTGTTTCGCCAGCCTTTTTGGCAGCCTTTTTGGTGCCTTCAGCAACATCTTCCAGCACTTCGCCTGCTTTCGCGCCTGCTTTTTTTGCGCCTTCAGCGATTGACCCCATCACTTCGCCTGCTTTTTCCGCGGCTTTCCCAGCCGCTTCTGAGGCTTTATCCATCGCCTCATTGGCTTTTTCTTTAAACTCTTTGCCTTCAGGTTTCGTGTCGGTTTTTTCCTGTGTTTGCTGTGTTTTCATAGTCTCGTCCTCTGCCATTTTTATCCTTTCAAAACCTTATTCTTGTGGTTTCCTTTATTGTCAGCTTACTACAATAATATACGAATTCCATAAGATTTGGTTGCGGATCAGTCAGGCAGATCACCCGTATCCAGCATCGCCATGATGCGGTCGAGATAGGTCTTATCACGATCTCTCATCTCCGGCGCGATCCTGGATGCTTCCTCAAAGAAATGGCGGCGTCCGCGCCCTTTCTTCTGGCCTTCAGCGGTATGCATATCCAGCGCGTATTCCGGAATGGTCGGTAATGCACTACCATTTTCTACGGCAGCCATCATCCAATTCACCATCTCATCGCTGGAACGGTCCTTCTGGCAGGCGCATAGATAACGAATGACATGCACCGCATATAATTTTCGTTCGCCAATGCTGCGGTCAGATTCTTTGACAAATTGGTAAATAGCATTCACAATCACCGGGGCCATCACATCGCCAAAACCGATATCTTCCACCGACATCACTTTCATGCGGTGCCACAGGTAATCCTCCAATGCGGGACTGGAAAGGACCATCTCAAACGCCAGCAGGGCAGCGTTTTCCGTGTGCCCGCGGCGTACCTCTTTCTGCAGCGCGGAAATGACATGGTCTGCCTTGAATCCGTGAATGGTTATTACATCGACCCAGGGGTCGCGGTCTAGATGGGACATAACTCCTCCGATTGGTTTAATGATTTTTATTGAACAATGCTATCACTTCTTCGCGATTGGGTATGGATGACATCGCACATTTTTTGGCGGTCGAAATCGCACCGGCTGCCGCCACGCGGACCTGTGATAGATAAACTACCCCACAGGGTCTCTCCCAGATGCGGAAGTGCAGACACACATGTGGTCAAGGTCATATCTGATGCTGCCAAACACAAGGACTCCACACGATACATCCAAAGACTTATTGATTAATTCAGCTTCGACCCTTGCGCCAGATAGGAATCATCCCGCTCGTCCACACTGACCTGCGTGAATCCTGCATATTTCAATAAAGAAATCATCTCCGTGCATTCCGGGATGAGATGATCCTGAAAATCCGGGATGCTTAGATGGATCCTATTAATTTGTTCACGGCTGGCTGTATGGCAAATGAATATTTTTCCGGCATCCTTTAACAAGAAATGAATGTTGCGCAAGGCACGTGATTTATCATGAAAATGAGGAAAGGTTGAGTAGCACACTACCGCGTCAAATATACCCGGCTTGAAACCAACGGTCTCGATCTCAGCGCACACTGGCATTATGCCGATTTCTGTATTCTTGTTTTTTGCAATGAGCAGCATCTCCAGCGCGAAATCCACGCAAGCGATATGCCCGCTGAAACCGATCATTTGTTTGATGTAGGGCACAAACACGCCGGTGCCCGTACCCACATCCAGCACACGCTCCCCATCGCGCAAGCCCAGGCGCGCGGCCATCGCTTCCAATTGGTACGCCGCGTTACTGCGCGGGGTTTCATCCCAATCGGTTGCTTTGTCGTTAAAAAACTGGCGACTGACCTGTTTATCCATGCGATTTATTTATTAAACCTAATATTTCCACCAAGAATGGTTGGTTAATCACCTTACAGGAGCAACTTTCTTGCCTTTGTAACCCTCTCCCCGACCTGTGTTTCCTTGTCCATGAATAGATCCACGGGGACACCGGTTGTAACCCCATCTCCCACCCATATCACTTTGATATTGCTGGAATCCACAAGCGTTTCGATCATCTTAAGGTCATCACAGTCCAGCTCCAGTGCGGTCACCAGTACGATCAAACCGGTGTCCATCAGGATATGCACCACTTCCGATAGTCGTCGGATATGCTCACGGCGGTGTTTAACGCTGCCATTTTGCTCAATATCCTGGCTGATGCCGTACACCACACTGCCCATTCCCAGGTAATACACGAACTTTCCCTGCATGAACAGTTCTTTTTCCAGCGCGCGCGCCAGGGTCTTGCGTCCGGTCGCCCGCTTGCCGGTGATGATGATCAGTTTCGGTTCCTGCTGATAGCGCTGGGTGCGTTCCCGTTGTGTGATATCGGACGCGATCCATTTCTGTTCCCGGAGGAGTTTCTCTGCCCGCAGCGCCTGCTGGTTATCGGACAGCGCGTCCAAGATGATCCCGCCGCCGCAGATCTCATTCTCATCCACGATCACAAACCGGCTGGTATCCGCTAGGGTTTCGGTCAGGTCAAAAGCAACTGCTTTCTGCGTTTCCAATATACATTCCGCAACATCATGCAGCGCGATGTGGTCTTTTATTTCATCCGATGACATTTCCGCTGCGTTGATGACTTTGATGATCTCCGCGATCTGCACTTTCACCCGGGATGTGCCCAACTTAAACAAATACTGTTTCCCTTTGACCATGGGCTGTTTGCCCAACCAAAACAGGGAAACACGCATGCGCGTGGATATGTGCGGTGCGTCTTCACCTGCCAGAGCGGCAATCTCACCCCGTTCAATGAAGATCTGTTCCTGCAGAGTCAGCCCGATCGCTTCACCCTGTCCGGCTGTTGTTTTTCCTTTTTCATTAAAAACTTCAATTGTCTTCACCTGGCTGTGCTTCATCGAGGGATAAAAGATGATCTCATCCTGCGCCTTCACCCGACCGCTGGTGATCGCTCCCGCTACAATGCGCTGCCCGCCCTTAAACCCATTGAACTTGTAGATATCCTGTACCGGCATACGGAAAGCCTGGTCCGTGAGCGGCATGGATTTTTTCAGGCGGTCTAATGCTTCAAGCACGGAAACACCTTTGTACCATTCCATGTTTGCGCTGCTGCCAATGATCAAATCCCCGGCATGCCCGGATACAGGAATATACGCCAGCGGTTTCAAGCCGATCTCGCGTAAGAAATTATTGTATTTGCGGCGAACACGGCGGAATGCCCGGCGTTCGTAATCGACCAGGTCCATCTTGTTCACAACCACGATCAACTGCTGGATGCCCAGCATCCATGCCAGATAGCCATGCCGACGGGAATTCTCCATCACGCCTTCTTTAGCATCGATCACCAGCACGGCAGCCTCCGCGCGCGCCGCCCCAGTAACCATATTTCGGATGAATTCGATATGGCCGGGTGCATCCATGATGACATAATCCCGTTTTTTGGATGAAAAGAACACCCGCGCTGCATCGATCGTGATGCTCTGCGCGCGTTCTTCCTTTAAAGCATCGATCAAATAAGCATATTCGAACGGCTCGCCATTACGGCGGCACAGCGCCTGCACCTGCTCCAGCTTGCCGTCCGGCAGCGAATCGGTATCTGCCAGCAACCTGCCGACCACCGTGCTTTTTCCATGGTCAACGTGCCCGATAAAAGCAACATGTAAACGTTCTCTTTCTACAACCGATGTGGCAGCCATTTACATATACCCTTCCCGCCGCAGCGTTTCCAGCCCGCCCTCATCATCTTTGTCCTGAGCACGGCCGGCGCGTTCAGCCACGCGTGAGAACTTACCGGTTTTCAATTCGGCGATGATCTCATCCACGTTGCTGGCTGTTGATTCCACCGGGAAGGTGCACGGATAGCAGCCGAGGGACCGGTATCGTTTACCTTCGCCCTGGTCATAGTAAAGTGATACGGTGGAAATTTGCTCGCGTCCAATATATTCCCAGATGTTCAACTCGGTCCAGTCCAGAAGCGGGTGAATGCGCACATTGGTGCCCGGCGAGAATTCCGTTTTAAATTGGTTCCAGAATTCAGGCGGCTGCCCGCCGATATTCCATTCATTCTTGGTATCGCGCGGTGAAAAATAGCGTTCTTTAGAGCGCGATCCTTCCTCATCGGCGCGCGCGCCGACGATGACGCCCTCAAAGGGCTGGGGGTCAGGATCTTCTTCATATTTTTCAAGTTCGTGATTGAAGCGCAGGCGCGGGCCGGAGCCATCAATCGTCTGCCGCAGCGCTTCTGTTTTCAGCAAGCCGCAGCAGGTCAATCGATCCACGCTGCCATCCGGGAAGGTTTGCTTATTCCGCAACGCCTCCAGGTTAGAACCCACCACCATCGGCAGATGCCACTCACGTGTCAGCCGGTCACGATAATCGATCATCTCAGGTATTTTGAAATGCGTGTCGATATGCACCATCGGGAAGGGAACATGTCCGAAAAACGCTTTTTTCGCGAGCCACAGCAGCACAGTGCTATCCTTGCCCATCGACCACAGCATGCATAAACTGCGAAAATTAGCATACGCTTCGCGCAGGATGTAGATACTGAGCGCTTCCAGTTCATCCAGGTGGTTCATCGCGCGCTCAGGCATTTTTCACAATTCCTTTTTCCAATAAATAGGCGACGACAATGGCAGCAGACTCTTCCGGCGTTTGAATATCCGCATGCAAAATAATTTCCGGATGCTGCGGCGCTTCATAGGGGGAATCGATTCCAGTAAAATTCTTGATTTCTCCCGCGTGTGCCCTGGCGTAATGCCCTTTGGGGTCACGTTCTTCGCAAATCGCCAGCGGGCAATCGACATAGATTTCCGTGAAATGATAGTCCTCTAACAGCGCG
>Ga0180430_10003222_pt1 | contig 14178 bp, 13 predicted proteins | sample SS_ome_9_FD_132999 | JGI IMG/M metagenome (GOLD analysis project Ga0180430, IMG submission 132999) | Hypersaline lake sediment archaeal communities from the Salton Sea, California, USA - SS_1_S_2 metaG | ecosystem: Environmental > Aquatic > Non-marine Saline and Alkaline > Hypersaline >... | reverse complement strand
TGTCGCTCTGGCTGGCGGAACAGTCGGTGCTCCAGGTACTGGCGTCATGGCAATTGGCGGCGGTGGCCGTGGCGGCGGCGGAGGTGGTTATTCAGGTCGTGGAAATGCGAAGCCCCCTTCAGAACTCGTCGTGCTTCGCAACCTGGAGTGTGGTGGTCAGGTTCCAATCCTTGTGGACTTGAACCAGGCGCTCACGGATCCCAGCCAGCGATTGCTTGTTCAGCCAGGGGACACACTCATCCTGCGATACACCCTGGGCGAAGAGTTGTTCAATCTGGCAGTTGGCATGGTGCAGTTCAACTTCCTGTACGGTTTGGGCGGTCAAGGTATCTGACGGCGTTCGTAGCGGCGATAGCGGGTTTGCGAGAGTTGAGGTCACGACAGCCAACTCCGTTTTGGAGTACAGCTGATCAGGAGACAAGGATGCGTCTGGATTCAAAATCAATTCTGCTGGGATCACTGCTGTTTGCAGTCGGGTGCGCTTCTCCATCCACGTCTGGGAGACATTGCTCGATTCATTCCATGCAACAAGACCGGGTCGCTCGTCTTGTTTCCGTGGCCCAGAAGTACGAACGAGACGGAAATGGTGAGATGGCTCGCCAGGTGTACGCACAAGTGGTTGCGCAAAATCCAGACAATCAATTGGCTCAAAGTGCACTCAAACGATTGGCACCTGCTTCTGACGTCATGGTACCGGAGCAGGTCCCGATGACGCCCTCCGCAGAGTTGCTGGCCGAACTGCGATCTCAACGCATCAAAACAGAGGGTGACTCACGCAAGATCGAGCGGAACAACGATCAACGTCATCTCGACGAGATCGCTCTACTTCCAGAGATTTCGGAGATGGTCGCTGAACTCCAAGAACTCGATCAATTGGGGTCGAGCCCTGCAGCAGACGCGCACAACTTTGCAGAGACAGGAGAAATAGAAACCTCAGAATTCGTCGCTCCACCGTTTCCAAGTGAACTGGACGTTGTGGACGAGTCAGCGACAACAGAGGTTGTGTCTCAAAGTGCGGTGGCCAGTTCTGACACTCCGCGATGGGGGCTCGATAAAACGCTCGAGATCAAAGAAGCGGTTCCAACGAAACCAACAACAAAACAAGCAGCGAGTAAGCCTAAACATGTGGCTGATGCTGAGCAAGATCACTGGGATCATCTCTTCGATGACGATTTGCCAATGCCGGATTCGCCCCAGGCACAACTCACAGATGTAGTCGAAGGAGGCAGCGAATCGGACACGACCGACCTTTTAAACGAGATCCCAGTCCGTGAGTTTGCAGGATTTGACGAATCGCATCGCGGTTGGCAACCAACGGACCTGTCGCGCTTGTGTCCAGACCTGGAGCCCGAACTCAAACCGGTTGTTGAACAACTGGGCAGCAAAAGTGAGACCGAACGCATTTCTGCATTGGTTAAGTTGCGTCATCAAGGGGCTGAAGCCAAAACGGCTTCACGTGCTGTCCGGTCGCTGTGGGAAGATGAATCGGAACTCGTCAGGGTTTACGCAGCATCGACGACAAGTGAGATTGAAACCCATGCGTGGGACTCAGTCCAAGCCTTGACGAACAGCTTGAAAAGCGACCAGCCCGAAGTGGTGCACCTGGCCGCCTACATGCTCGGGAAAATGGGGCCAGCAGCCATTGATGCCGCAGATGAACTCAGCCAGTTGAGAGATGCTGAGTTGAATGTGACCAGCGTTTACGCTGCCGAAGCACTCACCCGGATCACCCCCGACGATGGACGGTCTTTTGACCAACTCTCACAAGCTTTGCATTCGGAAGATGCCGACCTGCGTTGGTTTGCCGCAGTGACGATGGGGAACTCGACGGAGGCGAATTCTGAACGCGCCGTGGCTGTTCTCGCAAAGGCGTTGAATGACGATCATCCCAATGTGCGAACTGCCGCAGCCTTGAGTCTTGGGGGATTTGGCGAGGAAGCACATTCTGCTTTGCCTAATCTGGAGCAACTCGCCGAAGTGGACAACGTCGAAGTCCGCGAAGCTGCGTTAACCGCAATCGCCTGCGTCAAACAGACTCAACTCTGACAGCCCCCAATCGTGAAAGCCAAACGGCGTGGTGTTCGTCATCAGAAGTCATCAATCTCTTCGTGGCCATCGGCTGTGAGCAGTTTTTGGAGCACGCTGGGTTCCATCTTGGACGAAAGACGTCTGACGCTCCCGTCAGCTAGCGCAGTCATAGCGACTTCTGGATGATCCGACGACAATAGCGGTTTTTGATCCATCGGTTCGTTGCGTGAACGAATTTTTATTGAGTGTTCCGCAACGACTCGATCGCGCGGCTCGGTCCAGACGATTCCACTTTGACAGGCTTCCAGGACCATCATAGTGTTGCTGGTTCCGTCCGTGATTTCAGGAAACGTGAGAGAACGGTCCTCGCGAAAGATCCCGGTGTCGCTGACTGGCAATGTGTACGAAGTGAAGTGACGACCCTGTGGATCGGTGTCCCGTTGAGCCCAATCAGAAGGACACTGGTACTCATCCAGTTGCACCTGACCAACATTCAAATTGGTCTGGCCATCCCAGGCTGCGGTGTCGGCGTAGGACTGGCGTAAAACTTTGTGGCCTAAGAATGGAAGTAGCTGTACCCGCCAACTCACGGAGGGGTCTCCCGCCTTGTATTGGGGGAATGTGTCATGTGCGTCGTAGTAGTTATGGAGTCCAAGTGCCAGATTCTTGAGGTTGTTCTTGCACGCATTCATTCTCGCTACGAAGGCCGGGTAGACGAGGGATGGGACTAGGCACAGATTTGCAAGCACCATGGCACTCACGACCCCAGCAATGAAGAGAAGGGCTTTCTCTTGAGGGGTGGTCTCCCGACCTTTCCACAAATATCGAACCCAGGTGGCAAATGTTCCGACAAGGCCAATCCAAAATGTGATCTGCCAATACATTTCTTTCAGGCCGAGGTGCCAAGGCTCGTTACCAACAAGGAATGCAACGACTGTCAACAAGACGAACATCATTCCCAACCACATGAATGGATCGATCGGCAACGGCACGCGTCGTCTGGAGAAATGCCATGCTTGGAGAAATCCGAAACCGAGCACAATGACTGCGAGGCAAGTCAGAGAGGTTCGCAGTTGTTCGTATTCGGCGGTCATTGATTTCGTTGATCCACCTCTCGTTCTGCCAAAACAGTCAATGCTGTCGAGAAACGAAATCTCGAATGTGCCCAGACGGGCACATCGTCTGGCAGCGTTTCGGGGATTCCGTTGAATCCGCCAGCTTCATAAACGACGAGTCGCACTTTCTTCCCCACAAAGCCTTTCTCAAGCTCTGCGATCTCAGCTGAATCAAGACTTGTGGCCTTCTTGCCGTGCTTCAATTCGTAGAGCGCGAACGTGTGGTTCGCCAATTTGACCGAAACGAATCCGGGGACTGAGAATCTCATGAGCTGAGGTGCAGCCAACTCTTTGCCATCGACATGAGTGACGTTGAGCAGATAAAGCGAGTCATACGCTTTCATCCGCAAGCTGTGACCAGCCACCAATTCGGCTTCAATCTCGACAGCTGTTCCCAGTGGGTGCCCGAGGTTTCCAACGACGGTCCTGCGACTGAGTTCTTCCAGCGTAATTGGTGCGTCGGTTGAGTCGTCTTGCCCTTGTGAAACGTTGGTGAGAACCAACGCTATGCAGGTGAAGATGAAGACTAGGATCTGCTTCATTTACCTACCCTAAAATGTCATGCAACACATGTGACTCCTCGACACCTGTGAGCCCAAGATCCAATCCCTGAAACTTCACGGTGAACTTTTTGTGATTGATGCCCAGCATGTGTAGCATCGTTGCATGTAAATCGCGGACGTGGGTTACGTTGTCGACTGCGTTGTAACCGAGTTCATCGGTTGCTCCGTACGACATGCCACCTTGAATTCCACCACCGGCCAGCCACATGGAAAAGCCTTTGATGTGATGATCGCGGCCCGCTCCGCCTTTGCCCTGGAACATTGGCGTCCGTCCGAACTCGCCACCCCAGATGATCAGGGTGTCCTTGAGCATGTCCCGTTGCTTGAGATCGTTGAGCAGTGCCCACGTTGGTTTGTCGGTCAGGCCGGAGCAGATGTTCATGTAACGTTCCAGCCCGCCATGATGATCCCAGCCACGATGGTACAGGTGAATAAACCTAACACCGCGTTCGGCCAGTCGACGCGCCAGCAGACAGTTTGATGCATAAGAACCATCACCCGGAGTGGCGCCGTACATGTCGAGAATGTGCTTCGGTTCGTCCGAGAAGTCCGTCAGCTCTGGAACCGATGTCTGCATCCGAAAAGCCATTTCATAGGCAGCGATGCGAGCGTCAATTTCTGGGTTCGGCGAACGCTGTTGGGAGTCGCGATTGATCTGATTGATCGCATCGATCACTTGGCGCTGCTGTTGCGTCGAGACGCCTGGCGGATTATTCAAGTAGTACACCGGATCGCCGGCTGAATTGAATTCGACTCCTTGATAGCGACTTGGCAGAAAGCCAGCCCCCCACTGTCGAGATGCAATGGGTTGCGGGTTGCGGCCACCCACACTAGTCATCACGACAAATCCTGGCAGGTTTTCCGTCTCGCTGCCGAGACCGTAGGTGACCCAAGACCCCATGGAAGGTCGCCCCGAGATGGCCGTGCCCGTGTTCATGAACGTGTGCGCTGGGTCATGGTTGATCTGCTCGGTCACCATCGACTTCACAACGCAGAAATCGTCTGCCATCTTCTGGTGCCAGGGCAGGTAGTCGCTGATCCACTGACCGCCTTCACCATATTGTGCGAACTTCGTGAGCGGTCCCTGACATTTGAGTTCTTTGCCCTGCAACTGCGCGATGGGCTGGCCTTCTGTGTACGAAGAGGGCATCGGCTTGCCATCCATCTCCGCCAGCTTCGGCTTGTAATCAAATGTTTCCAAATGCGATGGACCACCCGCCATGCAGAGAAAAATGACCCGTTTCACCCGCGGTTCTTGGTGTGGCAGTCCAGGCAAGCCTGCAGAGAGGGAGACTTCTTTTTGCTGGGTGGCTGCCGAGGCGTCTTTTTGCAACATCGACGCCAGCGCAGCCCCACCGATGCTGAGACCTGATTGAGCGAGAAAGGCACGGCGCTGAGCGAGTGTGTGAAAAAAATTCATAATGTTGGCGAGTTGAATGTTCATCAGAATGCGCGACTCTGAGACTCATCTTCACCAATTGGCGGAGTGAATGCCACCGAATTCCCGTTCAGGCCGATTACGCTGGGTTGGGATTGGGGTTCAGATCAGCAATGTAGAAGCTTCCGTACGTGTTCACGCGATCTTTGGCGTGCAGTTCAGTGGCCAAATCTCGATTGTAGGTGAGCAAGTCAGACATAGGGCGTTTTTGGTCGTGCACCGTCACCTCAATCGGGTCCACGAAGTCACAGTCGAGCCCAGCGCTACGCCAGATGACGCGACAATTGTCGCTGGCGCGATTGACGATGCCTTGCCATTCCGCAGCCAGGACATCCTTGTAATTGCTGTACAGCCAGTCCATGTGATCCAGCAGAATGTAACGTGAGATCGTTCCTTGGTGACCTTCCAGGAAGCCCAACACGGAATCGGTGTGTGTCGTGACTTTGTCAGCCACGCCGTCTCTAAGTGCCTCGAAGTTCTCTTTCTTGAGGTATTCAGGGCAGCAGTTTTCCGTGTACTGGCCAGTCAGATAGACACGCCAGAAGTAATTGTCTTGGAATGGTAGGTGGGCGAACACTGTTTCGATGCGATCCACGATGAACTGAACAATTCCACCCGGGTACCCCTGATCGAGTTGCAATCGCTGGCTGCGCGGAACACCGAGCATCGCCAGCGTAGCATCGCGTTTGAGGAACCACTGAATTAAAGGCTTGAACAGGGATTCCTTCAGCTTTTTGTCGTAATAGATACGCTGCTGTTCTTCGAGTGTCTCCGCATTGATCAATTCGTCGATCGACTCTCGAATGCGGGCCACACGATTGACATAGCCGTTGATCATCCAGGCAAACAAACCAGACGTTCCGCGGAAATAAAAACTCGGACGCCGTTTTGAACCGGTGAAAAACTTCCCGTGGCGGTCCCAAAACTCTTGGGCTGGGGTGGGTAACTCAGGACGCAATTTGTCAGGGTAGATCGATTTCCAGTCGGGAAGCCGCCCCTGACCAAACATTTCGAAAAACTGAGCGTGATCTAAGGACTTGATCGCAGCCTTCTTGAGTTCCAACAGAGCGTTCTGGCGGAAGTTCATGTCTACTGCGTGCACGTGATTTGCGCCAGCCAGAGCGTAATCGAGTGCGTTGCAGCCAGCAGAAGTGATCACCAGGACATTATCTTGGGGCGTCAATTCCAGCGCAACACGGTCCAAGCGTGGATCTTCCCAGCACTGATTGTACACTAAGTTCTTGCCGTGAATTAACTTAAAGCACGTTCGGCTAATTCGCTCGAGCGGCATGGCGACCTCAATCTTGCGCCGCCCGTGACATTCGCATCGAGTGGCTGGTGACCTTCTTGACAGCACCGAATCATATAAGAATCGAATGTCGACAAACAACCACGCACCTGCTTCGTTCCGTCAACGTTCTACCGAAATGTGCCATCTGGTCTCGTTAATGAATTTGGGCGAAATCCACAGGTCTGAACGCTCGCAATCAGACGCACCCCTTGGTATCCTTATGAGTTCCCCCGTCGCTGCGCAGACGAGAACGGGAAGTTTCTGAATTCTTGAAGTGCACTTAACCTCATTGTAGTACTATGTTTGCGATTATCGAAGACAGTGGTCACCAGTTGCGTGTCGAACTTGGCCAGGAATTGGTTGTTGACCTGCGTTCTGATGCGAGCAATGGCGATACGCTGACATTCGACCGCGTTCTGCTTGCCAACGGAGGCGGTGCGAGCGTGATCGGTCAGCCATTGGTTGATGGTGCCACAGTCGAAGCGGAAGTCATCGACGAATCGGTCAAAGGACCAAAGCTGGAAATTCAGAAATTTCGCCGTCGCAAGAACTCACGACGCCACACTGGGCATCGCCAGAAGTACACCGGAATCCGCGTCACAGCGATCAATGTACCCAATCTGGAAATCGTGGAACGCAAAGAAGAAGCTCCTGCGGAAGAAGTTGCGGCGACGGCAGAGTAGTTGCCTCCCGTGTCTAATTGCTTGACAGGCGAGCCTGTAGGGGCGACTGGCATTGCATCTGATCAGTTAGGGGTGACAATATACCCTAAACTCTCATCGCCGCGACGATTCTCGTTGGTATGGCGTTGAGGTTCCCTTAAGCTGTTTGGATTTATGAGTGCGGACCTCCCAATTGAGTCCCTCGTCAACGATGTCATTCATGGCAATCGCGAGTCGCTGGGAGTTTTGTTTGCACACTATCGGGATCGATTGTGGCGAATTGTGAATTTCCGCCTGGATCAACGCCTCATTGGGCGCGTTGATGCCGATGACATTCTCCAAGAATCATACATGAATGCAGAAAAGCGAATCGAGCATTTTCTGCACGACTCCCCAGAAGGTTTCTTCATTTGGCTCCGTTTGATCGTCAATCAGACGCTGATCGACGTCCACCGGCGACACCTGGGAACCAAATCGCGTGACGCGAAGCGGGAACGCTCCGTGAGTGGAGCGTGGTCCTCAACGTCCACCTCATTCTCGCTTTCACACCATTTGCTGGGCCATCTCACCTCGCCCAGCCAGGCTGCCGTCAGAGCAGAGCTCGCTGATCAGTTGCACCTGGCTCTGGAGTCCATGAGCGAACTCGACCGTGAAGTACTCGCGTTGCGTCACTTCGAGGAACTTTCGAATGTGGAGACAGCAAAGGTACTCGACATTTCTGAGCAGGCAGCGAGTGTCCGCTACGTGAGAGCGATTGGCAGGTTAAGAAAGATCCTGGAAACAATTCCTGATTTCTTGCAGTAATGGGATCAGGTTACACACGTTTAAGTCCGTAGATTTCTCGCCTGCATGATCTTTGATCCCTCCCATGACTGACCCGCAACCGAATTCTGTTGAAGCTGATCTTTGCGGGTTGCCGGTAAGAGGAGAATCGATCAGCCGGGACCCGCTGGAAGAGATTGCCAGTTCGTATCTTGAGCGATTGCGAACACATGGTTCGGCCGACATCGAATTCTTTGTTGCGACCAATCCACATTTGGAACAGGAGATCCGCGAGTTTCTGCCGCTTGTGGCAGCTATGGAAAACTGGAAAGCCACCAAGGAATTGCAGGTGGTTAAGCATCCCCTGCCCGATGAGTTTGAGATCGACCAACTGGGCGATTGCAAAATCGTCCGTGAAATCGCGCGCGGAGGGATGGGAGTTGTCTTTGAGGCGGAGCAGGCCCCAATTATGCGACGCGTGGCAGTCAAACTGCTGCCATGGAAGTTTTCCAAAACATCAAAGTGGGCGCAGCAGTTTCAGCGTGAAGCCCGAATTGCAGCTCGCCTGCAACACAAACACATCGTCCCCATCTTTTCGTTCGGAGAACATGAGGGACGTTTCTACTACGTGATGCAGCTCATCGAAGGCATCTCGCTGGAACACTTAATCAACAGATGGCAACAGGCAGAATCTGTTCCCATCGACGGATTGGTCAAAGAGCATTTTCCGCACCTTCAAGAGTCAGATCGCTCGTATCCCAATCGTATTCTCCAGCGTGATGCCTGGCAGCAGATTGCCAAGATCGCCGCGCAAGTCGCAGGCGCCCTGAGCTACGCTCACAGGCAACACACCATGCACCGGGACATCAAGCCAGGGAATCTCTTAATTGACCTGCATGGAAAACTCTGGATTACGGACTTTGGTCTGGCTGTCGGACGTGACCACCTTTTGCAAGGCGAACGCAATTCTCTGGCTGGGACGCTACGCTACATGGCGCCCGAACAGTTTCGGGGAGAGGGGGATGATCGCAGCGATTTGTATTCGTTTGGTGCGACTCTTTACGAGCTCTGCACGAGGAGGCCAATCTATCAGGCGACTACGAAAGCCGACCTGATGAAGGAGATTCAGAACGCGAAGATTGTGCGGCCACGTCGTATTAATCGATCCATTCCGAACGGTCTATCCAATGTGATTATGACCGCGCTGCATCAAGACCCTGAGCAGCGATATAAATCGGCAGCCCAACTTCAGGCTGAGCTTTTGGCGTTCCTGGGCCAGAAGTCTTCCAAACGGCGATGGTGGGGCTGGCGATGAATCAAACGTCTGTGCTGGTTGTAGACAATTATGACAGCTTCGTGTTCAACCTTGTGCGTTACCTCAACGAACTGGGAGCCAACACCCACGTTGTCCGTAATGATAAACTCGATCTGTGTGCGGTCGTTGATCAGCCACCATCAGCCATTGTGCTTTCTCCGGGACCTTGCACACCGACTGAGGCGGGAGTCTGTGAGGAACTCGTCAGGCAACTGGGAGAGACCATCCCCATCCTGGGAGTCTGCCTGGGACATCAGGCAATTGTCACGGCGCTTGGTGGGAAGTTACAGCGTGCACCGGAGCTTGTTCATGGTCGCACATCGATGGTGACCCATGATGAATCCGCTCTCTGGAAGAGTGTTCCCAATCCGCTTCGCGTCACGCGTTACCACTCTCTGATTGCTGTGGAATCGCAGTTACCTGATGAGTTGCGATGCGCAGCCACAACGGATGATGGAATCGTTATGGCGGTTCGACATCGGTTATGGCCCTGCTGGGGTGTGCAGTTCCACCCTGAGTCCGTACTCACTCAGTCCGGGCACCAGATCCTTGCCAACTTTCTCAATCTGGCGGGCATCGCAAACCAGCCGTTCGAAAGCACAGAACTCGATCAGAAAACGCAGCTGTTCAGCCATCCGCAACCCGACCAGATCCCGTATTTCTTTTAGTTTATTGAGCCCACTCCGGTTCTTCAAAGAGCTTACTCACGGTAACTGAAAAACCTTTCAGGACGGGATCGCCCTTGAGGGTTTCGAATTCCGTAATCCGCTTGGCGTGCGGGCTTCCCTTTTCGATCACATGCACCGAGCGGTTCTGTGAGTCGACAACCCAGATGACTCTCGTGCCGTTGGAAATGTGGCACTGACTTCGTTCATGGATATTCGACCGGCGATCTGGCGTTGTCACGAGTTCCACAACCAACGGCGGTGTAGTGTTCGTATAAACGAAGTCAGCTTCAGAAAAGCGTGCACCCTCGGTGAAATAGCAGGCTGCTGGAAAGAAGACCGTATCGGGTGCAGATTCCACTTGGATGCCGAGATCAAAGCAGGGATAGCCACTGCGTTGTGTCGACACATACGTCCCAAAGATCTTGGACAGGTTGAGTACGATGGTTCCATGATCGATATCTGGAGCGCTGAGGGTGACTGGAACACCGCGCACGAGTTCTGCCCATTGCCCACCGTCGGGCAGGTTGAATCGTTCCTCGGCGAACTCCTCAGCATTCATCATTCGCTGAAGCATGGCATCAACTCACTTGGACAGATCAGAAATCGTGTCAGCCTTTACTCATCGAGAACCATGATCTCGACTTTACGAAATTGAATTGGGTGGCTTTCCGATTGCAGCGAAATCGTGCCACCCGACAACTGAATACCACCAGCTTTCTCTGCCAAAGCTTTGGCGTGTGCGTCACGTTCATCCAACTGTGATTTGGTGTACTCAAGAACAACTTCGCCATCCAGAATGTGCTTGATCACACCATTGCCATGGACTTCAATCTCGGCGGTCACCCACTGCTCGCCGTGGTAAGTTTTCGAAGTTGAGCTCGTGCAATGACGCTTAATCAGTTCACCGTCCATGACAACATTAGTACCCGGCGTGCAGAGATTGCTGGTCGTTCGTTTCTTTTTACCATCCCCACCCAAAAGTTGAACCTCGATTGACGTTGGAAAGTCCTGGTCGACGGTCATCCCTTTGGGGTCTTCGCCGTGAATCATCACACCGCTATTACGTGTTGCCCACCCTGGACCGTCTTTGCATTGATCTCCAACAAAACGGTATTCGACGCGAAAGCGGTAGTTGGAAAAGCTGTCTTTGTAGAACAGGTGCCCAAACTTTTCACCAAAACCATCTTCGTAGCCATCGTCGTAAGACACGGTCAGCAGGCCATCCACAACTCGAAATGTGTTCGCATAATTGTCTCCCAACTCGTAGTAGCGAATCTTGGGAGTCCATCCCGTCAGATCCTTTCCATTGAACAGAGAAACCCACTCGCCTTCAGCGGCGAATGTTGATGCGGTACAGGCAAAAAGCAAAATGGCTGCAAGAAGTTTCATACGTCGTGAGTTCCTAAACTGTCCGGCCGAGCGGCTGTGATCTTTGGCGTCATGGTAACTATGCCATTCCAAACCTGGAGCTGTCGCAGATGATTTCGAATGGAGAAGTTGAATCTTGCTGTATATGCTAGGCAGAATGCGAAAGGCTTGCCATCCTCCAGTGGGGTTTACGTGCAGGCCATTCACAACGCATGGATCAAATCTCGAAGGTCATTGTGCTCACCCAAGTACGTTCCCTCAAACTTTTGATTGCCCTGTCACTGGGAATCCTGATCTGCATCACATGGCCACTTTGGTTTGGAGTCAGCGAATTTCCAAGAATTCCGTGGTTTCATGCTTTGTGTTCGATCCCGATTTGGGTGGACACAATCGCCATCGGTATCGTCTGGATTGGTCTCCTGGGGCTCGTGTTTGAGTCTGCTGATCGCAAGTGGCCGGAAGCAGTCTTTCTGATGGGACTCGGGTCTCTGCTGTTGCTCGATCAACATCGCCTGCAACCGTGGGCGTGGCAGATGTGGCTTTCAGTGTTGAGTTTGTTCGTGCTGCGCCGCGATGTTGGACTCTCGATGTGCCGATGGGTGGTCATCAGCATTTACCTGTTCTCTGCCTTGTCGAAATTTGACGCAGAATTTCTGCATTCGCATGGGCAACTGTTGTTGAACGGATTGTGCGATGCGATCGGCATCGAGAGTCAATTCTGGACTGCGCAAACCAAATCGCGAATCGCTGCCGTCTTTCCAGTGGGGGAAGCGTTCACAGCCTTGCTGCTGATGCGCCCAAAATGGTGGCGAAATGGGCTGATGGCTTCCATTGTCATGCATGGCTGCCTGCTGCTAACGCTCGGTCCGCGGGGACTGAATCACGAACCGGGAGTGCTGATCTGGAACGTTTACTTCATCTTGCAAAACTTCATACTTTTCGGGCCCAAGACATCGTTGGAAGCAAGTCCACGTGCGGCGTGGTATCCGAGCATCCCGATCGCCATCGTGCTGGCGTTTCCCGTCTTAAATGTCATGAATCACTACGATCATTGGCCCTCATGGGCCGTTTACTGTTCCCGTCCGGCACAAGTGAAAACCAGCATTCACGAGTCCGAAATCGAAAAGCTGCCAACATCGCTGCAACCATTCATGACACCTCAACCACTCAGTGAATGGCAAACAATCTCACTGGATGGCTGGAGCTTCGCCGAGCGGCACGTTCCGCTCTACCCACAAGAACGATATCGTCTGGCTGTGATCATGCAGGTCTGCATCGAGTCGCATGTCCGCGAGGAAGCACTTCACGTGGACGTGCGTTCAACACCGAATCGATTTACTGGGCAGCGTTCGTCCCATTCGTACTACGGCATGCTGGAAGTGTCTGACCGACTTGCGGAGTTCTACGTCAATACCCAGGCACGTAAGTAGACACTGAGAGCATCACGTCACACCCTGGTTTATGCAGAAGGTTTCCCAATCTTGTGCTCAGCCCACAAAGCAGCTCCCAGCACACCAGCATCGTCTTCCAATTTGGCTGGGACTACTTTGAACGTGTCCACATAGGCAGGCATCACACGCTTGTTGGCAGACTCAAAGACATGGTCTACGAACAACTCGGGCATCGCTTCCACAAGGCCACCGCCGAGTACAACGATATCGGGACATAACAGGTTCACCACACCAGCGATCGCAATGCCAATGTACCGGGCCGCTTCTCCGATGACATCTTCGACGGCTTCGTCACCAGCAGCAATAGACTGCTTGAGAGCTCCACTGCGAATCTTGGCAAGGTCGGTGCCCGCTGCTTCGAGGAGATGCGGGGCCTCACCCCGGTAAGCTGCTCGGGCAGCCTGAGAAGCGATCCACAATCGACTGGCAACGGATTCCAGGCAACCACGTTGACCACAACCGCAACGAGGTCCGTTGGACATCACCTGCACATGTCCGATTTCAAATGCGGAGCTGTTTTTTCCACGCAGGATTTCTCCTTCGTAAACACAACCACCACCAATACCGGTGCCTGCGAACACGCCAACGATGCAGCGGGCATCGACGCCCGCCCCAACCCGATACTCAGCGTAGGTGCCAGCATCGACATCATTCAGTAATGCAACAGGCACGCCGAACTCTTTTTCGAGGCGCTCTTTGATCGGCACATCTTTCCAGCCAATGTTTGGAAGCTCGTGGACGATCCCATTGACCATATCGATGGGACCAGGGCAACCAATGCCGATTCCGTGCAGCTCCTCAGCTTTGACCTCACCCTCTTCGAGGACTTTGTGAATGGTGTCAATGATTCGACCGACACCGTTCTTGGATGTTTGGCCAGGCTTGTTGCGTTTCCGCTCTTTGGCGACCTGTTTCCACTTGTCATCGTAAATCTTGGTGAGCATCTTGGTGCCACCGAGGTCAAAACCAAGCCAGTATTTCTTATCACTCATGGAATCTCACTGAGTTTGAAGCGACTTCTATGTCTCTTTGATGGAGCTCTGAATCCATTCAATCATGATTTCGACACCTTCCAAGGCAGATTCCAGAACAAATCCGTTTTCCACGGAACTGACATGGGTGAACAGAAAGTCAAAAGATCGGCTTTTCTGCGACTGCCAAAGCCCATAGTAGTTCAAATGATTGCAAACGTAACGTCCAGCGTCGTCGCTGACTTGATGATAAACGCCACGCGCAGCCAGATGCTCTCCCAGCTGAACGAGATCCCAAGCGTGCAACAGCTTGGGCGGACCATCTTCCAGAATCGGACGCCCCAGACGTGTTTCACCCGAGTTATCAGGAATCCGCGCTTCATCCCAGTTCACGCCTGTCGTCTCGAGACGAAACAAGGGAGTTTGCCGACCAACTCCGAACGATAAAACGAGATCTGGGTTCAGACTTTCTACGGCGTCAACGAACGCCTTCTCAACCCCAACATATTCGCAAGGCAACAGCACGGCCGAGATGTCATGATCTGA
>Ga0180430_10003220_pt1 | contig 14181 bp, 10 predicted proteins | sample SS_ome_9_FD_132999 | JGI IMG/M metagenome (GOLD analysis project Ga0180430, IMG submission 132999) | Hypersaline lake sediment archaeal communities from the Salton Sea, California, USA - SS_1_S_2 metaG | ecosystem: Environmental > Aquatic > Non-marine Saline and Alkaline > Hypersaline >... | reverse complement strand
CTGCCCTTGAAGCCACCTCCAGGTCGGGTCGCACCATTACAGAAGCACCTGTGCGGACAGAGTCCAGGACCTGGGAAAAGACCGACGGAGCATGGACGATCAGGGTGCAGGAAGAGGTGAAGGCGTACAGCAAAAAGTAAAGGCGTACTTCAAAGAGGTGAAGGTCTTCAGCATGATATAAAGGCCTGCTGCAGGAGTTGAAGGTCTTCAGCATGATATAACGGCCTGCTGCAGGAGGTGAAGGTCTTCAGCATGATATAAAGGCCTGCTGCAGGAGTTGAAGGTCTTCAGCAGAAAGTAATGGCGTATTGCAAGAAATTGCGATGCGTCACCCACCATGGTATATGTTTCAAAGCATTTTTGCATGTTATATATGTGTACTTTGCTGCAGCTTGCAGTGATTTAATTCACTTTCATTGAACTTATCTTTCTTTGAATCAAATTCTTCCGGCGAAATTGTAATTTTATCAAATAACATCCAGGTGATTTCAATTTGGACGCATTGCATGAATGTGGCCGATCTCGCCTGGTTTTTTATATGGTTAAACACGATAAAACGCATTTAATCTGAATTTATCCGAGGCAAAGCAGCTGCTTTGCCTTCGTACGGTATTTTATCAATAAAATCAATGTGCCATAAACCAGAAATAGTAAGTATTGCAGCAGCCTTCCTGTTTGTGTTTTCGATATCGTTTTCACAGGACACTTCACAAAACAGCAGTGGATCTTTCAGCGAAATCTTTGCTGCCACAACCGAAAAGTATGGCATCAACCAGCAGCTGGCCAACGGTGCTTATTTTGAGGATATTTACCGCGGGGCCAAGGGACATCCATACCTCCTGGAGGATCAGTTCACCCGGGGTACTGTGACCTTTTACGGGAAGGAATACCAGGACGTTTCCCTGAAGTATGACCTGTACGGACAGCAGTTGCTGATCGCGCACCAGGAAGATGACATGGTATTTACCACTGTGCTTACAAAAGAGTTGACTGCTGCTTTCAGTATCCATGGTCTCTGCTTCAGGAAACTGGCGCTGATAGAAGATGAACCATCTTTTTACCAGGTTGTTGCCGAGGAGGAGGCGCTGCGGTGTTATTACGCCTGGTACCGGACCAGGCATGAGTCGATCGGGGATAACGAAAACAGACTGTATTCGTTCACGGAAGATCAGCAGCGCCGTTACCTGGCGGTGGACCGGGAGGTCTTCCGGTACTTCAATAACTGGACCTTTGTCAGAATTTTTGACCGCTCGCTGCGAGGAGCAATACGTTCCCATCTCAGGCAAAATGACCTGAAAATACAAAAAGCCACAGACGAGCAGGTTAGAGAAGTGATCCGGTTCATTACTCAACTTATTCACCCATATGACCTATAGGTATTTATGAATCAACTTATACCCCGACTCGCGATCCTTATTCTTCTTGCTGGCATCCCAGGAATCCTGATCAGTCAGCAATCCCTGCAGGTTAACAGGTCTGTGAATGAAATGGCCCTTGAAGATTTTATCGACACGCTTCAGCGCGATACCGGCCTTGAGTTTTATTACAAGTCAGCATGGCTCGATTCTGTTGTTGTAAGGAATGTTCGCCAGGGAGATCTCCCGGAACATATGCTTTCACAGGCATTGCAGGGAACCGGATTAAATTTCTTTACCGAAGGCAGAAAGGTATTTATTTTCCGCGGTGATCCGGTTGTTGCATCACTGCCCGATTATGAAGACCACCGGAAAAAGGCCTGCTCCGAAGCGAAACCAGTCAACGAGGAAGACGGAGACCGGTACATGACCACCATCAGTATCTCCCGCGAAAACATGATTACCGTTGGTGGGCAGCATGCGAACAATAACGGCAGGAATAAACTTGTGCAGGGCAGGATTCTGAATGGCAGCACGGGCGAGCCACTTATCGGGGCAACCATTTATGTGAAGGAACTTTCACAGGGTATGATTTCAGATGTAGACGGTCATTTCTTCCTGGAACTGGCACCCGGCCAGTATACAATTGCCATAGATCATATGGCGATGAAAGCACAGGAGTATGGCCTGAAGATCTTATCTGAAGGGTCTTTCACGATCGAGCTTGAGAACGAATTGATCGAGTTGGAGGAAATAACCGTGATTGACAAGCGCAGGGGCAATGTCGATGGGATGCTGATGGGGTACGAACGGATTACCACCAGGTCCATGAAGGAGATTCCGGTAGTTATGGGAGAAAAGGACATTCTGAAGGTGGCTCAGATGCTCCCGGGGGTTCAGAATGTGGGGGAGGGGTCCTCGGGATTCAATGTGCGTGGGGGTTCACCCGACCAGAACATGTTCTATATCAACAATATTTCTGTATACAATACATCCCATCTCTTTGGGTTTTTTACTGCATTCAGTCCTGATATTATCAGTGATTTTTCCCTGTACAAAAACAATGTACCTGCGAAGTATGGAGGCCGGATTGCGTCCATCTTTGAGATCAACACCCGTGAGGGAAACAAAAATAATTTCTTCGCCCAGGGAGGGATCAGCCCCATTACCGGGCATGTTTCAGCTGAAGGTCCGGTGATCAAAGAGAAAGTGACTTTTGTGGCCAGCTACCGGAGCACCTATTCCGACTGGATACTGAACAGAATCAACGACCAGGACCTGAAGAACAGCAATGCCACTTTCAGCGATGCAACGCTGGGCCTGAATGCGGAAATCAACCCCGACAACCGGCTGAGGTTCTTCTATTACCAGAGTTCTGATAAATTCTCCCTGTCGACACGCAATGATTACAGTTATGCGAACCGGGGGACCTCGCTGTTGTGGGATCACAGTTTCAACAACAATTTAACCCTTTATTTTTCAGCGGCCACCGGCAATTACGGGTTCGGAAATATTGACAAGAATAATGTCAGTGAAGCATATAAGCAGGACTATTCCATCCGTCATTCTGAAGCCCGTGCCGACTTCACCTGGCTTGCGCCCGGAAATCACCGGATCGAATTCGGGGCAAACAGCGTCCTGTACCAATTGAACCGGGGAAATATCATACCATACGGACCTGAATCCAAGCGGATCCCCATCAGTCTTGGCGAGGAACAGGGACTGGAAAATTCCCTCTACTTTTCGGATGAGTTTACCCTGCTACCGAGGCTGAATTTATTGCTGGGACTCCGGTACAGTCATTACAAGTATCTCGGACCGGCAGATGTGATCCGGTACGACGAGGGATTGCCGAAAAACCAGTTCACTGTAATCGGGTCAGACAGTTATACCCACTTGGAGACGGTGCAGTCCTATTCGGGATTCGAACCCAGGGCCGCATTAAATTTCTCATTGGGCAACAATACATCGGTCAAGGCTTCTTACAACCGGCTGCAGCAGTATCTCTTCCTGCTGAGCAATACCATTGCGCTGGCACCAACCGACCAGTGGAAGCTGACAGATTCCCACATTACCCCGCCGTTATCGGACCAGGTTTCGGCAGGTTTTTATCATGATTTCCGGGACCTTGGAATCAACATCTCCGTGGAGGCCTACAAGAAATGGATCTCGAATGTTGTGGAGTATAAAGATGGTGTTGATTTTATTTCCGGCGCACCTGTAGAAACCCAGGTACTGCAAGGGGTACAGGATTCAAGGGGCATCGAGGTGATGGTCAGGAAGAATACCAACCGGCTGACCGGGTGGGTTTCCTATACCTGGTCCCGTTCCATGGTAACGGTGAACGGGCCCTTCGATGAAATGCATATCAACGATGGATCGCCTTTTCCATCTAATTATGACAGGCCGCACAGCATCAACCTGGTATCCAATTACCGGATCAGCCGCAGACTCAGTTTTTCATCCAATATTGTCTATACCTCCGGAAGACCGGTTACCCTTCCGATAGCGGTGTATTTTTCAGAAAACCAACAATACCTGTACTATTCTTCCCGAAATAAATACCGGATCCCCGATTATTTCAGGGTCGACCTTTCGGTGAACCTGGAGGGAAACCTCAAATTCAAGAAGCTGGCGCACAGTTTCTGGATGCTGAATATATATAACCTTACCGGCAGGGAGAATGCTTATTCGGTTTTTTACGAAGCCAGTGCAGGGCAGATCAAGGGATATAAACTATCCATTTTTGCACAGCCCATTGTCACACTTTCATGGAATTTTAAATTCGGTAATTATAACAGTGAGTAGAGTATGCATGAATCAGCGGGCATTTAAGCCAGGCATTATTACCGGTAAAAATATGATAATTCAAGTTTATGATGAAACACATAACATATTCTTTTACATGGATTTCACTCAGAAATAATTCTCTTCAGCTCATAATGATTTGTATGGCATGTGTGCTGTTTTCCTGCATTGAGCCTTACGAAGCAGCAAATGATGAGGCAGTTGAGATGATTTCAATTGATGCAAGCCTGATCAAGGGACAGGATATGCAGGCCGTCTATATCTCGGAGACCACTTCGCTTTTAAATCTTCGTTATAATCCTGTTGCACAGTGTATCGTCTCGGTGATTGACAATCTGGGGAATGAATTCTTTTACACGGAAGTTGAACCGGGATATTACACTGCCTATATTCCTGACGAGAGCCTTATTCCAGACAGACAGTACAAGATTCAGGTTGTTACGCCTGAGGGAAGCCTGTATGAATCCGGATACGAGATACTGAACCAGGCAGCAGATGTTGATACGATGTATTATGAAGTTACTGATTTGATCGACAAGATATCAGGAGAGGAATTGACAGGCGTGCAGTTTTATATCGATCTTAAGGCATCTGATTCCATTTCCAGGTATTTCAGGTGGAAACTGTTTGAAACGTATGAATATACTTCGATAAAGCCTGTCACTTATATCCTTACAGGAGACACCCTGAATCCAATAGTGAATCTCGATAATATGTATGAATATTACAGGTGCTGGAAAACCCAGAAGATAACAAGGCTATTCTTATCAACAACCGAAAACCTGGTAGTAAATGAAAAAAAGAAAATCCCACTGAATTTTGTATCGACCCAGACAGACCGGCTCAAGATCAAGTATTCCCTGCAGGTGGAGCAGTATACACTCAGCAAGGGGGCCTATCTTTATTGGCAAAAGAAAAAAAATGAAACCCAGGAATCCGGCGGATTGTATACCCAACAACCGGGAAAACCGATCGGTAATATTCAAAGGGTCGGAGACCCAAGTGAGACCGTACTTGGCTATTTCTGGGCCTCGCATAAAACCGACCAGAGGATTTTTGTTCCGCGTGATCACACGCTACCGGTTAACGGGGATTATTGTGAAACAGTGGAATTTAATCCGCAGATCCATGGTGATGGTCCATTCCCCCGGTACGTCTACCTGGATGCAGTCCGAAGTCAGGCCCTGACGGGAGCGGATTTTTGTTTTGATTGCAGGTTGAAAAATGGTTCTACCACACCTCCGGATTTCTGGGAATAGAAAATGATATATATGCAACACAGACGTTTAATACAATCTTTGCTGGTGTCGCTTGTGCTGACAAGCTGTTTTCCGGAAACCCTGGCGCAACCCTGGCCTGTTACCCTGCCTGGTGAGCCGGGAGAGGAGGTACTGCTTTTTACTGACAGGGATGTGTATGTGTCAACGGAAGAGATCATGTTCTCTGCTTTTTATAATGGTCCTGGTGAGATACCGGGGAATCACTTGAGCCAGGTGCTGTATGTCGAACTGGTCCGCTGGAACGGAACGAAGATCGCCGGTTCCAAGGTGCTGATCACGGAAGGAAACGCACATGGTGTCATCGAAATACCGGCTGAGATTGAATCCGGGCACTATTATCTCCGGGCCTATACGAAATGGATGCGCAACTATTCACCCTACAACTACAGTTACCTGCTGCTGAAGATCGTCAATCCGAATACCACGGCAACAGAAACGGGTCCGGATGAAAAAGCTCCTGCAGGGGCACAACCAGCTGCATGTATGACCGTCATCACGGACCAGGTCTTTTTTTCAGGATTGAAGAAGAGGTATGGTGTACGAGATCACGTGACGCTTGAAATTGATGTGAACAGTGGCCTTTCAGGCAACGATATTGTGTTGGGTGTTGTCAGGGACCGCTCGAAAAACCACCCGGGCACTTCATACACGTTTGAAGCCCTGTCAGGAAATGACGGTCAGGCAGCAGAAGTTCAATACTATCCTGAAACCAGGGGACTGTCCCTTTCAGGAAAAGTAGTGGATGCAGGCCATGGGCAGCCAGTTGCCCAGGTACGGGTCAACCTTTCGACGGTTGCCAGGCCCCTGTATTTTTCCACAACGGAAACAGATTCAGCGGGAGTTTTTTTATTTACATTTCCGGATATCCGGGGCGAACATGAATTTCATATAGCCGTTGAGGGGGCAGAGAGCAGGCAGCTGGATTTGCTGATCGATAACGATTTCTGTACCCGTCCGGTTACCCTTCCTTACCATCCTTTTTACCTTGCAGAAGATGAAAAAGAACTTGTAAGTGACCTGGCCCTGAATGCACAGATCAGGTCCCGCTTTGGAATCAGATCAACCTGTTCAGTGGGGACTGCGGAGCAGATGTATCCTTTTTACGGTGTTCCCGACAGGACGATTTATGAAAAGGAGTTTATCGAGCTGAAGAACATGGGAGAGTTTTTTTTCGAACTGGTGTATGAGGTCAATGTCGGAAAAACCAATGGCAAGGCATCCCTCCAAATGGGCAGCATCGGCACACTGGTAGCCTATCCTCCCCTTGTATTGATGGACAATATCAGCATTGACAACATTGACGCACTGCTGAAAGTCTCCTGCCGGCGGGTGGAGCGGATCGAGGTGGTGAACAGGGGATATGTGATCGGCAACAGGTTTTTCAGCGGCATCATCAGCCTTTATTCCGAAGCACATGATATGGCCGGAATGAAACTGGGAAAGGACAATAATTTTTTCACCCTGTCCCTGCCAGAAAAAGTGGAGACACGGTTTCCCGATTATTCCGAAGACGGTGGTTCCGTGAATATTCCTGACCGGCGGAACACGCTGGCCTGGTTTCCTGCTGTGAAATTATCCGCAGAAGAACCTTCCGGGATCTCATTTTATACGCCGGATGTACCGGGAACATATACCCTTTTTCTTATAGGTGAAGATCCGCAGGAGGGTGCTTTGATGTATGCAACGCAAAAGATCGTTGTAACGGAATAGCCATTTTACGGATAAACGTTGTCTGCTGCATAACCACTTCTGTTCATTTTCTGCACCCGGATTCGGTCCGTTATGATCTCCGGTGCCGGTGACCCCGGTTGTTGTATCCATATTTATATTTCACAAAAGGCTCTATTCCAGTGGATAAGGCGGTCATACCCCATTTTCAAAAAAAATTATGCAGATTTTTATGTATAATATTGCGATATATCGGAAACTTTGATATATTTGTACCATGATATCAAATGAATTATTAAAGGGAACCCTGAAAACGATCGTACTGAACCTGCTGGTGGAGAACAAAAGGATGTACGGCTACGAGATCACCAGGGAGGTGGAAAAGATCTCCGAAGGAAAGATCATGCTCACCTGGGGAGCGCTTTATCCGACCTTACACAAGCTGGAAGCAGACGGGCTCATAATCTCTGAAGCATACAACATCGGGAAGCGGGTACGCAAATACTATCGCCTGACCCCGAACGGGGAAGCGATCTCCCGGGACAAGGTGAAGGAATTTGCGGAATTTGTACAGATCATGGGACGGCTCATTAAACCTGCTCCCGGCCTGAACTTCAGTTAGTCGTTGCAAGTCAGCACTCGCGTCAGGGTGTAAAGTTTCGGGTTGTATTATGGGTTTTATGTGACCGGTTTCCGTACATGTGCACGCTGAGACCGCACGCCTGTTTCCGGTCAAGGCACAGCACTTTATTGACAAACTATACGTATGACTGAACTGCAGGAAAAGCAGATTGAAACAATCTCTATGGACATTGATCAGCAGGGGTTGACCTTTACCCCGCTGAAGAATGAGCTCCTGGACCATATCTGTTGCCAGATCGAAATCGAAATGGAACAGGGAATGACATTCAACGAGGCATACAGGAAAGTCAGGACCGCAATGGGACGTAAGCGCATCAGGCAGATCCAGGACGAAACACTTACATTAATCAGTAAAAAATACAGAAGGATGAAACGAATGATGTATGGATTAGGTGTGGCAGCACCTGTACTTGTTATTATTGCTGCCTTGTTTAAAGCTTATCACTGGCCCGGGGGAGGGGTGATGATCACCCTCGCGCTTTTCATTACGGGTATGGTTTTTTTGCCCCTATTCGTGATGGTGCGCATCAGGGACACCCGGCGGATGGATGAGCCGGTACCACTCGGGCTCTATTTGACCGGGACCATCACAGGCATGATAACCATCCTGGGGACCCTGTTCAAAGTACAACACTGGCCCGGGGCTTCGATCATGCTGACACTGGGGCTTGTGGGCCTTGCACTGGTTTTTCTCCCATTATTTGCCCGGTACAGGATCAGGGAGGCAAAAAAGAAGAACGAACCCATCAACAAGGGTCTTTGGATTGGCGGGATCGCGGCCGGCATGCTGGTGATCCTTGGTACGATGTTTAAGATCATGCACTGGCCAGGTGCCGGCATTGCTCTGATCGTCTCCTGGTCCTTGCTTGCCGTAGTTATTTTGCCAATGCTGGTTTTGAACCAGCTGAAGCAATCGGAGCACAGGATCAATAGTTTTTTCGGTATCCTCCTGGTAACGGTGTCGACAGCCGTATTTATCATGGCACTCATGCGCAGCACCCCGGATTATTATTCATTCGGGTATGTAGTGATGGAAAACAGTGCTGTGGGGCAGGCCAATTATTTCAAAGCGCACACCAGGGTTGAATTCAATTCTTCAGTGAATCTGGATCCCGGACTTGTTACCCTCACTGATCGGGAACCATTTTTTCAGATCAAATTTACTTCTTCAGGGACAGCGATACCATATGCCAGGCCTTTTGCAACAGTGTTATCGGATGATGGAGTATCTGCAGGGGACTATACATTAAAGCAGTATTCCGGGAAAGAGGTTTCAACCACCAGCGCCTCTCTGAATGAGATTGCAAACAGTGATATCTCCGCTGACCTTGCAGCATTAGGGGCTGAAGCTGATGCCCTGTGCAATTATCTTCAATCGCTGCGGGTAGAATTGGCATTCAATTACTCCGGAGAAGAAGATCACCCGGTTACTGACCTCGGTGCGATTGATGCGCGGGAAATCTTCATTGTAGGGAAGTCATTGCTGCCCTATGAGCTCATTACAGAGCGTGACGAAAACAGGATGTTCGGAATGCTCGAAGCGTTTCGCGATCATGCTTTGCTGCTGACGGAAGATGGTCCACTGATCACATTTATCAATACCCAGTTCAGTTTCAATCCGCCGGAAGAATTTGACCGGGAACAATGGAGCAAATTCTGTTTTACAGGCCCCCTGATGCATTCCATCGCGATTCTTGGCACATTCCAGTCCACCGTGAGGATGGTCGAGCGTGAAATCATTGATGCATCGATTTAATGTTGCCAATGCACATGCTTTGGTAAAATAAATCCTGCTGGCTCATTTTTATTTAATCTTGCAAAAGCACATGCTTTGGTAATCTAAATCCTGTTGTCTCATATTCATTAGTTGAGGGCGTCGCGGTTTGTAATGCGTTCGCCCCGGGAAGGAGGTTGTCTCATATATCGGGACAGCCTTTTTTTTCGTACCTGCATATAAAAATGCAGAACCTGATCAGATCAACTCATCATTTTTTCCCCGTTGCGCGTGCACGGGCACCCTTATGTTTGCCTGGCATGGGCGAACAGATTCAGGATAATACTTCTGAATGCACCCGGTTGTTCTCAAACTCCTGTATGCCTTGAAAGAGGCCTCCTAATCGCCCCATTTTTACTTCTGCTTCTCCGGTCAGAATTCTATCCGTAGAAAAGAAATATTGCTTTCAAAACGGATTTTCACATCACTTATCACATCAACCAGCAGAGATACACTTGAAAAATTTCACCAGATGTGTGTGATTACATGATAACAATTGGTTGAAAAAGTTCGGAGAGGCTGGTGCAGATGCCTGCATTGTAAAAATGATCTGTCTGATACGACCGGCCCTTCTTACATCGAAGAACCAGGAAAGAAAGAAAAAACCACTTCTTAAAAAGGTGCAAGGCACTTTTTCAGGGGGGAGTTAAAGAATCTCTCCATACGTAAAATTCAAAAATCTTCTCCCGATTCTGGATGGATTGATGGAGGGGATACTTAAAATTCAGTTGTACTTATAATTTTTTTAACCGAGGCAAGTGCCTCCCAAAAACCTAAGAAAATGAAAAAAAATGGTATTAAGAACAGACTATTGGGAATGTTTTGTATTTTTAGTCTGACTGTAATTACAATCGGATGTAATAAGGAACCTGTAAATGAGCAAAATTATTCTGATGAGGAGATCGAGCTTATCGGGAAAAGGCATAATGAAGGGCTGGACATTATTTTAGGCGCATTTGAGACAAGTGATATTGCAAAAAAATATCACCATAAAAAAAGTGCAAATATTGCACTGACAACGCAGGATAAATTGGAAATTGCCAGGTTTTTGGATGTTCAGGCAAAGGAATTTATCTCAAATAATCCTTTGGTTTATAAAGGGAAAGAGGTAGGTGTTGAGCCGCTTGATTTTACCGATGAACAGTTGTTGGATTTTTATAATACTGATTTTGATAACGGACTGACAACCGAATTGCAATTGAAGTATTTTACATTGCTTGAAGATGCACATTTTAATAAACCAGTTTCAGGCAAAACGTTTGTCCGGGAAATAGACAGAATCATTTCGGATGCCAAAGTTGAAATATCAGATGAAAGTGAATTGATTCCTGTATTAACAATGGGAAGTGTCTTGAAGTATTCAAACAATTACTGGCAATCAGACCTGAAGGCCAAGGGATGGTTATCAATAGCACTGGCGGATGCTACAAACGGAGGCAATGCAGCGCTATGGGGAGCGGCTGTTGCAGGCCCTTTGGGTGCTGTTGTTGTGGGTTTAAACGGTGCAATTATCGGATCTTGTACAGCATATTTAATCAGCGAAATTTAAACTGATATGGAACGCATTTTATATCTTCTTCTCATCACCGTACCTTTTATTCTTACAATAATATTTTTTATAAGAAGCAGAAAGGCAGAAGGGTATATTGAGGAGACTTCAATGAAAAGGGTTGAGGATAAAGACAGGTTTATTGAAGAATTAAAAAAGCTCTGCGCAAAGAAGAAATGGAATGTGCAATTTGCAGACGATCAAATTCTGATACGAACAAATTTCACTATCTATTCGTATGGTGAAATAATAACAATTGTATTCCTGGACAAGGATGATGGCTTGTATATGAAAGTCTCAAGCAAGCCAAAAATCAAAACAACACGGATAGATTATAATAAGAATAAGAACAATGTTGAATTGATCAGCGGGTTATCTTCAGCATAGAGCCAGGGATTTAATGAAGTCAGCGTTAATTGGTCTCATTTCTCTCATCTATCCAGTATAAAATGTGCTAAAGAAAACGCCAGAAACCAACAGATTTTTCTTTACATAATTTCCGGGATGAGCAATCCTCTCCCGGAAATTTTTTTTTTGGACATGTTCCTGGGCTGATGCAACAGATTGAGACTGATGCTGTTATTAAAGATTTGCTGTATTGACACGTTTTTATGGTAGTATTCCGCTTTGTGTGTCTGGCGAGCTTTGTTTTGAATGCAACCTACCCCAATTGAAGAATCGAAGTGCGAGGTTCAGTTTCCGGTTTTTTCCCTGTCAAATCCGATATTTCCCTTCCCCGTCACATTAATTAGAGGAGACCGGGCTCCCGTAGCAATTTTTAGGCCGCTTCTGATGAGCAGGATAAATGATTAGTGCCGGTATTGAAATTTGCATCTGGCTGAACTCTCTGATGTGGAAACCAGGACATTGAAGCAAGCTGCCAGAAGAAATGAAAGTAGATTCCCTGTAGATTTTATGTTCGAACTCTCAGAAAATGAAATAGATGAAGTGGTATCACAAAATGTGATACCATCAAAAAAGCAATTTGAAGGTGCAAGACCATTTGCATTTACTGAGAATGGCGTGGCGATGTTGTCAGGCGTAGTGCAATATTTGATTTGGCATATGGAAAAATATCGATAACACGTTTTTCAGTCCAGTTGAAAACAGACAAGCAACAAATTTGAGACACCAATCATTACCAACATCATGCTCATAAAAGCTTACGGCAGCGCGGTACACGGGATCAATGCAACGATCATTACCATCGAGGTGAACATCACCTACGGGATCCGTTTTTTTATCGTGGGACTGGCGGACAATGCGGTGAAGGAGAGCCAGAAAAGGATAGAGTCGGCCATGGTCACCAACGACTTTGAATGGCCCCGTACCCGGGTGGTGGTAAACATGGCACCGGCGGATATCCGCAAGGAGGGGGCTTCGTATGACCTCCCGCTGGCACTTGGGATCCTTGCTGCGTCGAAGCAACTGCGGGCCGACCTGCTTTCCGACTACCTCGTGGTGGGTGAACTGTCACTCGACGGTACGGTCCAGAATGTCCGCGGGGTACTGTCCATGGCCCTTCGTGCACAGGAGGAGGGATTCCGGGGGATCATCCTTCCCCGCGGCAATGCACGGGAGGCGGCTGTGGTGGATGGACTGGAGGTGATCGGGGTGGGCAACCTGAAGGATGCGGTGGGGTTCCTGGAGGGAACGACCCGGATCGACCCCACGAAGGTCAATATCAGGGAGGAGTTCCTGAACAACCTGGAGCGGTACGAGCTGGATTTTTCGGATGTAAAAGGACAGGAGTCGGTCAAGCGAGCCCTGATGATCGCGGCGTGCGGACAACACAATGTGGTCATGGTGGGACCACCGGGATCGGGTAAGACGATGCTGGCGAAACGCATGCCGTCGATCATTCCGCCCATGACCCTCGAAGAAGCACTCGAAACGACAAAGATCCACAGTGTGGCAGGGAAGATGGGCAGTCAGACGGGATTGGTGACACTGCGTCCCTTCAGGAGCCCGCATCACACGATTTCGGATGTCGCGCTGGTAGGGGGCGGGAATTCGCCGCAGCCCGGCGAAATTTCCCTGGCGCACAATGGCGTGTTGTTTATGGATGAACTGCCGGAATTCAAACGCAATGTGCTCGAGGTGTTGCGACAGCCCCTGGAGGATCGTTTCATAACGGTGAGCCGGGCCAGGCTCACCGTCGACTATCCGACCAATTTTGTCCTGGTGGCCTCCATGAATCCATGTCCCTGTGGCTTTTTCAATCATCCTGAAAAAAACTGTACCTGCAGTCCGGGGATGGTGGGGAACTACCTGAACCGGGTGTCCGGACCGCTGCTGGACCGTATCGACATCCATATCGAGGTGGTCCCGGTACCATTTAAGCAACTGGCCGAACTACGACCCTCTGAATCAAGCGAAGCGATCCGACGACGTGTTATTGAGGGCGCCCGGATCCAGTCGGAACGTTTTGCGGGTGTAAAAGGAGTGTATGCCAATTCGCAGATGAACAGTTCCATGTTGCGAAAGCATTGCCCGCTGGGGCCCGACAGTCAGGCCATTCTTAAAAATGCCATGGAGAAACTCGGGCTTTCTGCACGTGCTTACGACCGGATCCTGAAAGTTTCGCGCACGATCGCCGACCTCGAAGCTGAGATGCATATCGGACCATCTCACATTTCCGAGGCTGTGAATTACCGGAACCTCGACCGGGAAGGATGGGCAGGGTAAGTGCTTCCGGTATTTTTTTTCATTTTATTCGTAATCAACTTCGACTTTTCTCATCCAATATCAATATATTCGTAATCAACATAAGCAATGTTTGTTCCCGACATCAACACTATTTGTAACCACCATTATCATATTTCGAACCAACAATTAACCAAAAACTATCCCTATGACTGATCGTCGTCAATTCATTAAGCAGACAGCTGCAGCTTCTGCAGCCCTGGGACTTGCCACTTTTCCAACACTTCATGCTGGTATCCTCGGTGCCAACGATAAACTGGTGTGCGGGGTAATCGGGGTAAAAGGAATGGGTTTTGCCAATCTGCGTACGTTCCTGAACCTTCCGAATACAGAGTGTGCAGCCATCTGTGATGTGGATGCGAATGTATTGCAGCAACGGATCGCAGAAGTGAAGGAGAT
>Ga0180430_10003213_pt1 | contig 14195 bp, 13 predicted proteins | sample SS_ome_9_FD_132999 | JGI IMG/M metagenome (GOLD analysis project Ga0180430, IMG submission 132999) | Hypersaline lake sediment archaeal communities from the Salton Sea, California, USA - SS_1_S_2 metaG | ecosystem: Environmental > Aquatic > Non-marine Saline and Alkaline > Hypersaline >... | reverse complement strand
TCAGGGATCTATGAGCTACCGCTGCAGTATTGTCATTCGGGCGTTTAATGAAGAAGCGCACATTGGCCGTCTTCTGGAAGGTATTGCTCATCAGACAGTTGATGATGTGCAGATCGTCCTGGTAGATTCCGGATCCACTGACCGGACTATTGAAATTGCCAATGAATTTGATGCGACTGTCGTACAAATTGACCCCCAGGATTTTACATTCGGCCGCTCGCTGAATTTGGGCATTGCTGCGGCAGAAGCGGAATTGGTAGTGATCGCCAGCGCGCATGTGTATCCTGTTTATCCGGATTGGATTGCGGAGATGTTGAAACCATTTGAAGAACCTGCTGTTGCCCTTGTATATGGTAAACAGCGTGGTGTTCCGGGATCGCATTTTTCCGAGCGCCAGATATTCAACCATTGGTATGGGGACAGTTCAAATCCTTCTCAGGAACATCCATTCTGCAATAACGCCAACTCGGCGATTCGTAAAAGCCTATGGCAGGAAAATCGTTTCAACGAATCACTATCCGGCCTGGAAGACCTCGCCTGGGCAAAATGGGCTCTCGATAAGCAATACCGCATTGCTTACGTAGCGCATGCAGAGATCAAGCATGTGCATCAGGAATCCTGGCGGGGGATCAAAAAAAGATATCTGCGTGAGGGTATGGCATTTAAAAGTATTTATCCGCAGGAGACATTTTCTCTGATTGAATTCCTGCGTACCTTCCTAAAAAACACCTTTTCTGATTTCTCCGCGGCGTCACAGAAAAAAGTCTTCATACAGGAATGGCGCAATATTGTCCGTTTTCGCTGGCAGCAGTTCCACGGCACTTACCTTGGCTACAAACGGTCAGGACCCCTTACCTGGCAGTTGAAACAATCATTTTATTACCCCAACCAGAAGTCCAGCTCCTCTGTGGGAGATTTCCGCCGTCAGGTAGAACCGATCGACTATAGTCATAAATCCGATAAAATAGAATCATAAAGTATGCTGGAGGGCTTATGAAATTTGATTCCATAACCGCGCTGGTTCCTATGCGCCATCATTCACAGCGTGTACCGCAAAAAAATTATCGGCTGATTGCAGGAAAACCGCTTTACGCGCATATCCTAAGTACATTGATGGATTGCCCCGAAATCTCTCAGATTGTTGTTGACACAGATAGTGACGTTATCCTGGCGGGGCTGAAATCCGATTTTCCGGATATCGTAAGGATCCTCCGCCCTGAGGAATTAAGCGGCGATACGGTTTCAATGAACGATGTTTTGATGCACGATGTCAATCAGGCACCAGCAGACCTTTATCTGCAAACCCACAGCACCAATCCGCTGCTGAAAGCCCAAACGATATCCAACGCGATCAAAGCATTCAGAGAAGATAAAGGTGGACATGATTCGTTGTTTTCTGTAACGCGCTTGCAGACACGCCTGTGGGATGAAAATACCCAGCCACTTAATCATGATCCCCATGAATTGCTGCAAACCCAGGATCTTCCGCCTGTTTTCGAGGAGAATTCATGCATATACTTGTTTACCGGCGAAAACCTGAAGGCACGCGATAATCGCATGGGAGAAAAACCATTCATGTTCGAGATTGACCCGCTTGAAGCTCTGGATATCGATGAGGAATATGATTTCCAGATGGCAGAAGTCATGCTTCAGATGCGGCAGGATGGCAAACTGGTATAATCGCACAGGATAATTCACCGACACTTTTCCTATGGAACAAAAAACAATTCTTCTTTCCGCCCCGTATATGATGCCCTTTCTCGACCGTTTCGTACCAATTCTTGAGGAAATGGGCTTTTCCGTGATCGTCCCTGCGGTCAATGAGCGTCTTTCAGCTGCTGAGATCATGCAGTATGCTGGAAAGTTCGATGGCGCGATCTGCGGTGACGATCGTTACACGACTGATGTGATCAAAGCCTGCGCGCCGCGCTTGAAAGTGATTTCAAAATGGGGTACCGGCATTGACTCGATTGATAAAACAGCTGCGGAGGCACTTGGTATCAGCGTACACCGCACGACAAATGCTTTTACTGTGCCTGTGTCTGACAGTGTTATGGCGTATATACTTGCTTTTGCGCGCCAGCAGCCGTGGATGGACCGCAATATCAAGCGTGGCAGCTGGGAAAAGATTCCCGGGCGGTCTCTGCGGGAATGTACCCTCGGAGTGATCGGTATTGGATACATCGGGAAAGCAGTGCTGTGTAAAGCGAAAGCCTTTGGTATGACTCTGCTCGGAAATGATATTGTTTCTCCCCCGCCGGATTTTATACAGGAAACCGGTGTTGAGATGGTTGCACTGGAAGAATTAGTTTCCCGTGCTGATTTTATTTCTATCAATTGTGATCTGAATCCCACCAGCCGCCATCTGGTGAATGCGGATTTGATCGCGAAAATGAAACCAACAGCTGTGATCATCAATACGGCACGCGGTCCGATCATTGACCAGCCTGCTCTGGTTTCCGCGCTGAAAAATGGCAGGATTGCCGGAGCCGGTCTGGATGTATTCGAGGATGAACCCATTCCCACGGATTCGCCTCTGTTGGAAATGGATCAGGTAATGCTTGCTCCCCATAATTCGAACTCCAGCCCATGCGCGTGGGAAGCGGTACATTGGAACACAATTAAGAATTTGTTGGAAGGACTTGGTATGCCAACAGATCGATTAGAACAAATACGAAATCAAAAAGAGGAAGGGTTCTAATGGTGAAAGAGAGAAAACGGGTCGCATTAATAACAGGCGCGGATGGCGGTATCGGGAAAGCTGTAGTGGCTTTATTTCTCGAGATGGGTTGGCGGGTGATTGGCGTTGATCGCCGTAAGAATGAAATCTCCGGTAATGATGATTTCTACTTCATCGAAGCGGATATTTCTGATCCGTCCCAGATTGAGAAAATATTCACTGAAGCTGAAAAAGTAACTGATCAATTAGACGCAGTTATTAATAACGCGGCAATTCAGGTGTCTAAATCCATTTTAGACACAACTGCTGAAGAATGGGACCTGACCATGGCCTCTAACCTGCGGTCAGTATTTCTCGGCGTCAAGCTGGCGCACCCATTTCTGGTGGCTGCCGGGGGTGGTTCTATCGTTAACGTTAGTTCTGTTCATGCCATAGCTACTTCCGCGAATATTTCCGCCTACGCTGCCAGCAAAGGCGGGCTGCTTGCACTTACGCGCGCGATGGCGATCGAGTTTGCGCCAGACACGATCCGCGTGAACGCAATCCTGCCAGGCGCGGTTGATACGCCCATGCTGCGAAAAAGCATGGAACGCGGATTGTTTGGCAGCACTACGATCGATACCCGTTTGGATAACCTTGCCAGTAAAACCGTCAATGGGCGCATCGGCACACCGCGTGAGATCGCCAATGCGATCTATTTCCTGGCCGATAAAGAAAAATCTTCTTTCATGACCGGGCAGGCTTTGGTCATCGATGGTGGAGCAACCGCGCGATTGAGCACTGAATAATTGAATCGGTTTATTTAACTATGGAAAAAGGTTTGCAATATTTAAAAGATAGCTGGGATTTGATAAATCGTCTTCCCGGGAATCTTCAAGCTGCGCTGCATCCGTGGCGCTGGGATTCCAATCGCCGATTACGCGCGTACCGGGATAGATATGCTGGCAAACGCTGTTTTATTATTGGTAATGGCCCCAGCCTTAAAAATACTAATATGCAACACTTGCAGGGTGAATACACGTTTGGCATGAACCGCATATTTCTCATGTTTCCGGAATTGGGATTCAAGACTAATTTCTTAGTTTCAGTCAATGATCTGGTCATTGAACAATCGGTTGATGACTTTCAAAAAATTGATATTCCTCTGTTTGTATCATGGCGGGCGCGCCAGTGGCTTTTCCCTGCGGCTAACAGGCATTATCTCTACACGACCTACACCGGCAAGAAATTTGCGAAAGATGCCACCCGGCGCTTGTGGGAAGGGGCGACGGTGACCTATACATGCCTTCAACTGGCTTTTTTCATGGGATTTTCGAAAGCAATTCTGATCGGGGTCGATCACTCTTTTGCGACCAAAGGCGAGCCGAATGCTACCATCGTTTCTCAGGGAGATGATCCAAACCATTTTCACCCCAAATATTTTGGCAAAGGATTCAAATGGCAGCTGCCGGATCTTGATACATCTGAAGTTGGTTATTTGATGGCCCGCCAGGCGTACCAAGATGCCGGCAGAGAAATTGTGGATGCAACTGTTGGAGGAAAACTGACAATCTTTCCGAAAGTAGAATACGGTTCTTTATTTGATGAAAAATAAACAGCCACTGGTTTCGATCATTACCCCCTCATACAATCAGGGAAATTACATCGAGCAAACCCTGCGCTCTGTTTTGTTTCAGGATTACCCGAATATCGAATACATTGTTATCGATGGTGGTTCAACCGATAATAGTGTCTCTGTGATAGAGCAATATCAGGATCGTCTCGCCTTCTTTGTTTCCGAAAAGGATAATGGGCAATCGGACGCGATCAATAAGGGTTTTCAGCGTGCAAAGGGTGATATCGTTGCCTGGCTTAATTCTGATGACGTCTATACTGAGCATGCGGTGTCCCGCGCTGTTGCGGCATTAGCGAAATGTCCGGGGTGTGGTTTTGTATTTGGGAATGTCCTTTCCATTGATATGCAATCAAACGTTTTTAATACTATGACGTTTGGGGATTGGGGATTGCAGGACCTGATGCGTTTTAAGATTATCAGCCAGCCGGGATTATTTATGCACAAACAGGCGCTGGACGACGTCGGCTTTCTTAATCCTGATTTTCATTACCTGATGGACCATCATCTCTGGCTCAAGATCGCGTCACGATATCCGGTACAATATATTGATGAATTTTGGGCTGCCGCCCGCTACCACCCTGAAGCAAAGAACCTGACTGGCGGCGCGCATTATGGTAAGGAAGCGTTCAAATTATACGAATGGATGCTGTCTCATCCAAAACTAGCGGATATTTCCAGGCAGAACCAACGGAAAATCGAATCTGGCGCATATCATTTGCAGGCCCATTATTTACTCGATAGCGGTCAGAATTGGAAAGCGTTGATGAGCTATCTCAATGCAGCGATAAGAAACGGCAGCATATTCTTAAGCGATTACCAACGCATGGGCTTCGCATTATTGAACAGCATTTTTTCGGTTGACCAAATGCGAAAATCTTATTTAGAAAAACGATCCCGCGAAATCCAGTCTCAAAATTATGAACGATTTCTAAAATATATAAACAAGAATTAAAGGAAAAGTAATTTATGAAAACGTATCACTGGGTTTGGTATGCTCTATTGATCCTCGTCTTTATGATGGGTTTCATTATCCGCGTGTCGGACCTGTTTGATGCGCCGCTTGATTTTCATGCCACGCGTCAGTTGCATTCCGCGCTGATCGCACGCGGGATGTATTATCAGCATCTGGAATCCGCACCTGATTGGCAGCGAGAGATGGCTTACAACCAATGGCAGTCAGAAGGTTTGATCGAACCGCAGATCATGGAAACCATTACCGCGCTGGGATATCGCATATTCGGTTCCGAACAGCTCTGGATCGCGCGCTTATGGGCGATCATGTTCTGGATGATAGGAGGCGTGTTTTTGTTCCTGATCACCGAAGAGATTGCGGACTTTGCTGCCGGCACTTTCGCGGTCGTTTTTTATATGATTTGGCCGTATGCGGCTGAAGCCAGCCGGGCATTCCAGCCAGAACCATTATTGATCGCTGTCATACTGGCTGCAATCTGGGCGTTTATGCAGTGGATGCGTTCGGAGAAATGGGCCTGGGCACTGGCGGCTGGTTTATTAAGTGGTTTATCGATCTATGTCAAATCTAACGCCCTTTTCTTTCTTGCGCCGGCATATGCCAGTGTGGTCATTCAACGATTTGGGTTTAAGAAAACCTTACGTAATAAACAAGTATGGTTGATTGCCGTTTTATCCGCGTTACCATATCTTGCCTACCTATTTTATGGGTCGGTAGTTCTGGATATGCTTGGCAGCCAATTTGGATATCGTTTCTTCCCCGGGCGCTGGATCCAACCTTTGTTCTATATCCAATGGATGCTTGAGCTTGATAAGACTATTCAACTGGTGATTGTTTTGGCTGCCGTATTGGGGATTTCCCTCTTCACCCATAAAAAATATTTCATGCTTCTGGTCGGTTTTTTGCTGGGGTATATCCTATACGGCTTTGTATTTTCTTACCACATTACAACCCATGATTACTATCACCTGCCGTTGATCATTCCCATCTCAATAGGAATGGGGATTATTCTCGGAAAGATCTTCAATGTTTCGGAGCGCCACCGCACTATCACGCGCGTGATATTTGCATTGGCCGCGTTGGTTTTCATTGGCTTCTATTCCTGGCAAATCCGTTCTAAACTTAGCCGCAATGACTATACAGAGGAAATCACTGCCTGGCAGCAAGCGGGCGAATACATCGGCCGCGACGCGCGTGTCATTGGTGTGTTTGAGAATTATGGGTATCGGTTAGCTTACTGGGGATGGAATTATGTGTCCTCATGGACAACGACGGGTGATGTCAACCTGCGGGAATTAGCCGGGCAGGATATTGACCTGCAGGAGCAGTTTGATGAACGCATTGCGGATTATGACTTCTTCGTGGTTGGTGATCGGGAGGAATACGAACGCCAGGCATTTCTCAAAGAGTTTTTTGAAACCAATTTCCTTAAATCCCATGAGATTGGGGACATCCTCATCTATGACTTGCGCGCAACCAATATGGAGTAGGTCGACCCGCGGATAGTGATGGGATCTTCTACCAGGGAAAGCCGATTCGACCAAATGTCAGAGCAAACGTGTAAAACAAGGATATTTTCGCAAAAACATCTGTACTTGTTTTTTTCTGCCTTCTTTCTGATTCCCAACCTGATGTATCTGTATAACGCCTGGTTCGTCCGCCATCGTGCCGATGATTTCTGCTTTTCCGGAACATTTCGTGAGTATGGTTTCCTGAGCGGTCTCAGCCATTTTTACCTGACGATCTCCAATCGTTTTTCTGCTTTTATGCTCTGGTCTGTTTCTGACCTGCTTGGTGAAGAAGCGATTCGTTTTTTCCCGATGTTCGCGATCCTATTGACGGTATTCGCGCTGTATATGTTCGCCAGGTTTATTGCAAAATCCCTCGAAATAAAGTATGCGGATTGGTTAGCTTTCTTCGTCTCTCAGATGCTGACTTTCTTTTTTCTTTATTTGTCTCCGTCCATTGACCAGAGTGTATATTGGCGGGCAGCCATGGTCCACTATTTCCTGCCATTCCCGGTTCTTCTTTTTATGGTGCGGTTTGTTTTAGAAAAAAGCCACAGCAGCGCACGCAGTTTATTGAATATATTTCTGTTTTTCCTGCTAGCATTTTTCATGGCGGGATTGTCTGAATCCTATGCTGCTCTGCAGGGCGCTGTTTTTATGCTAGTGCTTGCTTATACCTTCCTTCATCTACAACGCAAAGAAAAAACATCTGCCGCTATTTATTCATTGGCGGTGATTGTGGGTACGATTTCGGCGCTGGTCGTAATGATCCTTTCTCCCGGGAACACCCTCAAGATGACACTCCTGGATCAAGCGCAGGATGTAGGGACGATCATTTCCATCTCGCTCAATTCTGCGTATAGTTTTATTTTCTATACTATCCGCGGCGGCTGGCTGCCATTTTTTGTTCTGCTGCTATTAGGAAGCTTAATTGCCCTGTTTGTTAATTATGAGCGTAAAAATCAGTTGAAGCCGAAAGCCTTTGTTCATTTATTATTAATAATTCCAGTCTTCGTTTTTATTCTCATAGCTAGCATTGCTGCGCCGACTGCGTATGGCATGACCGCATATCCTGAAAAACGGGTGCTGATGCTGGGGTTGATGGTGCTGGTATGCGCGGTTTTCGCTGAGGGGTTTCTGCTAGGAATAATTTCTTCCCTTTTCCTGCCTGGTAGCCAATGGGTACGAATTTTCGTGGGTTTTGCGCTGCTTGGATTATCCATTTATCCGCTGCGTTCACTGCCTGGGATTAGCACCATGATCAATTTTTACCGGGAACGGGCTGGCCTTTGGGACCAACAGCAGGAGGAGATCTTTACGCAGATCAGCGCGGGACAGCAAGACCTGGTGGTAACAGCGCTGGATGCCCATGCAGAGATAGCAGAAATGCGTGAATCCAGTACTTTCTGGGTGAATCTGTGTTCAGCACAGTATTACAATGTAGATACAATAACTGCCATTGAGCGATGATATTATGTTAAAAGTATCCATAATTACCCCGTCTTTCAATCAGGCTGCGTACCTGGAAGCAACTATCCGGTCAGTCCTGGATCAGACTTATCCTGAAATAGAATACTTCATTATCGATGGCGGTTCCAGCGATGGCAGCCTGGAAGTGATAAAAACTTATCAGGATCAACTCGCCGGATGGGTATCAGAGCCGGATAAAGGGCAAACCGATGCCATCAACAAGGGTTTTGCGATGGCGACGGGTGATATCATTGCGTGGATCAATTCGGATGATACCTATCTCCCGCATGCTGTTGCACAGGCATGCGCATTTTTACAGGAAAACCCGGAAGTCGGGCTGGTGTACGGCGATGCGAATTACATCGACCAGCACGGCGAAGTGATTGGGCGTTTCCCGGCGGCACAGACTTCATTGCCCCTACTGCGGCGTGGATATGTGCATATTCCACAGCAGGCAGCTTTTTTCCGTAAAAAACACTGGGATCAGGTTGGTCCGCTGGATCCGGATTTCTTCTTTGCCATGGACTATGATCTCTGGGTGCGCCTGGCAGGCATCACGAGCATATGTTATGTTCCTGAAACGTGGGCGAATTTCCGCCTGCACCAGGACGCGAAAACCATCTCAGCTGACGATCGCTGTTGGCCGGAAATGCTTAAGGTGCATTACCGTGATGGCGGAAAATGGATGTCGACGCTGCAAATGAAATATTACCTTCGAAAACTTGCCGCACCTTGGATCCGATATAAACGAAAAAGATTATTTAATAACAAATGAAAGGTTAAATTATGCAATCAAAAGATTTTAAATACTGGAAAGATTTGGGCGGTGGATTTATTAATGACCTTGTGTTAAAGATACGCCTGACGATCAAGCTGGTGCAGGATGACCGCATCGATATGCTGATTCGCGCTATCCCGATCCTGTGCCTGGTTTACCTGATCGTCCCTATTGATTTACTTTTCGGTCCCATTGACGATGCGTTGGTCATTTATTTTGGTATGGATTTCTTTATCAGTCTGTGTCCGCGCGATGTCGTGGAACAATATTTGGCGGAGTTGCAGGGGGCTGGCAAGGTCAACCATGCGCAGGATGAGACGATCATTGACGCTGAATTCAAAGAGAAGAAAGGATAACAAAAAAGCCCCGCGGGGCTTTTTTTTTTACCGCTATATCACGCCCAGCTTTTTGCCGGAGGCGATAAATTGTTCTAATCCCTGATCCAGGTCTTGCCCGCTGTGCGCGGCGGAGATCATCACGCGGATACGCGCTTTGCCTTTCGGGACGGTTGGGTATCCGATCGGGGTTGCGAAGATGCCATTTTCGAACAGGTCCCGGCTCATCTCCTGTGCCAGGGGTGCTTCACCGAGCATGACCGGTGTGATCGGGGTCTGGCTGCTGCCAATATCAAAACCATTTTTCTGCATTTCTGCTTTAAAGTATTCCCCATTCTTCCACAATCGTTTGACATATTCATCCGATTCTTCCAGGACGTCAATCGCTGCAATGCATGCGGCAACATCCGGCGGGGTCATGGCTGAGGAGAAGAGGAAAGGGCGTCCGCGTTGTTTCAGCCAATCTATGACGGTAGCGTTTCCCGCTACCACACCGCCGATGACGCCAAATGCTTTTGAGAAAGTACCGATTTCCAGGTCCACTTTGCCATGCAGGTTGAAATGGTCCACGATGCCGCGCCCGCCTTTACCCAGCACACCTTCACCATGCGCGTCATCAACGGCCAGCAGGATGTCATATCCTTCGGCAATTTCCTGCAGCTGATCTAATGGGGCGACATCGCCGTCCATGCTGAAGACGCCATCCGAAATAATCAGGGCGCGTTCATACGTATCTTCATTTTCCTTAATCACCTGCTCCAGATGGTTGGGGTTGCAGTGGTTATAACGTACAATCCTTGCGCCGGAGAGCCGGCATCCATCAATAATAGACGCGTGATTCAATTCGTCTGAAAAGATGACGTCATTCTTTCCCGCAAGGGCCTGAATCGCGCCAATATTTGCGGAAAACCCTGATTGAAACGTGATGGCAGCTTCCGCATTCTTGAATTTGGCGATCCTGCTTTCCAATTCGGTGTGCAGATCCATCGTGCCGGCGATAGTGCGAACGGCAGCGGGTCCGACGCCGTACTCATCAATCGCTTTTTTTGCGGCTTCAACCAACCGCGGGTGGTTGGCAAATCCCAGATAATTATTCGAACAAAAGTTAAGCACTTCCTTACCGTCCACAGTCAGCCATGCTCCCTGCGGGGAGGACAGCGTACGGATGTTGGTGAATAAACCATTTTTCTTCAGGCTGCTGATCTCTTTTTTCATCCAATCAAATCGTTTCATTGTTTCCCTCGTGTCTATTCGGTTTATTTTGATTATACTTGCATCGGTTTTCGACCAGGAATCCTATTTCTCCCAGTGTGTTTTCCAGTTTTCGGATGTCTTTTTTTCGAATGATAATCGTGGTCGCGTTTAAAGGTTCAACGATTAAACCTTTTAGGAATTTTGAATCAAATTTTTTGAGAAATTTCGGATCTTTGAAACGGACAATAACCTGTTCTTCGACCTGGATCTCCTCACCATTTCTTTCCCAGCGGGTCAGCGCTTTGAAAATGTTATTGGGGATGGGGTCCTGGCCATATTTTCGCAGGATAGTTTGGATGTGCGGGATACTGATCTCCTGCTGTTCGGCTCTTCGAACAGCATCCGGTGAGATCCTGAATTTATAGTAACTTTCATTTTTTCCTTGCCAGATACAGAAGCGCGAAAAATGGTAAAGCATTTCCCGTTGTGTGTTTACCGGCAGATATACCTCGCCATTCTTGTGTATGATCGCTTTATGGGATGTATCCGATTGAGATGCGGATGGTGAATGGCTAAACAGGCTTTTTGCATTAGCGGTTTTCATAAAAATAAATTCGGGATCAGCATCCTTCCTCTGCGCTATTTGTACCAGTCCAAACCATGCAAAAGGTCCCGTGATCAAATAGCGAATATACGCTCCGTCCACAGCTGGCCATGTGTTAAAACCCCGTAAAAACTCTCCGCTCTCCGCGTTTTTAATGAACCATTGTTCAAATTCTCCTCCCAAACGCATAAAGTGAGGCTGTGTTTCAAATACCCACTGTTCAAATTCTTTATTTCCATACCAGGTTGAATCCGGCAGGGCCTCGATCATTTCCAAAATTTTCATTCTGGGTTTGATTGGGTCATTGACCCATTGCCCTTCAAATGTCAGGCTGGGAACCATGCGCAGATCATTGATGGCGTCGCTTTTCCGCCATGTGGAAAATAGTCCCGCGATCAATGCGTTTTCCTGCGTCGTTAGAGTTTCTTTTAATTTTTGAGTTTCAAGTGATCCGTCACTTTTTATTACCCCCGTTTCTTTCAGGACAGCATCCAAGAATGGGATAGCGTCTGAAGGAAGTAATCGTGATATTTCTATCTCCGGCACCTTTCCCCGCAGCGCTGCCAGACGCAGCGTCAGTATATGTGCTAATCGGGTGGGAGAGCTCAAGGCCGTATTTTTGGCGTTTATGTCGGTAAGAGGAGAAATTACCGGGTTCTCTATTACATCCTGCTGCTTATTTGTAAATGCGAGAAATTCATCAGGAATAAAATAATATTCGATCGTTTCCCCCTTCTCAGCAAAGAAGGCCAGGGCGGCCAATCCGCGGTAGAAAAGGATCTCGGCGGCGTTTGCTGGGGCGCGGTCAGGGCGTTCCTTCTCCCGAATCGCCGCGCCGAGTTCGCGGATGTCTCCGAATTTCCTCGCGAACACTTCCCGTTCGGCACGCCCTCCATGATCTAATAAGTAATGAAACGCCGCTTCCCCTTCATCAGGTAAGGAAGCATGAATCTCGCTGAATAGCGAATAATCATTGAGTGCGTTGGCGATCTGCTTAGCGGGTTTCTTGAGCCAATCGATCGATTCTTCAATTCCCCATTGCTCACTGATCATTTCCAACAGGTCAATTTCATAATTACGGAATATGTCTAATAAGGTCGCCATGCTGTTAGTTTATTTTGGCATAGATAATGCAATTATTTCACAACTGCTTGAATTAACTGATTATACTTGAGAGGAGTTCAATCACTGTATTTATGAATAATCCATCTGTGGATGCTCAATTTCATCTTTCCTTGCAGGGTGCAGTCATCGAGATCCTTGGCCGCCAGGAAGCGCAAAAAGTATTAAATGCGATATTAAATTCTGACGTGGTGGACATTGAACAGCCAATTGATTCATCTGTTGACCTTCTGAATGGGATCAGTGATGAATTTTCTATTCTTTACCAGCCTAATACCGCGAAAGGTCTCCTGATCCGTATCGGTGAGGCGGCTTTTTCAAAATTGCGTCGGAAGCTCCATCCATTGAATGCGTTGGGAAGCACCGAAAACCGATTGCAGCCTTTTGAGCAGAAATTTGAATCTTCGATGATCCAACTCGCGGAAATCTTAGCGACCGCGACCGGAATTTCGATTGAATATGAATCTCAACCGGATCAATGTTATTCACTTCAAATTGCGGATGGCAGCATGCATGTGTATTTCTTTGCCGGCCTCCTGCGCGCTTTTGGAACCTGGCTGGATAGCAGACGCGATTATCATACGGAAGTGCAGCCCGCAGAAACCGGCAACCCATCGGGCTGCGTTCGCCTGTGTGTCCGCCCCGCGCATTAGAAGCTCTATTGACATCCATTAAAAAAACACCTAAACTTTAATAATACTAACCGGGGAGCCACGTATAAGGCTGAGAGGAGAATCTACGAGTTCTCGACCCGTACTACCTGAACCGGATAATGCCGGCGGAGGGAGCAGAATATTAACTACTCCCTCAAAGGCAAGGGAGTTTTTTAATGCGAGCAGTGCTATTTATCAATGGGGAAGTCGCTCAGCCGCAATCGTTGCGGAATATCTTCGAAATAGGAGATACCCTCGTGTCTGTGGATGGCGGAATGCGCCATTTGAAAGCGCTTGATTTGTTGCCGCAAATCGTCATTGGTGATATGGATTCCATTGATGCGGAAAGTCTCTCCGCATTGGAGCAGGGCGGTACGGAGATCCTCCGTTATCCTGCGGAAAAAGACCAAACGGACTTTGAACTGGCTTTGGATATTCTGGCAGACAGGGGATTTGACGAGATTCTGGTTATTGGGGCGCTGGGGGGGCGTGTTGATCAGGCTCTGGCAAATATCTGGCTGCTTGCTGAGCGGTCCCAACCTGGTTTTTCCATCAGTTTTGATGATGGATGTGAACAGGTATTTCTGATTCAAAATAAGTTGACCTTAAAAGGCCAAAAAGGCGACCAGGTATCTCTGATCCCGTATCAGTCGCCGGTTCAGGGAATAACAACCGAAGGTTTGGAGTATCCCCTGAACAACGAAACGCTTTTCCCTGAGAAAACACGCGGATTGAGCAATGTTTTAATCGGAGAACAGGCCCAAATATCAATAAAGTCTGGCAGGCTGCTGTGTATTCATCGCAGCGAATCTGCCTGCTGAAAGGAACAAAAATGAATTTAAAAGTTGTAATAACATCCATATTCGCGGCTGGGCTGATACTTTCCTGCTCGGCTGCTCCCCAATCCCTGGTGGTGATGACGCATGATTCGTTCGCGATCAGTGAACCTGTCATCGCGGCTTTTGAAGAGGAGTATGACGCCGAGGTAACGTTTTTACCCAGCGGGGACGCGGGCAGCACCCTCAATCGCGCGATCCTCTCCAAGGACGCACCCGTTGCGGATGTCCTGTATGGGGTGGACAACACCTTCCTGTCGCGCGCGATCGATGAGCAGTTATTCCTGCCCTACGCGCCGGACGCGTTGTCAGATGTGGTGCCGCAGGTGTCGCTGGTTCAAGGCAAACATATGGTACCGATTAACTATGGCGATGTCTGCATCAACTATGATAAATTTTATTTTGCAGAGCGAAACCTGGCAATACCACG
>Ga0180430_10003211_pt1 | contig 14198 bp, 7 predicted proteins | sample SS_ome_9_FD_132999 | JGI IMG/M metagenome (GOLD analysis project Ga0180430, IMG submission 132999) | Hypersaline lake sediment archaeal communities from the Salton Sea, California, USA - SS_1_S_2 metaG | ecosystem: Environmental > Aquatic > Non-marine Saline and Alkaline > Hypersaline > Sediment... | reverse complement strand
CGATTCGGTCTGGGGTGTAAAACGGCCAGGTTGGAATGGCGGCAATTATGGGATTTTCAAGAAAGCTATCGATGGAAACTCGCCCGTAGGTACATGGAATTTGAGCATGGCCAAACGCCCCCGAGCGTTGATCAAGTCGGGCGACCTGCTCCTGCTCGGCGTGATGCCGACCGACATGCCGGCCGGCAATCCACACGTCGCGTATGATGGAAAGCTGGGTGGCTCGCTATGGGTTTGTTCGTCCAAGAGTGCACGAAAGCTTGCTGAGTACCCACTCTCCGCACCGGTCGTCTGGGACGGCATTGCGGCGGCGGGGGGGCGAATTTATCTGTCAACGGCCGACGGGCAACTGATCTGTATGGAATCGGACGAGTAACAATTATTATGAAGGTGAATTCAATGTCTAAATTTCTTCAATACGCATTTGTTTTGTTCTTTATCACTGCTGCAGCGGCAGTCTCCGATGCAGGGAAGCTGAACGTCGTCCTCGTAATGACCGACGACCAGGGATATCCCGACATGGGATGTCATGGCAACCCGGTAATCCAGACGCCGAACATGGATCGGCTGGCCGCGAGCAGTGTTCGCCTGAACGATTTCCATGTCAATCCGTTCTGCAGTCCGTCGCGGTCGGCGCTAATGACCGGTCGGATGTCCGACCGCGTGGGCGTGACGAGCACGAACTTCCAGCGGAACTATCTCCGCCGTGAAGAAGTCGTGATGCCCGAGTATTTCAAAGCATCGGGCTACCGCACAGGGCAATTCGGCAAGTGGCATATCGGGGCGAATTACCCGTATCGACCGATCGACCGTGGATTCGACGAGTGGCTCGGGCTGGGAAACAACGGTTTGGCAACGACGGCCGACCCGTGGGATAACGACCGGATGAACGACACGTATTGGCACAACGGCGAGCTGACGAAGCGACCCGGCTTCGGTACGGACGTCTATTTCGACGCGGCGATCGATTTCATTAAAAAGTGCAAAGAGGACGACGTGCCATCGTTCACCTATCTTGCGACGAATGTCCCGCACTGGGATTGGAACGTTAGAGCCGAATGGATGAAACCCTACGAGGAGACGTGTCAGATTTTACGGGCCGCGTTCTTTGCCTCGATCAGTCGCGTCGATTGGAATCTCGGTCGGCTCATCGATTTTCTCGAAGAGGAAGGTCTCATGGAGAACACGATCCTTGTCTTCCTGACGGATAATGGATCGGACGTTCCCTACAAGCAGAATGCCTACACGGCGGGTATGCGTGGTTTCAAAGGGAGCCTCTTCGAGGGCGGACACCGCACGGCCTGCTTCATCCATGCACCGGAGTCGCTCGTCGGTAAACCGCGTCTTGTCGATGGACTAACCGCCCATGTCGATCTGATGCCCACGTTCATCGACCTTTGCGAACTGAAGCAGCCCGACCGCGAGCAGCTTCCCTTCGACGGCCGCAGTCTTCGCCCCCTGCTAACGGGCAACGGCGAATGGTCGGACCGGATGCTCGTGCTGCATCATCAAAACAGCTGGCAGCCTCGCAAAGGTGCGAACTCCGTAGTTATTACGTCCGAGTGGCGAATGATCCGCCAATGGAACAATAAGCTTGGCAAGACGGGCGAGCCGCAGTTGTACCGCATTCAGGAAGACCGCGCTCAGACAAAGGACGTCGCCGCCGAGAATCCCGAGGTCGTCGCACGCCTGAAGGCTGCGTATAGCGATCATTGGGACAACCTGGGATTGGATCGTCCGTTGGAACGACCTGTGCTTTGTGACAAAGCGACGCTTCGTTTCAGCACTGATATTTCGCGAGACCCTTGTAGTATCACACAGCAGAGTGTTCGCAAGGGAGCTTCGCTCAAAACGCTCTGGATTCTCGACGTCGAGACCGCCGGTCGTTACCGGTTTGAAGTTCGCCGTTGGCCGCGCGAAGTGACGGTCCCAATGAACGCCGGGCTTCCGCCCGCGAGTGATCCGGACATCGAGTACGTCGGTCACGCTTCATGGCGAATCGACGTGCCTGGCGTTGCGCTCGACATTGCCGAGGTGGAGCTCGATCTGATGGGCAAGCAGAAACTCACGAAAAAGGTGGCTGCAGACGCAGAGAGTGTCGTGTTCGATGTCGAGCTCGAAGCGGGGCCGCTCGATATCAAGGCTTCGTTAATCGATTCCAAGGGCGAAAGACGTGGAGCGTACTTCGTCTACGCGGAGAAGCTTCCGTAGAGTGTAGCTCCTTGAGAAGAAAATAAATCGAAAGGAATGATCATGTTCAGATCGACAACGACGAATGTGCAACGGTATGTGACCGCCTTTGTGTGTCTATTATTCTTGACGCTGATGGCGCCCGTGCATTCTTTTGGTCAAGTCGAGCAGCAAACGCCGCAAAACCTTGCTCCGCTCGCCATGGTCACCGGACCGGGCCAAGCCCCCGCTGCGGTCGTTGATGGCGTGAAGCTACGCGAAGGAACCGGCGAGTGGGTCGGCGGCAGCCAGAACTTATGGTTCGGTTGGATTCATTATCCGAAAAATCTCGAACTGAAGTGGGAGACGCCTCGAAAGATCAATAAGGTCGTGATTTACGATCGGCCGACGCTCGACGAGCACATGGCCGCCTGCGTCTTAAGTTTCAGCGATGGGTCCAAGGTCGACATCTTTGCCGTGCCCAACGACGGCCGAGCGAAGACTGTTGTCTTCCCTCCTCGCACGGTAACGAGTGTGAAGATCGACGTGGTTGATGGTATCGGCGAGAATATCGGTTTGTCGGAAATCGAGTTCTATAACGACCCGACCGCGCAGGTTGATGTGAACCGGCGAGGGCCGTTTACCGACTACGTCTCGTACGTCGATCCGACGATCGAAACGGGCCGCGGTCGGTGGTTCTTCTGCACGCCCGGCAGTCGACCGTTCGGAATGGTTTGCGCGGCTGCCTATACGCGTAATAAGAACCAAGGTGGTGGCGGATACAATTACAATAGCACCGAGATTCTCGGTTTCACGCAGATTCATGCCTGGATCATGTCGGGCATCAATATTATGCCCGTCACGGGCCCTGTGAATCCGAACTTGGGCGAAAAGGACTGGAAGTCGAGTTTCTCGCACGATACGGAAACGATCGAGCCCGGCTACCATAAGCTGTTTCTGGATCGCTATAAGACACAGGTCGAATACACGTCGACCGACAGGACTGCTTTCTATCGACTGAAGTATGAAGAAGCGGCGCGTGCCCGGCTGCTGTTGCAGCTCGGTGGGTTCGTCGGTGCCGCCGGGTATGTTGACGGCCGGGCGAAGGTTGTTAGCCCCACACGCATCGAAGGTTCGCATGGCATGACCGACCGGCTGTGGGGTGGCCCGAAGCTCTCTCATGTCTTCTACGTGATTGAGCTGGACCGGCCGATCCTCCAAATGGACGGCTGGAAAGGGGCGAGCGAAAAACTGACCGATATCGAAGAGTTCGCCAATCCGTTGCCCGAAGGTCGGGTCCCGACGGGATATTACGGAAGCACGAGGAAATATCTATTTAAGAACTTGCCCGAGGAGCAGGCCGGTGTTTCGCTTGTCTACGATGTGGTCGCCGGCGATGTAGTGCAAGTGAAGATCGGTATTTCCTACACGAGTATCGAAAATGCACGTAATAATCTTCAGACGGAAAGCCCCCATTGGGATTTCGACCAGGTTCGAAGCGAATCGCGACAGGAGTGGAACGAGTGGCTCGGTAAGATCGACGTGCAGGGTGGAGCGGAAGAGACTCGCGTCAAGTTTTACACCGATCTTTGGCACGTGTTGCTTGGCCGGCACAAGATCGATGACGCCTCGGGAGATTATCCTTCGTACATGGGCGCCGAGGTCAAGCCAGGGATCATTCCACTTGTCGTCAAGCGTGTTCCCATGAACGCGTCGGGCAACCCGATGCATCATATGTACAACTCCGACGCGCTATGGCTAACGATGTGGAACCTGAATGTCCTTTGGGGGCTCGGTTGGCCCGAGATGATGGATGAGTTCTCCGCGTCGATGGTTCAGTACTCGAAAGTGGGCGGTCGTCTGCCGAACGGGCCCTGTGCAGGTGGCTATACCGGCATCATGGGCGGACATCCGGCGGTCAGCCTGATTGCAGCAACGTGGCAGAAGGGGTTGCTTCGAAAGGTCGATCAAAAGGAAGCCTACGAGGCGATGCGCCATAATTTACCCAGTGCCGCCAGCGGTCACGCCGGCCGCGCCGTTCAAGACGCCTTTGAATGCTGGGCGCTCGCTCAAATGGCGGAAGAAACGGGACGACAAGACGATGCGGATGCATTACGCCCTGTTATCGAAGGCTGGAAGAATCATTTCGATCCGAAAAAGAAACTGATCTCAGGCCGATGGGTCGAAGCCAACGACTGGCAAGGGACGTTCGGCGTTTCGCATGACATCGCAGATTTGGCCGAGCTCATGGGCGGGGCCGAAGTTCTTGCGAAAATGCTGAACTCAGCCTTCGAAGAGGAACGCGGCTCCGATTTCGTTTATACCTACGGAGCGGGCAAGGTCAGCTATGCCAATCAGCCTGGATGTTCGAACGCTCATGTTTTCAATCATGCCAACCATCCCTGGCTGAGCCAGTACTGGGTAAGACGCGTCAGTCGACAGGCTTATGGGGCGGCGAATCCGAACCGAGGTTACGGTGGGCATGACGAGGACCAGGGCCAGATGGGCGGCGTCAGCGCGCTGATGAAGCTCGGACTCTTCAGTCTGCGTGGAACTTGTTCGAAGGAACCGGTCTACGAAATTACTACGCCCGAGTTCGACGAAATTACGATAAAGCTCGACACCCGTTATTACGAGGGTCAGGAGTTCAAGATTATCACGCACGACAATTCTCCTTCAAACGTTTATATTCAGCGGGCCACGCTGAACGGCGAGCCGCTCGATAACTGTTGGTTCTACCACAAAGATTTTGCCCGGGGCGGGAAGCTCGAACTGTGGCTCGGCCCGGAGCCGAATAAGGGCTGGGGAAAGAGCCCGGTCCAATGAAGATCGACTTTGTTATGAATCACAAGTTAAAGGAGTAATAGATGAATCCCAATAAAGCAGGAATGGAAATCTTATTCGAAGGGGGCGTGCCCGAGTCGCCTCCGACTTGGGAGCTGGGATTCCAGATCGAGAAGCATTTTTTCGGAATGGATCCGGATGCTGTGCGCAATGCCGACTACCCGACCGAAGAAGCGAAGCAGCTCGCGTGGTGGGAATATCGGGCCCGTGTGTTCGAAACTCTCGTCGATGAGCTTTCATGGGGAGCCGTTCGCGGCGGACGTTCGGCCGAAGAGATCGAAGTGACGGCGAAGCAAATCGATGGAAAGGCATTGATAGCTGCCTACGACGACGTCGGAGTCTTTTGGATGCCCACCGGGGGGGATATCGTTGATTTCGCGGTTCGTCTCTTTGAACAGCCTGAAGATCTCCACCGAGAAGCTCGTGAAAAGTGCGATCGGGCGAAGCGTTTCTTCAAGGAATCGCTCGACGCGGGCGCCGATTTCTTCATGCTCACGTACGATTTCGGTTTCAACGACGCGCCGTTCGTTTCGCCCGATCAATTCGCTGAGTTCGTCGCGCCCTACCTAAAGGAAGTCGTTGCCGAAATCCACGATCTCGGTTCGCATGCGATCATCCATTCCGACGGTTGCCTGCATGGAATCCTCGATCAGGTTCATGCCTCAGGGGTTGACGGTTATCACTCGATCGATCCTCAGGGGCAAATGGATATCCGCGAAGTCCGTGAGCAATTTCCCGACTGGATTTTGATGGGCAACGTAGCATGCAATTCCCTTCAGGATGTTGACGAAGAGGGAATCCGTCGCTCGGTTCAGTATTGCATGGAGCATGGCGGCATTGGGGGGCGTTATATCTTTTCTGCTTCGAATGTAATTTATGAAGGGATGCCCGTCGAGAGTTATCGCATCATGCTCGACGAGTACAAGAATTGTATCGATCGGAAATCGCAATGAAAACGACGAGTCTGAATTCACCGAGGATTAAGATCCTGTTCGTTGTTGTCGCAACGTTGATGATTGCGGCAAGTTTGCCCGGTTTCTCGGTTGCGCAAACCGAGCAGCGTCTTCAGCCCGACCTCGCCGCCGCAACCGACTACGTCGACATGGTCGATCCCTACATTATGTCGGCCCGCGGTCGATGGTTTTTCTTCGGCACGGGGAAGCGCCCCTTCGGAATGGTCAATCTATTTCCTGACACGAAGAACGCCGGCCAAGGTGGTGGCGGATATAACTATCGGTTCAACGAAGTCGTCGGATTCTGCCATCTTCATGGCTGGATGACCGTCGGTCTCGACGTGATGCCTACCACCAGCGGTGATTACACGTTGACCAAAGACGGGTGGAAGTCGCCCTTCAGCCGCGAGACGGAGATTGCCCGACCCGGTTATCACAAAGTTAACCTCGATAAGTATGCGATGCAGGTGGAAGTGACCTCGAACGAGCGGGTCGGGCTCCATCGCTACACCTATCGGAAAGGCGGCCAGGCGGACATTATCTTCAGTCTGGGCGGGCCCAGCGGATCGGCGACGATGGCTGGCGGCCATATCTCGGCGACCAGCAAGACCGAGCTTGTCGGATCTTACGACCGAATCAAAGGAACCTGGGGCGGTCCGCCGACGATCCGAACCTTCTTCGTCGTGCAGCTCAACCGGCCGTTTTCTCGCTTCGAGCAGTGGTCGAACGGGTTCGAGGATAAGTCCGGATTTGTCGTCTACGACAACATCGAGCCGGGCGACGTAATCCAAATGAAAGTGGGCGTCTCCTTTACGAGCATCGAGAACGCGCGGCGTAATCTTACGGCCGAATGCGATCATTGGGATTTCGACCGGGTCGCGAAAGAGTCGCGTGATGTTTGGAATGACTACCTCGGCAGAATCGACGTGCAAGGTGGCACTAAGGAGCAGCGGACGAAGTTCTATACCGACCTGTGGCACTCGCTGATGGGGCGGCACAAGCTGAACGATGTTAATGGCGATATCCCGGATTACACGAATGGCAAAGGTGGGAATACTCGACAGTTAAAGATACGAAGACTTCCGCTCGACGGGCAAGGGAATGCGAAATTCAACTACTACAACGCCGACTCCTTCTGGCTCACGCAGTTCAATCTCAACTTGCTTTGGGGAATCGGTTGGCCCGGCGTGCTCGAAGATTTCGCCCATTCGTTTATCGAGCTCGACAAGTGGGGTGGAAATCTTCCTCGCGGGCCCAACGGCGGCGGGTATTCCTACATCATGACCGGCTGTCCCACAACGCCGCTGCTAGTGTCGGTCTACAACATGGGCGTGCTCGATCATTCCGGCGAAGATCTGCTGCGTGTCATTCGTAAGAATCACATGCCCGGCGGGTGCATGGATAAATATTATGGCGACCTGCGGTTCTATCTCGAAAAAGGTTATTGTCCCATGTGGGATACCGAACATCGGTTCGACATGAGCGGTGGATTGACCCTCGAATGGGCATTCACCGACTGGTGTGCCGCGCAGCTTGCGCGGAAAATCGGCGATGAAGAGGCTTACGACTACTTCATAAAACGGTCGCGAAATTATATCAACCAGTGGGACGCTGTCACAGGTTTCATGCGTCCGCGATTACGCGACGGTTCCTGGTACGGGTGCTTCAATCCGATCGAGTGGTACGGATTCGTCGAAGGGAACGCCTGGACTTATACGTTTTATGTTCCGCATGACATCCCCGGTTTGGCATCTCTGATCGGTTCCGAGGAGAAGTTTGCTGAAAAACTCAACTATGTCATGGAGCAGGAAGAGCCGCACAAGTTCGGGCGAGGGCATCGCGGGCATTTCGATTATGGCAATCAGCCTTCTTGCGGGATGGCGCATATCTTCAATCATGCGGGTCGGCCGTGGCTTTCGCAGTATTGGGTGCGAAAGGTAAGCGACCGGGCATTCGCTGGCACGACGCCTTACGACGGATATTGCGGCGAGGAAGACCAGGGGCAAATGGGTGGGCTCAGCGCGCTGATGAAGATTGGACTGTTCTCGCTCCGCGGTGCCTGTTCGACCGAGCCCGTTTATGAAATCACCAGCCCGGTTTTCGACGAAATTACGGTGAAACTCGATCCCCGCTATTGCACGGGGGATACCTTCAAAATTAAAGTATATAATAACTCTGAAGAGAACGTCTATATCCAAAAGGCTAGACTCCGTGGCGAGTCCTTGGAGAAGTGCTGGATCTACCGCAAGGATTTCGAAAAGGGCGGACTGCTCGAATTGTGGCTCGGCCCGGAGCCGAACAAAGATTGGGGAACGAGCCCGATTCCTTAAAAGAGGGAACTGCATCTTTGCCATTTCAAACAAGTGAAGATCTTGCTTTCTGCGTCCGCCAGGCCGGGCCCGACGATGCCGGAAAATCAGTCCATAATGCTAAACTGTTTAATAAACATACACCAATGAAATTGCACATCATGAGAACGCTATTTGCTATTACCTTTATTTTCTGCTCGGTTGCTGTCGCTCAGGAAGCCGATACGTTGCCCGTTTTGAAAGGCGATCGAGCACCGCAAAACTTCGAAGAAATGTGGGCCGGTTTCGATCCACACGCGGAACCGTTGGAAGTCGAGATCCTTAATCAGTGGGAGGAAGACGGTGTCGTGCTGCGAGTCGTCCGCTTCCGTATCGGTGTCTTTAAGGGACAGAAAGCGAAGCTCGCGGGCGTTTATGGATTTCCGAAGGACGCTGCGCAGCAAGGAACGAAACTTCCCGGTCTGCTGCAGATTCACGGCGGCGGTCAATACGCCGATGCCAACGCATGTCTGCAAAATGCGAAACGTGGATACGCGACCCTTTCGATCGCCTGGGCCGGGCGAATCAGTTCGTCCAAATATCGGGTTTCGCCCGGAGAAGTGAAGCTCTTTTGGGACGACAAGACCGACGATCCCCGTTATCGACCGACTACCGACTGGGGTGCAGTCGACGGGTATCATGCACCGAGCCGTAATCAGGGCAATCAATTTCCGAGCGCAAAGGCGGCCGCCTGGACGCTCGATTCGGTTGAGTCACCCCGCAATAGCGGCTGGTTTCTATGTGCACTTGCCGCCCGCCGGGCGCTTACGTTTCTTGAACGACAACCGGAAGTCGATCCGTCGCGGCTGGGCGTTTACGGGCATTCGATGGGTGGCAAGCTAACGGTTATGACTTCGGTCGACCCTCGGGTCAAAGCGGCGGCACCTTCGTGTGGCGGTATCAGCGATCGCGATAACGACAGTCCGCTCTTCAGGGCAACGATCGGTGACGACGTCAGTCTGAAAAAGATATCGTGTCCGATCATTTTTCTTAGCCCTGCCAACGATTTTCATGGGCGAATTGGCGACCTACCTCGTTCTGTTCGCGATATTGCGACCGACCAGTGGCGTGTGACCTGCGCGCCGCATCACAATCATCAGGACACGGCGCCGTTTGAAGTTGCTACCATGCTCTGGTTCGACGAGTATCTGAAGGGTTCGTTCCAGATGCCTCGAACGCCTGAATCGTCGTTACAGCTCGATTCGACCAATGGCGTGCCGACATTTAGCTTCAAGCCCGATCCTTCCCGTCCGATTCTTTCGGTCGACGTTTTTTACACGCAGGATGGCAAAGCGAAGGAGACGCGATTCGACACCAATGACGCAAAGCATCGGATGTGGCACCACGTCGCGCCGACCAAGCAGGGCGATCGTTACGTTGCCCGGCTGCCGCTGCGTTGTGCGGATCGTCCGTTGTGGGTCTATGCGAATATCCGGTATGGACTCGAGGAGCCGGTTACCGGAGCCGGGTATTATTATGGTACGTATACGGCGAATTCATTCAACGTTTCATCGTTGCTAACAACCGCGTCGCCCGAAGAGTTGGCTGCTGCGGGAGCTCGGCCGACGTTGATGTTGAAGCGATCGCTGGTGATCGAAGATTTCGAGGGCGATTGGGAGAAGGAGTGGTTTACGTACAAGGAAGATCAGTGGGAACGAGCGACGCACAAGGTTTCCGACCGAACGTTGAAGGCTCCAGCGGACGCGAAGCTCGCGCTGGACGTGCAGGCGACGGAACCGAATAAACTCGTCGTCATGATCGATGCTTATGCTGTTGAGATCTCGCTAAACGGTGGCGAGAAGTGGCAACAGGTTGTGCTTGCTCCCGAAGATTTTAAAAACTACGATGGCGAATCGTTGTCCGGCTGGGATAGTATCCGACGCTTGAAGCTCAGCCCGGCCGAACGGCTTCGATCGACCGCACGCGGAAGCCGAGATTCGAGAATCGTCGGGAAGAACTGGTCTGGAGAAAATCCGAAATTCCGAAACCTTCGTTGGCAAGTTCCTTCAGAGACGTCCGACGATTCGGCCGAGTAGCATCACATGAGATTGTCGACATCTCGCCGAATCTTGATTAAAATAGATGTGATGTTGATAAAATTCCCTCCTACCTAATGTCCCGCCACGATTGGAAACAGGTCACGCAATGACAGTCCGCGTATGCATTCCAATAATTTATTGTTTCATCCTTTGCATAACTTGCTTGCCGTCCGCTCAAGGGCAAGGTACCAGGGCCGACTATGAACGGGCAAGCCGGCTTCGCGAATTGACCAAAGATAAAGTCTTCAAAGCCGAAGTCCATCCGCATTGGTTTTGTAAGCATGCGAAGTTCTGGTATCGCAATGACTTGGCTGAAGAAGCACGCGAGTTCGTTCTGGTCGATGCGGAAAAAGGAACTCGTCTTTCGGCGTTCGATCACGATCGATTGGCCCGCTCGCTTTCAGACGCTGTCGGCAAGCCGGTCGATCCGAAGAAACTGCCCTTAAGCGAGATTCAGTTTAGCGACGAGTGCGATGTGCTTCGATTTTCCGCCTTTGGCAAGAGATGGAAATGCGAATTGCCAGCTTGCCGCCTAACGGAGGACGCTTCGGAAGAGCAGGCTTGCGACGATATGTTGGCCGATCGGTTCGAAATGTTGTGCGACAATGAATCGGCTTGTTCGTCGGAAAAGCGTCCGGAGCCTTTCATCAAGGACTACAATGTCTATCTGCGCGACGGGACGGATGGCCCGCAGACGCAGCTTACCGAGGATGGCATGGAAGAGAATGCGTATGATCGTTCGATTCTTTGGTCGCCCGATCGAAAGCGATTCGTCGTGATGCGAAAGACCAAAGGAGAGCGTCACGAGGTTCACGTGATCGAATCTTCGCCGAAGGATCAGGTGCAACCGAAGCTGCATACGTACAACTACCAGAAGCCGGGTGATAAGATTTCGTTTGTTAAGCCTCACCTGTTCGATGTCGAGAAGCGTGCCGAAATCCCAATTAGCGACGAGCTCTTTCCGAATCCTTGGAGTATTCGAGACTTTAGATGGCAGAAAGATTCGAGCCGCTTCACATTTCTCTATAATCAACGGGGACATCAAGTTCTGCGGATCGTCGCCGTCGATGCACAAACGGGAGAAGCGAACGTGATCGTCGACGAAACCCCCGAGACCTTTGTCGATTACTCGCGGAAGTCGTTCTGCAATTATCTGGATGCCACTGGCGAGATTATTTGGATGTCCGAACGCGACGGCTGGAATCATCTCTATTTGTATGACTCGCTTACAGGAGCGGTGAAAAATCAGATCACGAAGGGCAAGTGGCTCGTCCGAAGGGTCGACCGTGTCGATCGCGAAAAGCGGCAGATATGGTTCCAGGCTCTGGGCATATATCCCGAGCAAGATCCATATTACGTTCACTTCTGTCGCATCGATTTCGACGGTTCGAATCTGGTGATTCTTACAGAGGGAGATGGCACGCACGAAATCGAATACTCGCCTGACCGCCGGTATGTTATCGATACGTATTCACGAGTCGACATGCCGCCGGTGACGGAACTCCGCCGGGTCGATGACGGGTCGCTCGTTGTCGAATTGGAACGCGCCGATTGGTCGGCGCTGTTGGCCTTTGGGTGGCAAGTTCCCGAACGATTCATTTCGAAGGGACGTGACGGCGAAACGGATATCTACGGTGTGCTGTGGCGTCCGACGACCGTCGATCCGAAGAAGAAATACCCGATTATCGAAAAGATCTATGCCGGTCCGCACGGGCATTTTGTGCCCAAGGAGTTTTCCGCGTACTACAGAACGCAAGCCTTGGCCGAGCTCGGATTCATCGTTGTGCAGATCGACGGGATGGGAACCAATTGGCGATCGAAAGCGTTTCATGACGTCTGCTGGAAGAACTTGGGCGATTCCGGTTTCCCCGACCGTATCGCTTGGATCAAAGCGGTCGCCAAGCGGTATCCGTATATTGACATTGAGCGGGTCGGCATCTATGGTGGATCGGCCGGCGGTCAGAGCTCGACCCGCGCGATGTTGGCACATGGCGATTTCTATAAAGTTGCCGTCTCTGACTGCGGCTGCCACGACAACCGTATGGATAAGATCTGGTGGAACGAGGCGTGGATGGGTTGGCCGATCGGTCCGCATTATCGGGAACAATCGAATGTGACTTGTGCCCATCGTCTGAAGGGGAAGCTGTTGCTGACCGTTGGCGAGCTGGACCGCAACGTCGATCCGGCATCGACCATGCAAGTTGTCGACGCTTTGATTAAGGCGGATAAAGATTTCGATATGATCGTCTTTCCCGGCGCCGGTCACGGAATCGGAGAAAGTTCCTACGGCCTACGTCGCCGCCGAGATTATTTCGTAAGGCACCTTTTGGGTGTCGAGCCACGCAGGGTGGAATAGATATGATCGCATCTTTTCGAACGCCTGCTAGAACGGGCAATCCGCCTGCCAGGTGATTCGTTTTTCCGTTATCGGATGAGTGAGCGTTAGCAGCAGGGCGTGCAGCTGCAAGCGGTTCGCCATTGCTCGAGAATCTTCGCAAGCATAGAGGTTGTCGCCAAGTATCGGATGGGCGATCTGTCGCAGGTGGACGCGAATCTGGTGTGATCGACCGGTGCGCGGTGTGATGAGCAAACGGGTGCGATCTTCTGCTCGCTCGAGAACACGCCAGTCGGTAACCGCCTGCTTGCCATGCTCGTGATCGACGCGATGCCTGGGCGGGCGATCGAAGTCTTTCGCGAGTGGCAGGTCGATCGTTCCCTCTTCGTCTTCGACCTTTCCGTGGACGATGGCGATGTACTGTTTTTCGACTTCGCGATGTTCGAATTGCCGGCTCAACTCGCGATGTACGTCGGCCGAGCGTGCCATTACGATCACACCCGAAGTGTCGCGATCGAGTCGATGCACATTGCGGGCCCCAGGATACAGTTCCTGCACACGCGTTGCCAGGTTGTCTGCGTTTGCAGGCCCTAGCCCGGGCACGCTAAGCAAACCGGACGGTTTGTCGAAAACCAATAAATGATCGTCGTAAAAGAGTGGTTGCATTGAAATCGAAGGATTTTTTCATCGGGTGTAAAAACAAGCGTCTTGCGGATCGTGTCATTGTACCTTGGATTTCTCGTTTCGCGAATGGGGGTGGCAAGATTTCTTCTATTGCGCCCTTTCATTCGAAAAAGGTTAGCTCTCGCGAGATCTCGCGCAGGAAACGCCTCGCATGTCGTGCTCTAGCGAGCATTGCATCTGTATCGTCTTGCCCGGCTACTTCCAAGATGATCGCGCCATGAAAGCTGATACTCGCCAATTGCTTCAGCAGCCGTCGCCAGTTGATTTGTCCGTCGCCTGGTGGCAGATGATCGTCACGCTTTCCATGGTTGTCGCTCGCGTGCATCATCCAAAGATGACCGGAAAGCTTCTGTACCACCGTGGTCAGATCGCCCGAAAGATTGGCGTGTCCCGTGTCGAGACAGATACCGACGTTGGTCGTTTCAAGCGCTCCGAGTATCCAGAGTAACTCTCGCACTCGGCCGGAGAAAAGATGAGGAAGCATATTTTCGAGGACAAGGGTGACATTCCGGTTGCGACAAAACTGGGAGACCTCGGTTAGAACGGCGGCGGCGTTTTCCATCCTCGAGAAACGTTCGCGTTCAGGAAAACCGCTCTTTTCCGGACCGGGATGAATCACGAGATAGCGGACGCCAAGGGCAGAGGCGGCATCGGCGGCGGCGAGTAATTCGTTTTGCGCGTGACGGCGACAAGTATCGTCGAGCGCGGTAATGTCGATTTCATCGGCAAAGGGCGCGTGCAGCGAATAGGGCTCCAGGTTCAGGTCCTCAATCTTCCGTTTGGCTGCGCGCACCGCTTCAATGTCGTGATAGTCCAGATGGGCGGG
>Ga0180430_10003210_pt1 | contig 14200 bp, 12 predicted proteins | sample SS_ome_9_FD_132999 | JGI IMG/M metagenome (GOLD analysis project Ga0180430, IMG submission 132999) | Hypersaline lake sediment archaeal communities from the Salton Sea, California, USA - SS_1_S_2 metaG | ecosystem: Environmental > Aquatic > Non-marine Saline and Alkaline > Hypersaline >... | reverse complement strand
CCGGCGGTCCATCAGATGAAGGACATCGGTCCGGTGCCGTTCTTCGCCGACACCAAGGGCGATATCGAATGGCCGATCATCCGCGACATGGACACCTTCATGTACGAGCGACAGCACGGAACGGGTCTGGAGATCGGCTCCTATGCGCACCGTGCGATCTTGTACGAGGCTGACGAGATTCCCTCGAACGAGCAAGCTGCTCTCTCGCCGACGGAGATGCCGTTCACGCAGGACGATTTCGACCTTCAAGACGAGCACGCGATGGAACTCATGCCCGACATCGTTGGCGATGAGTCCATCGGCGAGAAGTACGCGTGCAACGGACTGCTCTCGCTCACTCCCGATGGCGCACCGATCCTCGGAGAGACACCCGAGGTCAAGGGCCTGTGGTCCGCTGCCGCGGTGTGGATTAAGGAAGGACCGGGTGTGGGCAAGTCCATCGCTGAGTGGATGGTGCTAGGCGAACCCGAAATCGATCTGCATGGGGCGGACGTTGCTCGCTTCTATGAGCACCACAAGACACGCGAGCACATCACTGCCCGTACGGGAGAGGGCTTCATCAAGACCTACGGCATCATCCACCCGGGCGAGCAGTGGTCGAGCAATCGCAACGTGCGGCTGTCGCCCTACTACGAGCAAGAAAAGGCGCTCGGTGCCGTCTTCTACGAGGCGGTGGGCTGGGAGCGTCCCTTCTGGTACGAGTCCAATGCCGAACTCGTCGAGAAATTCGGCGATGCGGTGATGCCGCGTACGGCCGAGTGGGACTCGCGCTGGTGGTCTCCCATCATCAACGCCGAGCACCTCCAGATGCGCGAGACCGCGGGCATGATCGATCTCACCCCGTTCGCGATCTTCGACATCGTGGGTCCGAGCGCTCTGGACGTCGTCCAAAAGTGCGCGGTGCGGCAGATGGATGTGGCTGTCGGGAAGGTGATCTACACACCTGTGCTCAGTCAAGGTGGCGGCTTCCGATCCGATCTGACGATCATGCGGTTGGGAACCAACCACTTCCGCGTCGTCACCGGCGGCGCCCACGGCATGGCGGACAAGAAGTGGTTCGCTGATCAATTGCCAGCCGACGGCACCGCGCAACTTCAGGACCTGACGTCTTCCATGACCACGCTCGGCGTCTGGGGCCCCAACGCGCGCGCCATCATCCAGTCGCTCACCAAGGCCGACATGTCGCACGAGGGTTTCCCCTTCGGCACCTGTCGAGTGATCGAGATGGGTTCGCTGCGTGTGCTCGCCTCGCGAATCTCGTACGTGGGCGACCTGGGCTGGGAGTTGTACCTGCCTATCGAGCAGGGCGCCAAGTTGTGGGAGATGGTCTACGAGGCTGGCCAGACCCATGGCCTGATCCCGGTCGGAGTAGGGGTGTACGGGACCACCGGCCGAATGGAGAAGGGCTACCGCGCCTACGGCGCTGAACTCGACGCCGAGTACAACGTCATCGAAGCCGGCATGGCACTGAAGAAGGTCAAGGAGGCCGACTTCATCGGCAAAGAGGCCTACGTCAAGCACCGTGAGGAAGATCCGGTCGCGGTGATGTGCACCCTGTCGGTCACTGATCACACGAGTGCAAGCGGCGAGAAGCGCTACATGCTCGGCATGGAGCCGCTGCTGACACTCGACGGCGCACCGATCACCGACAAGAAGGGTCGGCGCTCCTTTGTGACGAGTGCGGGATCGGCGCCATCACTGGGTAAGCACCTGCTGATGGCCTACCTGCCGCCTGAGTACGCGGTCGAAGGCACCGACCTCCTGGTCGAGTACCTCGGCGAGCGTTATCCCGTGGTCGTGGAGCGCGCCAGTTCCACGCCGTTATTCGATCCTGATAACGAACGGATTCTGAGCTAATGGAAATCTGCGTATGCATCAAGCGCTACCCCTCCCTCGGTAGCGCGATCATGTTGACCGAGGACGGTATGGCGATCGACACCGACAAACTCGGATTCACGCTCAGCCCCCACGAAGAGTGCGCCGTGGAAGCCGCGGTGCAACTCAAGGAGGAGCACGGCGGCACCGTGACCTTGATCTCGATGGGGCCTGAGGGTGTTGAGGAGCAGATCCGCGAGCAATTCGCGATCGGCGCCGATCGAGCCATCTGGATCCATTCCGATTCCACGGATATCGATCCGCAAGCAGCGGCCAAGGCCCTAGGTGACGCCATCGAGGCGGATGGAACACCGTTCGATCTGATCTTGCTCGGATCGGAGAGTGCCGATAACGCCAACGCGCAAACCGGTGTCCGGCTCGCACACCGACTCGGCCGCCCCGTGGCAACTGCAGTGAAGGGCATGGCTGTCGCCGATGGCGTGGCCACCTGCGAGCGGGCCGTTGGGACTATGCGCGAGGTGTACTCGGTGCCTTTGCCTGCTGTCATCACCGTTAAGGACGGACTCAATATTCCCCGTTACCCGTCGGTCCCTGGACGCATCAAGGCGCGCAAGAAACCGATCGAAGAGGTGCCGGCCAGCCTCGATGCCCCGCGTATCGAATTGCTCGGGCTAACCGCGCCGATTCGCGAGTCGAAGGGTGCACAGGATCTTGGAACAGGTGATGACGCCGCCGATGCCCTGGTCGACGTCATGAAGCAGATCGGAGTGTTGTCATGATCCTCGTCTATGTCGACCACGATCGTGGTGAGATCGATGCCCTTGCGCTTCAGGTCACTAGCGCCGCACTTGGCCTGGACGACGACGTTCAGGCAGTGATCGTCGGACCGAATGCTGAGAAGTGCGCTGACGAACTCTCAGCTGTCGGTATCCGCACTGTGCACCACGGAGTGCACGACAAGATCGCCGATTACACACCGCTGGCTTGCGCCAAGGCGGTGATCGAGGTCATGGACAAGTCATCCGCCCGCGCGGTACTGGCGGCCGGGACACCGCGGGGCAGCGAGGTCCTCGCCCATGTCGCGGCGATTCGTGACCTTCCGCTAGTGACCGAGTGCAGCGAGATCGCACTCACAGGGGCCGACACCGCCGAGGTGACGCGAGCGCGTTGGGGTGGAAACCTGCTGGAACGCAGCAAGGTGACCGGTAGTCCGCTGCTCGCGACCGTCCAAGCGCATGCCTTCGCCGTTGCCGATGCCCCGGGGTCGGCTCAGGTTGAATCCTTCGAGGTTCCGGTCACCGACGCCGATCTCATGGTCGGCATCGTCGACCGCACAGGAGCCGCAGCGACCGGCGTGGGCTTGGCGGAAGCCAAAGTGGTTATCTCCGGTGGACGTGGGATGGATGGTCCCGAGGCCTTCGCGATGCTCGAGGAGCTTGCCGACATCCTCGGTGGCGCAGTCGGGTGTTCGCGTGTGGTGACTGCAGCGGGGTGGCGCCCGCACGCCGAGCAGGTAGGGCAGACCGGCACCAAAGTCGCGCCGGAGTTGTACTTGGCGTTCGGTATCAGCGGCGCTACGCAGCACATTGCTGGGTGTAAGTCCGCCAAGACACTGATCGCGGTCAACACCGATGCTCAGGCGCCGATCATGACGCATGCGGACTACGCGGTGGTGGAGAACCTGCACACATTGCTGCCTGTGCTCATCGAGAAAGCACGCGCCGCCAAGGGCGCGTAGGTCCCTACGCGAGAACAGGAAGCCCGATGTCAACCGATATCGAGATCGCCCAAGCGGCAACGCTCAAACCGATTGCGGAAATCGCGGAAGTTGTCGGGATTCCCGCCGAGGTTCTCGAGCCGCACGGGAAGACCAAAGCGAAGGTTGAGCTGGACTGGCTGCTCGAACAGCCGGTCCGCTCCGATGCCCGGATGATCCTGGTGACGGCAATCAGCCCCACACCACCCGGTGAAGGGAAGACAACCACCACCGTTGGGCTCGGCGATGGCCTCCGGCACATCGGCAAGGACGCCATGATCTGTTTGCGCGAGCCGTCCCTGGGTCCCGTATTCGGGATGAAGGGCGGCGCCGCCGGTGGCGGTCACGCACAGGTTGTCCCCATGGAGGACATCAACCTTCACTTCACCGGTGACTTCAACGCCATCGCCCTCGCGAACAACCTGCTTGCTGCGTTGATCGACAACCACATCCATCACGGCAACGCTCTTGGCATCGACGTTCGACGCGTTACCTGGAAGCGTGTTGTAGACATGAACGACCGCGCGCTCCGCGACATCACCGTCGCACTGGGCGGACCGGGGAACGGTTTCCCGCGCGAAGATGGCTTCGACATCGTCGTCGCATCGGAAATCATGGCGATCTTCTGTCTCGCGACGGATCTGGAAGACCTCAAGGAGCGCATCGGTCGCATCGTGATTGCCTACACGCGCGACAAGCAGCCGATCTATGCCCGGGACCTGAACGCGCCCGGTGCCATGACAGTGCTCCTGAAAGACGCGCTGTCCCCCAACCTCGTCCAGACGCTCGAAGGAACACCGGCCTTCGTCCATGGTGGCCCGTTCGCGAATATCGCACACGGATGCAACAGCGTGATCGCGACCACCGGTGCGCTACGCCTAGCGGACTACGTCGTCACTGAAGCCGGCTTCGGGGCGGATCTCGGAGCTGAGAAGTTCATCGACATCACCTGTCGTAGCGCTGGTCTACGACCTTCGACTGCAGTGATCGTGGCGACCGTTCGTGCGCTGAAGTTCCATGGCGGTGCAGACGCCAAATCACTAACTGACGAGGATCTCGACGCCCTGAAAGCGGGAATGGTCAACTTGGAAAAGCACATCGCCAATGTGCGTGACCACTACGGAGTTCCGCCCATCGTGTCGATCAATCGTTTCGCATCGGACACGCAAGCCGAGCTCGATCTACTGCGTTCGCATGTCGAGTCCCTGGGGGTTCCGATCGTTCTCGCTGATCACTGGGCCCAGGGTGGCGCCGGTGCGGCCGAATTGGCACGGGTAGTGGTGGAAGTCTGTGACGCTGATGATACCCCGGTCGATGCCGGTCACGATTCCTTCGTCTACGACGACGACGCCTCGCTGTGGGAGAAGGTTGAAGCGATTGCCACGAAGATCTACGGCGCCTCCGAGGTCACGGCTGATGCGAAAGTGCGAACCCGCTTGCGGGAACTTGCACAGGAGGGCTACTCGCACTTGCCGGTATGTATCGCCAAGACTCAATACTCGTTCTCGACGGATCCAACATTGCGCGGCGCTCCGTCTGGACACTCGATGAACATTCGCGAGGTGCGACTCTCGGCGGGAGCCGGATTCATCGTCGTCGTGTGCGGGGACATCATGACGATGCCCGGTTTGCCGAAGATGCCGTCAAGTGAACGCATCGACGTAGTCGATGGTCAGGTAGTCGGGCTGTTCTGACAGTGGGACACACCACAGATCCCAGGCCGACGACCCGGTTGGAGGACGTCTCGGCCGCCACGTTGCGCGAGATCGATCGCATCGATCGCGTGGTCGTCGAGTCACCCTTGACCATCACCGCTGGCGATCATGTGCTCGCAACCACTATGCGGACTCCGGGCCACGATCTTGATCTTGCTGCCGGCTGGCTGGTCAGTGAAGCCGGGCTGCGTAAGGCCGAGGACATCGTGGCCCTCAAGGCGTTCGCGGCGTCTGCTCAGGCGAAGGACGATTCCGATCCTGCTGCCCCGGAGGAAGTGGACACCGTCCGGGTGCAACTCGCTCTCGGCATCGAGCCGCCGCGTCCTCGCGCCTACATGACATCGAGTTCGTGCGGGGTTTGCAGTGCAGACATCCTGGATGCTTTTCCGGAGCCGTACGCGCCGTTGCATACAGCTGACTGGCGTCTGGAACCACGACAGGCCCTCGAACTGGTTCGGCAGATGCGGGCTCGTCAGAAGATGTTCGACCTGACCGGTGCTCTGCATGCCGCGGCGCTCGTGGGCCCGCAGTCGGAGGTGCTGCACGTGCGCGAGGACGTCGGTCGACACAACGCTGTAGACAAAGTGATCGGACACGCGCTAATGGAAGGTGACCTTCCGCTCACTGATCATGTACTTGTTGTCAGCGGGCGGGTGTCCTACGAGATTGTCGCTAAGGCTTTGAGCGCGTGCGTCGGGGCGCTGGTCGCGGTCTCCGGGCCTACCACCTTGGCTGTCGATGTCGCGCGGGCCCATGATTTCCTGCTCATCGGATTCGCTCGCGATGACCGCATGAACATCTACTCCGGAGGGGCGTGGATCGCCGCATGACGCAAACGTCCACGTTCGACACCTGGTCGGCAGTTACCGCCAAGGAACTCATCGAACCGATCGCCAGCACACCGGGACCGGTCCTTCGGTGCCTGCAAGCCATGCAAGACCGATTCGGATACGTACCGGCTGATGCGGTGGCATTGATTGCTGAAGCGTGCAACGCCTCGCGTGCAGACGTACACGGTGTCCTGACGTTCTACGCGGACCTTCGGACCACACCTCCTCCTGCGGTTCCAGTACGTCTCTGTGCTTCCGAGGCGTGTCAGGCGGTAGGTGCCCGGCAATTGCGGGCCGACTGGATGCGGCGCTGTGAGCAAGACCCCGAACTGGCCGAAGCAACGGGTACCGATGAGCCGATCTTCTGTCTGGGTAACTGTGCGCTCGGGCCAGCCGCGTTGGTGGCAGATTCCTTGATCGGACTGGCAACTGCGGACCGCATCGAGGCGGCTGTGCGTGCTCGCTGGGAAGCAGGGTCGCGATGACCATCTGGTACGTCCCGCGAGATGCCGCCGCCAAATCGGTTGGCGCCGACCAAGTAGTGGCGGTGCTCGAGGGTCGCGGCGAAACAGTTGTTCGAACGGGCAGTCGGGGCATGCTGTGGCTCGAGCCGCTCGTCGAACGTGCCGATGAGCCCGGTGGCGTTCGAGTCGGCTGGTCGAACGTCACAGCAGATGACGTTGCGAAAGCCGAACTCGATCCGAATGCGGACAACTATCTGGGAGTTGTTGCCGACATCGACTACCTCGCACGGCAAGACCGCTGGGTATTCGACAAGGTTGGCGTCATCGATCCGCTCGATCCTGAGGACTACCTCGCGAATGGGGGTACCGCGGGCCTTCGCGCTGCTCTCGCGAAGAGCCCGGAAGAAGTGGTGACCGAAGTAACCGAGTCCGGACTGCGTGGTCGCGGGGGCGCAGGTTTCCCAGCAGGTATCAAGTGGCGGACGGTTGCCCAGACCCCACCACGGCCGCATGCGGGTGATCACGCAAATGCCCTGGCGCACAAGTACGTATGCGTGAACGCGGATGAAGGTGACAGCGGCACTTTTGCCGACCGAATGCTGATCGAAGGTGATCCGTTCTGCCTTCTGGAAGGCATGGCGATCGCTGCCTATGCGGTTGGAGCCGATCGCGGCATTGTGTATTTGCGATCGGAGTACCCCGATGCGATCGAAGTGCTCCAGCAGGCGATTGTTATCGCACGAGAGTGCGGCTGGCTGGGCGGTTCAGTCCTCGAGTCGGATCTTTCCTTCGATGTAGAGGTGATTGTCGGTGCGGGGTCCTACGTCTGCGGTGAGGAAACCGCCATGCTCGAGAGCATCGAGGGGCGCCGCGGCATGGTGCGGGTGAAACCGCCGCTTCCTGCGATCGAGGGTGTATTCGGGACCCCGACGGTGATCAACAACGTCATGACCATTGCGAGTGTTCCCTCGATCATCGCTCGTGGTGCGAGCGAGTACGCGGCGTTAGGGACCGAGAAATCGCAGGGCACCCAGGTCTTCCAACTGGCCGGGAACATCGCCCGCGGGGGCATTGTCGAGACGGCTTTCGGGGTGAGCGCGCGCGAACTCGTCGAGGACTTCGGTGGGGGAACCCGAACCGGACGCCCCGTGCGCGCGGTGCAGATCGGAGGTCCGCTCGGCGCCTACCTTCCCGTGGATCGGCTCGATGTCCCGATGGGCTATGAGACCCTCGCCGAGGCGGGCGGCATGATCGGTCACGGGGGAGTGGTTGTTTTCGACGACACCGTCGATATGGCCGATCAGGCGCGTTTCGCCATGGAGTTCTGCGCCGAGGAATCCTGTGGGAAGTGCACGCCGTGCCGCATCGGTTCCGTTCGTGGGGTGGAAGTGATTGACCGAATCCGCTCAGGGGTGGATCCTGAAGACAACACGGTGCTTCTCAGGGATCTATGCGAGGTGATGACCGACGGCTCGCTGTGTGCCATGGGCGGCCTGACCCCGATGCCTGTGCTCAGCGCGTTAGACAACTTCCCCGAGGACTTCACACCATCGATGAGGAGGACAGATGACCGTTCTCGATGATCGCACCAGCGGTCAGCGCGACGATCAACGCGATCTGGGGACCCCGGCGGTCGATACCCAGACGATCGTCACAGTGCTCATCGACGGCGTGCCGGTCGAGGTGCCGGAAGGCACGTCGGTCATGCGGGCCGCGGCCCTCGCCGGTTCATCCGTGCCGAAGTTGTGTGCAACCGATTCCCTCGCTGCATTCGGCTCGTGCCGCCTGTGCCTGGTCGAGATAGACGGCAAGCCCGGTACTCCTGCGTCCTGCACCACCCCGTGTTCCGATGGGTTGTCGGTTCGTACGCAGACCCCCAAGTTGGACAAGCTCCGCAAGGGTGTCATGGAGTTGTACATCTCAGACCATCCGCTCGATTGCCTCACCTGCCCGGCAAATGGCGATTGCGAACTACAGGACATGGCGGGTGTGGTCGGACTACGGGATGTCCGCTACGGCATGGAAGGCGAGAACCACCTCGATGCTCCGAAAGACGAATCGAACCCGTACTTCACCTTCGATGAGAGCAAGTGCATCGCGTGCAGCCGCTGTGTTCGTGCCTGCTCAGAGGTCCAAGGCACATTCGCGCTGACGATCGCCGGACGGGGCTTTGACTCGAAAGTCTCGGCGAGCGACGGCGTGCCGTTCCTGGAAAGCGAATGCGTCTCCTGCGGCGCCTGTGTGCAGGCCTGTCCTACGGCCACGCTGCAAGAAAAGACGGTCATAGATCTGGGCGTTCCCACTCGCAAGGTCAAGACCACGTGCGCCTACTGCGGAGTGGGCTGCTCCTTTGTAGCCGAGCTGCGTGGCGATGAATTGGTGCGCATGGTTCCGGACAAGACCGGCGGCGCCAACGCTGGACACTCGTGCGTGAAAGGTCGCTTCGCCTGGGGTTATGCCGGCCACGAGGACCGTGTTACTGCCCCGATGATCCGCGAGTCCATCGACGACGAATGGAAGGTAGTCGACTGGGACGAGGCGATCGGGTTCGCGGCATCGCGATTGAAAGAAATCCAGGCCCAATATGGAGTCGACGCCATCGGTGGCATCACATCGTCACGGTGCACGAATGAAGAGGTGTACGTCGTACAGAAGATGGTGCGCACAGCATTCGGAACCAACAATGTCGATACGTGTGCTCGGGTGTGCCACTCGCCTACTGGATACGGACTCAAGCAGACCTTCGGGACGAGTGCGGGAACTCAGGACTTCAAGTCGGTCGAGAAAGCCGACGTCATCATGGTGATCGGCGCTAATCCGACCGACGCCCACCCGGTGTTCGCCTCGCGAATGAAGCGGCGACTGCGGCAGGGGGCGGAGTTGATCGTGGTCGATCCGCGCACCATCGATCTGGTGCGTTCGGCGCACATAGAAGCCAGCCACCACCTGCAGCTTCAGCCGGGGACGAACGTGGCGATCGTGAATGCGATGGGTCACGTCGTGGCAACGGAGGGTTGGATCGATCGGGCATTCGTCGAACAGCGGTGCGATCCGGCGTCATTCCAGGCGTGGGAGGAGTTCATCCGGCTGCCGGAGAACAGTCCCGAGGTTCTTGAGGAGGCCACCGGCGTGCCCGCTGACCAGGTGCGCGCAGCGGCTCGCGCCTACGCAACTGCCCCGAATTCGGCGATCTACTACGGGCTGGGTGTCACAGAGCATTCCCAGGGTTCGACCATGGTGATGGCTATGGCGAATCTCGCCATGGCCACCGGGAACATCGGACGCGAGGGTGTGGGTGTCAACCCGCTGCGCGGCCAGAACAACGTGCAAGGTTCGTGCGACATGGGCTCCTTCCCGCACGAGTTCAGCGGGTACCGGCACGTGTCCGATGACACCGTTCGCGAGCAGTTCGAAGCACTATGGGGAACGCAAATGCGCCCCGATCCAGGGATGCGAATCCCGAACATGCTCGATGCTGCCACGGTCGGGGAATTCAAGGGCATCTACATCCAGGGTGAGGACATCGCCCAGTCCGATCCGAACACCGATCATGTGACAGCCGCGCTTCGTTCGATGGATTGCGTGATCGTGCAGGACCTGTTCGTCAACGAGACAGCTGCATTCGCCCACGTCTTTCTGCCGGGCACTTCCTTCCTGGAAAAGGACGGCACCTTCACCAACGCTGAGCGACGTATCAATCGCGTGCGTCCGGTCATGCCTTCCCGCACCGGGCTGGCCGAGTGGGAAGTGACGTGCGCGTTAGCCACAGCGATGGGCTACGAAATGGGGTACTCGGCCGCTAGCGAGATCATGGATGAAATCGCATCGGTCACCCCGACATTCTCGGGAGTCTCGTTCGATTTGCTGGACAAGGTCGGTTCGGTGCAGTGGCCGTGCAACGAGCAGGCTCCGCTGGGTACCCCGGTGATGCACGTCGATCGCTTCGTGCGAGGCGAAGGGCAGTTCATCACCACTCCATATGTGCCGACCGATGAGCGTTCAACACGCAAGTTCCCGTTGCTCTTGACCACCGGTCGTGTCCTGAGCCAGTACAACGTTGGTGCACAGACGCGTCGAACCAACAACGTCATCTGGCACGCCGAGGATGTCTTGGACGTCCACGAGGCCGATGCGCAGGCGCGAGGAATCAGTGACGGAGACTGGGTGGAGGTCAGCAGTCGTGCCGGCACAACCCGGTTGCGGGCTCGCATAAGTGACGACATCCCCGCGGGCGTCGTCTACACGACCTTCCACCATCCGGTCAGTGGCACGAACGTGATAACCACCGACAACTCCGATTGGGCCACTAACTGTCCGGAGTACAAGGTGACGGCCGTCGAGATCCGACCCTCATCGCAGGTCTTCGTATGAGCCAAGGACTGGACTACGAGCAGCGTCACCTCGTGAAGATGGCGAATCAGATCGCGATGAACGTTCCGGGTCGGACGAACATCGCGAGCCAGGTTGCCAATCACATGCGGTCCTTTTGGACACCGGTCATGCGTGCCGAGATCGGGGAGATCGCCCGACAGCACCCCGATGAGTTGGCGGCGGACGTTCACGGCGCTCTTGATCAACTTCGAGTCGTGGAGGCATAGTGGCTGAGATTCAGGTGACGTACTGGCGGGATATTCCCTCGTTGGTCGTCGCGCGCGAAGGCGAGGACATTGTCAAGGTCCCACTTGCCCAGCGATTTCAGGAGGCGATCGACGAAGCAGCCATGCGCCTTGGTGAAGTCGACGCTGACGCCTACCTTGCGGGCTGGGTCCGTTCGGACTGGGAGGAAGTAGAGGGTGATCCGGCGAGTGCTGCTGCGGAGCGCTCGCAGTCCCTCGAGGAGTCTTGGAACGAAGTGGCGTTGAATGCCTATCTCGACGGTCTCAATTCGTAGTGGTTCCTTGTTGGCCGACTAGCCGTGTAGACGCACGTACCCCCACGACAACGACGCCGCCAGCGCCACCCAAATCTGATAGGGCAGAAGTAGTACGCCCCAGAGCGGTCCGGTGAGGAACGCGATAACGACGATCGGCACCGTCAGGACAGCGGCCGCGCTCAGAGCGACGGCTGCGGAGGCGAATTCGTGCGGTACGTAGAACAGGTACGCCCAGGCAATTGCCGCGGCGATGCTGACCACGAGGAAGGTAAGGAGCACTCCCACCCTGAGGGGTGTCGCTTGCCACGAGATCACCGAGGGAACCACCGCGAGCACCACGAAGTTGTAAGGCCAGATCACCCCGAACACCCACGATGGCGGTTGCCATGCAGGTTGCTCGAGCGAGCGGTACCAGGAACCGTCGGTTCCCACCCATACTCCGGATAGGACGGCGTAAGCGATGACTGCGGCGATCACCGCGCCGATGGCGAGCAGTCGCCAGGCATCGGGCGCGTTCACTGCTTCTCCAACGCTTCCTGCGCGACCTCGAAGAACCGCTGCACCGACCCACCGAGTTCAAGATCCGCTGGGCCGAGCAGTGGCGCCAACGATCCGTCGGCATAGACAGCGAGCACCGTGGGTGTACCGATGGTGCAGGCATCGACCTCGGCTGCTGTGCGCTCGTTCAGGTGCACCAAGCGAATTGGTATCGGGAAGTCGGCGCAGGCGCTGTCCCACTCGGGCTTGCGGCGAACCGAACCGTGCGTGATGTCGCATAGGGCGCAATGCGCCGTGCCTCGGGCCTTGCCCAGCACGTAACGCAACTCGCCCAGCAGCCCGCCATCGGCGTGGTAGACGCCAATCAGTTCGCGGGGCTCACCTGAATCGACAGCACCGGTCACCGCACCAGTGTGGACGACTCCTGTTTCCCCGCACGTCATCACGTCCGAATAGGGTTTTCCGCATGGCCGAAATTGAAGCGCTCATTGCCCGCGAGATCCTCGATTCCCGAGGGAACCCCACCGTTGAGGTGGAGGTACTCCTCGATGACGACACCGTCGCCCGCGCCGGCGTTCCGTCCGGTGCCTCAACCGGCGCCTTCGAGGCGGTCGAGCGTCGCGATGGGGGAGATCGTTATCTCGGCAAAGGCGTTCTTGAGGCCGTAACCGCGTTGGAGAAGGAGATCGCGCCGGAGTTGATCGGCTTAGAGGCCAGCGATCAGCGTGCGGTCGATGCGGTCATGATCGACCTGGATGGCACCCCCAACAAGTCTCGGCTGGGAGCCAACGCCATCCTCGGTGCGTCGCTTGCCATCGCCCGAGCCGCCGCCCTGTCGGCCGACCTCCCGCTCTTTCGGTACATCGGCGGACCGAACGCCCATGTGTTGCCGGTGCCGATGATGAACATCCTGAACGGGGGCGCGCACGCCGACACCGGTGTCGACATCCAAGAGTTCATGATCGCGCCGATCGGTGCGGCTTCGTTCTCCGAGGCTTTGCGGCAAGGCGCTGAGACCTACCACGCCTTGAAGTCGGTATTGAAGGCCGAGGGCTTCGCGACGGGTCTAGGTGACGAAGGTGGCTTCGCACCGGATCTGCCCAACAATCGCGCCGCCCTGGAGTTGATCGCCCGCGCCGTTGAGGCTGCTGGTCTACATCTCGGCACCGACATCACACTGGCCTTGGATGTCGCCTCGACAGAGTTCTTCGCTGATGGCTCCTACCGATTCGAAGGCGCTGACCGCTCGATGGAATGGATGACCGGCTACTACGAATCACTCATTGCGGACTTCCCGATGGTCTCGATCGAGGATCCCCTGGCTGAGGACGATTGGGCTGGTTGGGTGCACGCAACCGATTCGATCGGCGCGAACGTCCAGCTTGTCGGCGACGACCTCTTCGTCACCAACCCCGAACGCCTCGCGCGCGGTATTGCCGATGGCGCTGCAAACGCGCTACTAGTCAAGGTCAACCAGATCGGCTCGTTGACCGAAACCCTCGACGCGGTCTCGATGGCCACCGCGGCCGGCTATGCCTCGATGATGTCCCACCGTTCGGGGGAGACCGAGGACACCACGATCGCCGATCTGGCCGTCGCGGTGAACTGCGGACAGATAAAGACCGGCGCTCCCGCGCGCTCGGAACGGGTGGCCAAGTACAACCAACTCTTGCGCATCGAGGAGGAGCTCGGCGACGCTGGGCGTTACGCGGGGCGGATGGCCTTCCCCCGATTCGCTGCCTCGTAGCACGAATTTTCCACGATCGATCAATCGGTATCCGGTGAGGCGCATGGGGAAATTGGGACTCTCGTGACACTATCGGCGGGTGCCACCTGCTTCCCCGGGAGAATCGCCGGCCCGCTCGGGCACTCGGGCCTTTGCTGCCGGCCCCGGCGGTTCACTTACCGGTCGCGCCCTCATCCTGCTCATCGCGCTCGCACTCTTGGTCGTGGCTCTCTCGGTACCCGTGCGCAACTGGCTCGCCCAGCGTGCGGAAGTGGCGGCACTGCGGGCGGACATCGCAGCCTCCAGCGAGCGCATCGCTGAACTGCAGGGAGAACTCGATCGGTGGTCGGATCCGGCTTTCATTGCAACTCAGGCTCGCGCCCGCTTGCACTTCGTGCTGCCCGGGGAGATCGGCTACGTGACCATTGCCGCGGACGGACAACCAGCGGAGTCGGTGCTGTCGGAGGCAGCAGCGAATGCGCCACGCGGCTGGCACTCAGTG
>Ga0180430_10003209_pt1 | contig 14200 bp, 15 predicted proteins | sample SS_ome_9_FD_132999 | JGI IMG/M metagenome (GOLD analysis project Ga0180430, IMG submission 132999) | Hypersaline lake sediment archaeal communities from the Salton Sea, California, USA - SS_1_S_2 metaG | ecosystem: Environmental > Aquatic > Non-marine Saline and Alkaline > Hypersaline >... | reverse complement strand
GCGCGGGCAAGTCGACGCTGGTGAAGCTGCTGTTGCGGTTCTACGACCCGGAAAGCGGCCGCATCCTGATCGACGGGCAGGACATCACGCAGGTCACGCAGGATTCGCTGCGCGCGAGGATCGGCATGGTGCAGCAGGATTCGAGCCTTCTGCACCGGTCGGTGCGCGACAACATCCTCTACGGCCGGCCCGACGCGACCGAGGCCGAGATGATCGAGGCCGCGCGGCGCGCCCATGCACATGATTTCATCCTCGACCTGCAGGATCCGGCCGGGCGCCGGGGCTACGATGCGCAGGTGGGCGAACGCGGCGTGAAACTGTCGGGCGGGCAGCGCCAGCGCGTGGCGATCGCCCGCGTGATCCTCAAGGATGCGCCGATCCTCGTGCTGGACGAGGCGACGAGCGCGCTGGACAGCGAGGCCGAGGCCGCGATCCAGGACACGCTTTACGGCGTGATGGAGGGCAAGACGGTGATCGCCATCGCGCACCGGCTGTCGACCATCGCGCGGATGGACCGGATCATCGTGCTGGATGACGGCCATATCGCCGAGGACGGCAGCCATGCCGCGCTGCTGGCGCGGAACGGGCTTTACGCGCGGTTCTGGGCGCGGCAGTCGGGCGGGTTCATCGGCACCGATCCGGACGATGCGCCGGAGGCGGCGCAATGACGCTGGGCGCCCGGCTGGAACGGCTGGTCGACCCGTTCGGCGCGGCCGAGGGGCCGCCGCCCGAAGGGCTTTGGCCCTTCGCGCGCTGGGCGCTGTCGGGCAGCGGCCGGATTCTCTGGCTGGCGCTGGCCATCGCCACCTTCGCCGGCGCGTCCGAGATGGTGGCGGCCTGGTACACCGGGCGGATCATCGACATGGCCGAATCGGGCGACCCCGGCACGTTCTGGGCGGCCTTCGGGCCGATGATCGCCTTCGGGCTGGTCTTCTACCTCGTGCTGCGGCCGCTGATCTTCGCCGCCGATTCCTCCGTCGGTTCGATCCTGGTGGAGCCGAACCTGTTCCCGCTGGTGCTGAGCCGCCTGAACCGGCACACGCTGGGCCATTCGATGCGGTTCTTCGACAACGATTTCGCCGGGCGGATCAGCCAGAAGCAGATGCAGACCGCCCGCGCGCTGACCGGCGTGGTGGTGGAAGTGATCGACGTCGCGATCTACTGCCTCGCGATGTTCGCCGTCGCGCTGGTGCTGATGGCCGGGGTCGATGCCCGGCTGCTGCTGGTCTTCGTGGTCTGGGGGGCGTTCTATGCGGTGGCGCTGTGGTGGTTCATCCCGCGGGTGCAGGCGCGTGCCGCCGCGCGTGCCGGGGCGCGCACCCGGGTCACCGGGCAGGTGGTGGATGCGCTGAGCAACATCGCCACGGTGAAGATCTTCGGCCATGCCGAGGTGGAGGACCGGGCGACGCGCAGCGCGCTGGAAGGCTACCGCGACCGGGCGCTGCATTTCGGCGTGATGTCGGCCACGTTCCGGCTGGTGCTGACGACACTGGGGGGATTGCTGCCGCTCGCCTCGATCCTCGGCTCCGCCTACCTGTGGAGCAGGGGCGCGGCCACTGTCGGCGATATCGCGATGACGGCGATGGTGGCGACCCGGCTGGCGCAGATCACGCAACGCCTGGGCCGCTCGGCGATCGTGATCTTCACCGATATCGGCGAGATCGAGGACGGGATCGAGACGCTGGCGCCGCCGCACGAGATCGGCGACCGGCCCGGCGCCGCCGGCGAACACGCGGCTGGGGGCGCGATCCGGTTCGAGGACGTGCGCTTTGCCTATGGTGGCAAGGTGGCGGCGGTGGACGGGATCGACCTGACCATCGCGCCGGGCGAGAAGGTGGCGCTGGTCGGCGCCTCGGGCGCGGGGAAATCGACGCTGACCTCGCTTCTTCTGCGGCTTTACGACGTTGAGGCGGGGCGGATCACGCTGGACGGGGTGGACATCCGCGACCTGACGCAGCAGGCGCTGCGCCGGTCGATGGCGGTGGTCCGGCAGGAAACCGCGATGTTCAACCGCTCGGCGATGGACAACATCCGCTACGGTCGGCCCGTGGCCGGCGATGCCGAGGTGATCGAGGCCGCGAAACGGGCCGAGGCGCATGAGTTCATCCTGACGCTGGCCGATCATCGCGGGCACACGGGCTACGAGGCGCGGCTGGGCGAACGCGGCGTGAAGCTGTCGGGCGGGCAGCGGCAGCGGATCGCACTGGCGCGCGCCTTCCTCAAGGACGCGCCGATCCTGGTGCTGGACGAGGCGACAAGCGCGCTCGACAGCGAGGTGGAGGCGGCGATCCAGCACACGCTTTACGAGGTGATGGAGGGCAAGACGGTGATCGCCATCGCGCACCGGCTGTCGACCATCGCGCGGATGGACCGGATCGTGGTGCTGGAGGCGGGCCGGATCGTCGAACAGGGCAGCCATGACGCGTTGCTGGCCCGAAACGGGCTTTACGCCCGGTTCTGGGCGCGGCAATCGGGCGGGTTCCTGCGCACGGAGGCGGCGGAATGAAACAGGCCTTCCGCGATTTCATCGAACGCGCCGGCAACCTGATCGATCCCGAGGCACAGGCCGAAGGCCCGCCGCCCGAGCGGCTATGGGCCTTCATGCGCTGGGGGCTGACGGGCGGCTGGCCGGTGATCTGGATCGGCGTCGCGATCTCGGTCCTTGGCGGGGTGACCGAGGTCTTGTCGATGTATCTTCTGGGCCGGGTCGTGGACGCGGTGGCGGAAACGCCGGCCGGTTTTCTCGCCGCGCATTGGGGGCTGGTCGTGGCCTGCGTGGCGCTTCTGCTGATCGCCCGGCCGATCCTGTTCGGCGGGCTGGCGCTCACGCAATCGGTGATGATCGGGCCGAACATCTTCAAGCTGGTGCTGGCGCGGCTTTACCGCTGGACGATCGGGCAATCGGTGGCGTTCTTCGACAACGATTTCGCCGGCCGGGTGGCGCAGAAGAAGATGCAGGCCGCGCGGTCGCTGACCGAGATCGTGATCGAATCGGTCAACGCGGTGACGTTCGGGTTGGCCTCGGTCATCGGCACGGCCTTTCTTCTGGGCGGGGTCAGCCCGTGGCTGGCGCTGCTGCTGGCGGCGTGGTTCCTGCTCTATCTCGGCTTTCTGCGGGTCATGCTGCCGCTGATCCGCGCCCGGTCGGCGGCGCGGGCCGGGGCGCAGGCGATGGTCACCGGGCAGGTCGTCGACACGATCTCGAACATCAAGACGGTGAAGCTGTTCGCGGCCTCGGAGCACGAGGACAGGATGGCCCTGTCCGCGATGTCGGACCTGCGCGACAAGGCGCTGACCTTCGGCGAGGCGACCACGGCGTTCCGGCTTGGGCTGATCTTCATCGCCGGGCTTCTGCCGGTGGTGATGGTCGGCATGGCGATCGTGCTGCGCCACACCGGCGTCTCGCCCGGCGATATCGCGGCGACCGGCGCGGTGACGATCCGGCTGGCGCAGATGACCGGCTGGATCAGCTTCACGCTGATGGTGATCTACGGCCATATCGGCGAGGTCGAGGACGGGATGCAGACCATCGCGCCCGCGCACCGCATCGAGGATGCGCCGGGGGCCGCGGAGCTTGCCGTGACGGAGGGCCGGATCGGTTTCGAGGATGTCAGCTTTGCCTACGGCCGCGCCTCGGGCGGCGTCACCGGGATCGACCTGACGGTTCGACCGGGCGAGAAACTGGCGATCGTCGGGGCCTCGGGCGCGGGGAAATCCACGCTCGTCTCGCTCCTGCTCAGGCTTTACGACGCCGAGGCCGGGCGGGTCACGATCGACGGGCAGGACGTGGCGCAAGTCACGCAGGAATCTCTGCGTGCCCGGATCGGAATGGTCACGCAGGAAACCGCGATGTTCAACCGCACCGCGCTGGACAACATCCGCTACGGCCGCCCCGACGCGACGGAAGACGAGGTGATCGCGGCGGCGAGGAAGGCCGAGGCGCATGACTTCATCCTCGCGCTGCGCGATCATAAGGGGCGCAGCGGCTACGGCGCCTTCCTGGGCGAACGCGGGGTCAAACTGTCGGGCGGGCAGCGGCAGCGGATCGCGCTGGCCCGCGCCTTCCTCAAGGATGCGCCGATTCTCGTGCTGGACGAAGCCACCAGCGCGCTGGACAGCGAGGTGGAAGCGGCGATCCAGTCGGCGCTGGAACGGGTGATGCAGGGCAAGACGGTGCTGGCCATCGCGCACCGGCTGTCCACCATCGCGCGGATGGACCGGATCGTGGTGCTGGAGGCGGGCCGGATCGTCGAACAGGGCAGCCATGACGATCTGCTGGCCATGGGCGGGCTTTACGCGAGGTATTGGAGCCGCCAGTCCGGCGGGTTCCTTGGCGCCGACGACAAGACGGAGGCAGCGGAATGACCGAGGCGCTGGAAACCATGGATGCGGCCGCGTTCGGCCGCATGCTGCGCGGGGTCGGCGTGAACATCCTGACCCGCGATGCGGCGGCGCTGGCGGAGTTCCTGACGCGGGTCTTCGGCCTGTCGGCCCATCAGGTCAGCCCGGACTTCGCGATCATGGTGCATGACGGGGCCTATATCCAGCTTCACGGCGATGCGACCTATGGCAGGCACCCGCTGCTGGGGCTGGTACCCGAGACACCGCCGCGCGGGGCGGGGATGCAGATCTTCCTGTTCGGGATCGACCCGGACGCGGCGGCGGCGCGGGCCGAGGCGGCGGGCGGCATGGTGATCGAACACCCCGCCGACAAGCCGCACGGGCTGCGCGAATGCACGATCCTCGCGCCCGAGGGGCAGGCGTTTTCCCCCGCCGTGGCGATCTGATGCGGTTGACCGTCGCGCGGCTCGGCCACCTTGGCGACGGGATTGCCGATGGGCCGGAGGGGCCGGTTTTCGTGCCGATGGCGCTGCCGGGCGAGGTGGTGGAGGGCGCGGTTGCCGATGGCCGGATGGACGCGCCGAAGATCGTTACCCCCGCGCCGGAACGGGTGCGCGCGCCCTGCCCGCATTACCGCGCCTGCGGCGGCTGCCGACTGATGCATGCAACGGAGGATTTCACGGCGCGCTGGAAGGCCGGCGTGGTGGAGGCCGCGCTGGCCGCCCGCGGTATCGCGGTGGAGGTTTCGGCGGCCGAAACCGTGCCGCTGCGCTCGCGCCGCCGGGCGGTGCTGGCCGGGCGGCGCACCAAGGCGGGCACGCTGATCGGGTTCCATGCCCGCGCCTCGGGCGTGATCGTCGGGATCTCCGATTGCCTTGTCCTGCACCCGGCGCTGCGCGCGCTGGCGCCGCGGCTGGGGCCGGTGGTGGCCGCCGGGGCGTCGCGCAAGGCCGAGGTCGCGCTGGCGCTGACGCTGACCGACACCGGCGTGGACCTGGCCGCGACGGGCGGAAAACCGCTGGACGAGAGCCTGTTTGCCGCGCTGGCGGCCGAGGCCGAGGCACTGGATCTCGCGCGGCTATCCTGGGGTGGCGAGATGGTGGCGGAGCGGCGGGTGCCGATGCTGCGGATCGGCCGCGCGCCGGTGCCGCTGCCGCCCGGCGCCTTCCTGCAGGCCGCGGCGGAGGGCGAGGCGGCGCTGGTCGCCGCGGTGCGCGAGGCCGTGGGCCCGGCGCGGCAGGTGGTGGACCTGTTCTGCGGGCTTGGCACCTTCACCCTGCCGCTGGCCGAAACGGCCGAGGTGCACGGGGTGGAGGCCGACGCGCGGCTCACCGCCGCGCTGGACGCGGGCTGGCGCCGGGCCGAGGGGCTGAAGCGGGTGACGGCGGAGGCGCGCGACCTCTTCCGCCGGCCGCTGATGCCCGACGAGCTGAAGCGGGCCGAGGCCGTGGTGATCGACCCGCCGCGCGCCGGGGCCGAGGCGCAGTGCCGCGAACTCGCCCGCGCGGCGGTGCCGGTGATCGCCGCGGTGTCGTGCAACCCGGTGACCTTCGCGCGCGATGCGGCGATCCTGATCGCCGGCGGATACCGGCTGGACTGGCTGCGGGTGATCGACCAGTTCCGGTTCTCAGCGCATGTCGAACTTGCCGCGCGCTTCTCGCGGGGCCATATCGACGGGGTTTCCCGGTAATTCGAGGGCCGACATGACCTTCCGCTCCCGCCTTGACGCCTGGCTCGACCGCCCGGCGGTCGGCAACACGATCATCGGCATCATCCTGTTCAACGCGCTGCTGCTGGGGCTGGAGACCTCGGCCGAGGCGATGGAGCGCGCGGGCGGCGCGATCCGGCTGCTGGACCGGCTGTGCCTGGCGGTCTTCGTTGTCGAGATCGCGGCGAAGATCTATGCCCGCGGCGGGCGGTTCTTCACCTCGGGCTGGAACCTGTTCGATTTCGCCATCGTCGGCGTCGCGCTCATGCCCGGCGCGCAGACCCTGTCGGTGCTGCGGGCGCTGAGGGTGCTGCGGCTTCTTCGCGTGCTGTCGGTCGCGCCGCGGCTTCGCCGCGTGGTCGAGGGGTTCGTCACCGCGCTGCCCGGCATGGGATCGGTCTTTTTGCTGATGGGGATGGTGTTCTACATCGGCGCGGTGATGGCCACCAAGCTGTTCTCGGCCGCGTTTCCCGACTGGTTCGGCACGCTCGGCCGGTCGGCCTACACGCTGTTTCAGATCATGACGCTGGAATCCTGGTCGATGGGGATCGTCCGCCCGGTGATGGAGGTTTACCCGGCGGCCTGGCTGTTCTTCGTGCCGTTCATCATGGTCACCACCTTCGTCGTGGTGAACCTGCTGGTCGGCCTCATCGTCAACTCGATGCAGGAGGCCCATGGCGAGGAAGAAGGCCAGCGCACCGAGGCCTGGCGCGACGAGGTACTGACCCGGCTTGCGGCGATCGAGAGCCGGCTGGGCGAGGGCGCGGCGGCGGAGAGGCCGCGCGGCGACGACTAGCCAATCCGGTTTTTCGCGATATGATCGCCGCAAAAAACCACGAGGCAGAGTACACGACATGCGAATGCTCAGGACAGTCCTGGCGCTGGCGCTGGTGGCGAACCTTGCCGCCTGCGGCCTGTTCGATGGCCAGGGATCGAAGTTCCGCAGCTATGACGGGCCGGAGGTCACGCAGCTTCTGGTCAGGAAGGCGGATCGCAAGCTTTACCTGTTGCACGGCACCACGGCGCTGAAGGTCTACGACATCGCGCTGGGCGCGGAACCGATCGGCCACAAGGAGGTCGAGGGCGACATGAGAACGCCCGAGGGGCTTTACTGGATCGACCGGCGCAATCCCGACAGCACGTTCCACCTGTCGCTTGGCATTTCCTACCCGAACGAGGCCGATACCGCCCGCGCCTCGACCAAGGGCGAATTGCCGGGTGGCGACATCTTCATCCACGGCCAGGCGGGCAAGAACGCCGGCCTGCCGCCGGACTGGACCGAGGGCTGCATCGCCGTGACCGACGACGAGATCGAGGAGATCTACGCCATGGTCGGGAACGGCACCCCGATCCTGATCCTGCCCTGAGCGCCGGTGGCCCTTCAGCCGCCGGTGACCAGCGTCCACCAGATCTTGCCCGAGGGTTCCTGGTGCCAGGCGAAACCCATGTGGCGGGCGTTCGGATCGAGGATCACCGCGCGGGTGTCGGCGACCTGCATCCAGGCCGAGAGGGTTTCAAGCTCGGTCTCGTAGGTTTCCGAGATGTTCTCGCCCAGCATCATGCCGGCATAGCCCGCGCGCCGCACCCGGTCGAGCGGCGAGGATCCGTCGGAGCCGAAATGCCAGGGCCGGTTCTGCACCGCCATGTCGCGGGAATGGGTGGCGGCGGCGGCATTGAGGAACGGGTCGAGCTGCAATGGCGCCGCCCCGCGGGCCTGGCGCAATGCGTTCACCGCGTCCAGCATCCGGTATTGCACCTCGCCCGCGTCCTGCTCGCCGATCCGGTAAAGCTTCGGCAGCGGCCGCCCGTCGGGGCCCAGCCGCGGCGGTTCGACCGGCGCGCAGGCGGCCACAAGCGCGAGGATCGGGGCGATGAGAGCGACGGAAGGGCGCATGGTCTGGTCCGGAATTGCCTGAACCGTCATCTATAGGCGCAAGCCCGCCGATTCAAACCCATCTTGTCGAAAGCGGCGGCCGTTGACGGGAGTTTGAGTTGCAACCGATGGACGAGCGCCCCTATGGTCCGCGGCGTTCCGGCCGCGCGCCGGACGCGATCGACCCCGCCGGGCCAGCGCCCGGCACGAGCAGGCAAGGAGAACGACGATGACCTCCCGCAGGAATGGCGGCATCGACCGGCGCGGATTCATCGCCACCGGCGCGGCGATGGCCGCAGGGCTGGCGAGCCCGGCGCTTGGGCAGGGATTCTTCGCGGATACCGTGGAGATGGAAGAGGCGCTGTCCTCGAACTACCGGCGCAACATGTCGAGCTTCCGCTCGCTCCAGTGGCAGCCGTATTTCAAGAGCCTCAGGAACGGCGCGATCCTCGTCGATATCGACAGCCGCGCGTTGCACTACTGGTCGGCGGACGAAAGCGTCTACAAGCTTTACCCGACCTCGGTGCCGCTGAGCGAGGATCTGACCCGGCGCGGCCGGACCGAGGTGGTGCGCAAGGTCGAGGGGCCGGAATGGCGCCCGACGCCGGCGATGAAACAGCGCAACCCCGAATGGCCCGACTATGTCGGCCCCGGCCCGGACAACCCGCTGGGCACCCATGCGCTTTACCTGTCCTGGCAATACTACCGGATCCACGGCACCCATGACACGCGCAAGATCGGCCGCCGCTCGTCCAACGGTTGCATCGGTCTTTACAACGAGCATATCGCCGAGTTGTACGCGCTGGCGGGCAACGGGACACAGGTGTTGCTAATTTGACCACAGTTTCGCGCCAGTGCGCGGTGCCGCGAATCCGGTCATTGCAATACACTTCGGGGTTTGCTTAGAGGACGTTACGAGGTACAGACACGCGTGCCCCTGCCGCCCTCACTATCTCCGGCACGGGGCAAAACTGGAGGTTGACATGAAAAAAGTCGCACTTGCTGCCGCTCTGTCGGTTGCTGGTACCGCCGCGTTTGCCGGTGGCTATGCGGAGCCGGTGATGGAGCCGGAAGTGATCGTCGAGGAAACGTCCTCCTCGGCGGCTGGCATCATCGTTCCGCTGATGCTCCTGCTCGTGATCGCCGCTGCCGCGGACTGATCTGCCGAAAGGCAATGGAAAAAGGCGGTGGGTGTCCCACCGCCTTTTTTCATGGCCGAATGAATTTCGCCCGGTCGCCGGTGCGCGGGCCTGTCAGGTCCAGCCCGCGAGGTTCTGTTCGATGATCGCCATCAGCGCGGCGACATGCGCGTCATCGTCGTTCAGGCAGGGGATGTAGGTAAAGCTTTCGCCGCCGGCCTCTTCGAAGGCCTCGGCAATCTCGCCGTTGATCTCCTCCAGCGTCTCGATGCAATCGGCCGAGAACGCGGGCGAGATCACCGCGATGTTCTTCTTTCCCGCCTTGGCCAGATCGGCGACGTGTTCCACGGTATAGGGCCGAAGCCATTCCTCCGATCCGAAGACCGACTGGAAGGTGGTGTCGATCGCGCCCTTGTCCCAGCCCAGCCGTTCGCGCAGCAGGCGCGAGGTCTTCTGGCACTGGCAATGGTAGGGGTCGCCCTCCAGCAGGTAGCGCTTGGGCATGCCGTGGTAGGAGGCCACGAGCACGTCGGGCTTGCGCTCCAGCTTCGCGTAGCCGCGTTCGACGGATTGCGCCAGCGCCTCGATGAACAGCGGATGTTCGAAATAGGCCGGCACGGTGCGCGCGGCGGGCTGGAACTTTTCCTTCATCAGCGCGCGGAAGAACTGGTCGCAGGCGGTGGCCGACGTCGCGCCGGCGGATTGCGGATAGAGCGGGAAGAACAGGATCCGCTCGCAGCCCGCCGCCACCATCTTGCGCACCACCGAGGGGGTGGAGGGGTTGCCGTAGCGCATGCAGAAATCGACCATCACGCCGTCGCCCCAGCGCGCCGCGGCCTCGGCCCGGATCTTGGCCACCTGCTGCTTGGTGATCGTCATCAGCGGGCTTTCGTCCGCCTCCTCGTTCCAGATCGACTTGTAGTTCGCGCCAGAGGTGAAGGGCCGCTTCGACAGGATGATCAGTTGCAGCAGCGGCTGCCATTTCCAGGCCGGGTAGTCGATCACCCGCTGGTCCGACAGGAATTCGTTCAGGTAGCGGCGCATCGACCAGTAGTCGGTCGCGTCGGGGGTGCCGAGATTGGCGACAAGGATGCCGATCCTGGCGCGCGGGACGGGCGGATGGTCGGCGGGCGCATGCGCAAGCCGGCCGGTGCCGGGCTGAACCATGTCGCCGATGGCCGTTTCGTCCTTCATCGTCGTCTCCCCTGTATCGCCGGGGCCTGAGATAGCCGGAAATGCGCGAGGGTCAATCGCGACCCGGGGTCGCGGGCCCGGGAAGCGGGGTTTCTTCGGTGCCCAGCGCCTCGGCCAGCCGGGCCGCGGCCGAGCCGGGGCGCAGCGGCTGCTGCTGGCCCGGCCCCGGCGCCCAGCCGGTCAGCACGATCATCTCCGCCGTGGCGCGCACCCGGCCATCGGCCATGCCGAAACGGTCGGCGTAACGTTGCGCGGCCTCGGCGAACAGGGCTCTGGGCGGCGTGCGGCGCCGGCGCGCGGCCAGCGCGTTGGCCTCGCCCATCGCGCGCAGGTCGGCCATCAGCGCGAAGGCATCGCGATAGCTGAGATCCTGCAGCACCGAATCCGCCACCGGCAGCGCGAAGCCCGCGCGTTGCAACAGGTCGCCGGCGGCGCGCAGGTCGGCCATCGGCGCGACGCGAGGCGACAGGCCGCCGGTCAGCGCCGCCTCGGCCTCGGCCAGGCAGGCGCGCAGTTCCGCCAGGCTGCGGCCGCCGAAGAAGATGCCCAGGAACAGCCCGTCCGGGGCCAGCGCCCGGCGGCATTGCACCAGCTGCCCCACCGGGTCGTCGGCCCAGTGCAGCGCCAGCGCGTGCACGACGAGGTCATGCGCGCCGGTGTCGAGGCCCAGCACCGCGTCATCGGCCAGAATCCGCTTCCAGTTCGCCGATTCGGCGAAAGCGTCGGGAAACGGGGCGATCAGGGCCGGCGCCGTAAAGACCCTGTTAACCGCTGTCAGCCTCTCCTCGAGTTCCGTGGCGGCAAGGTCCTGGAACAGCCGCTCCACCCCGCCCGGCCTGTTCCGGGCGCGGGCGCGCTGGCGCAGGAGCGCCGCGCGATCGGTGAGACGAGGAGGGGATTGGCTCATGTCGGGACAGGTAAGGGCCGCGGCCGCCCGGATGCAAGGCTTGCTGCCCGCGGTGCTTGCCGCGATCTATCCCGCGCGCTGCCTCGCCTGCGGCACGGCGGTGACGCCGGACGGCGGCCTGTGCCCCGGTTGCTGGGCGGAAACGCCGTTCATCGCCGGGCTGGCCTGCGACAGTTGCGGCGCGCCGCTGCCCGGCCGCGACGAGGGCCGGGCGGAACATTGCGACGATTGCCTGACGATCGCGCGGCCCTGGGCGCGGGGGCGGGCCGCGCTGGTCTACAAGGGCGCGGCGCGGCGCATGGTGCTGGCGCTGAAACACGGCGACCGGCACGATCTGGTGCCGCCGCTGGCCGACTGGATGGCCCGCGTTGCCGCGCCGATCCTCGAACCGGGGATGATGCTGGCCCCGGTGCCGCTGGATCGCTGGCGGTTCCTGCGCAGGCGCTACAACCAGGCCGCGCTGCTGGGCGCCGAGGTCGCGCGGCGCGTGGGCCTTGGCTGGTGTCCGGACCTTCTGGCCCGCACCCGGCGCACCCCCAGCCAGGAGGGCCGCAGCCGCGACGCGCGCTTCGCCAACCTGCAGGGCGCGATTCGCGCCCACCCCTCGCGCAAGGGGCTGATCGCGGGCCGGCACATCCTGATCGTCGATGACGTGATGACCTCGGGCGCGACGCTGGCGGCCTCGGCCGAGGCCTGCCATGTCGCCGGGGCCCGCGCGGTATCCGTCCTGACACTGGCGCGCGTTGCGAAGGACACCTAAATCCCTATAGTCACCCGAACCGGCGGGATTGACCGGGGAGAGCGCATGCAACGCGTTGAAATCTATACGACCCCGTGGTGCCCCTATTGCATCGCGGCGAAACGGCTTCTGAAGTCCAAGGGTGTCGCCTTCGACGAGATCGACGTCTCGCGCGATCCCGAGAAGCGGCAGGCGATGATGGCCCGCGCGCATGGCGGCCATACCGTGCCGCAGATTTTCGTGGGCGCGGCGCATGTCGGCGGCTGCGACGAGCTTTACGCGCTCGACCGTCGCGGCGGGCTGGACCCGCTGTTGCAGGGCTAGGCCGATGCGCGCCGGGCTTGTCCAGATGACCTCGACCGACGATCCGGCGGCAAACCGCGCGCAGGCGGTGGCGCTGGTGCGGCAGGCGGTGGCGGCGGGCGCGGGGTTCGTGCTGACGCCGGAGGTGACGAACTGCATCTCGTCCGACCGGGCGCACCAGCGCGCGGTGCTGCGCCACGAGGACGACGACGAAACGCTCGCCGCGCTGAGGGCCGAGGCAGAGGCGGCGGGCGTCTGGCTGCTGATCGGCTCGCTCGCGCTGCTCACCCATGACGCCGACGGGCGGTTCGCCAACCGGTCGTTCCTGGTGGGGCCGGATGGCGGGATCGTGGCGCGCTACGACAAGATCCACATGTTCGACGTCAACGTGTCCGAGACGGAACAATACCGCGAAAGCGCGGGCTACCGGCCCGGCACCCGCGCGGTGCTGGCCGATACGCCCTTCGCCCGGATCGGGATGACGGTGTGCTACGACCTGCGGTTCCCGCATCTCTACCGGCGGCTGGCGCAGGCCGGGGCCGGGGTGCTGACGGTGCCGGCGGCGTTCAACGACACCACCGGGGCGGCGCATTGGCACGTTCTTCTGCGCGCCCGCGCGATCGAGACGGGGGCCTGGGTGCTGGCGCCGGCGCAGACCGGGTTCCACGCCGCCACCGCCGGCAAGCCCCGGCGCACCTACGGCCATGCGCTGGCGGTCGCGCCCTGGGGCGAGGTGGTGGCCGACGGCGGCACCGACCCCGGCGTCACGCTGGTGGAGATCGATGCCGCGCAGGTCGCCCGCGCCCGCCACCGCGTGCCGTCGCTGGCCCATGACCGGGAATTCGAGGGGCCGGCGGGATGACAGACCCCGATCCGCTGGCCACCGCGCTGTTCTCCGAGGTGTTCATGGCCGACCAGCTGGCCCGCAACCGGATCGGCCGGGCGCTGCCCAAGGGGATGGAGATCAGCCACTTTTCCGTCCTCAACCACCTCGCGCGGGCCGGCGAGGAACGCACGCCCGCGCAACTGGCCGCCACCTTCCACGTCACCCGCGGGGCGATGACCAACACGCTGTCGAAACTGGAATGGGCGGGCCACGTGCACATCCGCCCCGACTGGGACGACGCGCGGCGCAAGTTCGTGTCGATCAGCCCGGCCGGCCGCGCCGCCCGCGACGCCGCGATGGCCGCCATCGTCCCGGTGATCGCCGGCGCGGTGCGCGAGATCGGGCCGGAGCGGATACGGGCCGCGCTGCCGGTCCTCAGGGAGTTGCGGCAGCGGTTGGAGGAGGGGTAGGCCTAACCCCTTCTTACCTACTAATCATTTGCCGGCGACCAAGTGGCGCCAGCAGCATTTTCAATGATCTTGATCGCGCTGGTTCGTGCAAAAGAGGCACAAAACGAGTGATGGACACTCAGAACGTCTTCTTGAAGTTCTTGATCGTCTTCGATAGCAACGACCTTGAGACCCATATCTCTACATTTGTCGATCAAGAAGTGGTGTGCGTGATCGGTTGTTCCCCGATAGTCCATTAGTTGCGAGACCGTCGCTCTTGCGGCGGACTTCGGATCCTGCTCTCTTGCGAACATGTTCGCGGCTAGCCATTCCTCAATCATGTCCTGCGATCCCTTTAAAGAGCGTTCGCAGTCAAGGATGAATGCTGGTGGATACTTTGCAAAAATTTGTTGATAAACTATCTGCTTCAAAGGCTCTTTCTTTATCTCTACGATCGCTTGATCGACCTCTGCCAGCACACCCATCGCCGGAAGGCCCCTAACTTGTGGATCTGTTGGGCCGAGACAAGAATGCTTGCACATCAGAATCTCACGGCAGCCGCAAGCTATCATTGATCCCGCTGACATAGCCATATGCGGAACAATAGCACGAACATCCCGGCCAAACATTTTGTAGAGATACTCAACGAGGGCGCGTGTGGCTTCAGTTCCGCCCCCAGGAGTGTGCAGGATTAAGTCGAGTCCGCGGTCTCGCGGGACAT
>Ga0180430_10003208_pt1 | contig 14201 bp, 14 predicted proteins | sample SS_ome_9_FD_132999 | JGI IMG/M metagenome (GOLD analysis project Ga0180430, IMG submission 132999) | Hypersaline lake sediment archaeal communities from the Salton Sea, California, USA - SS_1_S_2 metaG | ecosystem: Environmental > Aquatic > Non-marine Saline and Alkaline > Hypersaline >... | reverse complement strand
GTCAGCCGCTCGACCGCCGCTCCGTCGATGCCGGCGAAGCTATCGATCCCCGACGAGATATTCGGCACCGGTGGCGGTCGATCATTCTCTGACGCTGAAGTCTTCTCGACGGTCGACACATCGTCATTGGCCCCGCCCGTAAGCGACGCAAGTTTCTGAAACGGCGACATCGCAGTCTCGATCGCTCGACTGAGCGGTGATAATAGTTGATTTAACATAGTCCTACCTCAAACGATTAACGTAACATTACAAGTCAGCACTAAAACTCAGGGGCTTTTAACATCTTCCTGAAGGCCAACGGCCATAAAATCTGGAACCAACATCGATCGATAGAAAGTCGCCTTCTCCTTGCATTTCAGTTGAAATTCAAAATGAAGAAACCCCAGCACCAACTCCTTTACTCCCTCACTCCCTCACTCCCTTTCTTAAACCACCGCTCGTACGTTGCCCGGTCGATGCGTCGTTGCCCGAGTTCCGGCACGGGGACGTCGAGGTAAAGTGCGAGCTGATAAAGCGTCAGTCGGCTGACTTGCTCGGCCGTCCAGCCGTATCGTTCGGCGAGTCGGAGGAAGAAGGTTGCCCAGGGGATTCGCCGCTGAAGCCGACCGTCGGTGCCTCGTCGGTCGGCGTGGGTGACTTTTTTACGGCCGCCTCCAACGCGTCGAGACCGGCAACGGTCGTTAGTGCTCGACCGACGCGAAGGATATCGAGCGGACCGAGGCGATCTAGCAGTCGCGTCGCCGCTTCGGCCGAGTCGATCTCCGGATGCGCATCGCGCGCCGAGAGATAGAAGAAGAAGCAAATCCCCTCGTAGCTCGTCAGAAACGCAGCGACCTCGGCCTGCGTCGCCGAAAGCGAAAGCCGCGCCGTCGCTTCGACCGCCCGGTCGATCAGCCTTTGCTGATGCTCCGCCGAAAACCGATCGATGCAATCGGCCAGCGCGTCAAGCGGACTGATCCGCCGCGCGACGACTCGCCGTTCGACTTCACCTAACGCACGAAGCGTCAGCGGCGAGAGTATGTAGTTCTGCCCTGCGATTTCAATCGACGCAGGCGAAGCGGTGATATTTTGTAGGCCGTTCATTTTTTTGGGGGAGTGGGTGGTGGGTGGTGGCTAGAAGATTGTGTTATTGAAACTCGTAATGTCCATAGGTTATTAAATTACTCATTAATTTTTTAATCATTTCATCTTGCGATTTCATATCAACTCTTTCCTATAACCGATCTTTCTTATGGTCTTTGTAGATCATGAGAAGTAACATTCAACATTACTAGTCACTAGCAACTAGCCACTCATTCTTTAGCGACGACTCCTGAGCGCGTCACGGCGCCGTTGCCGGAGAACTCGATATGCAGAGCGAGGACTTCGCCGTCTTGGATATTGCACTCGACGTCGATTCGGTCGACGACGGCGGGCACGGTGAAATAGTTACTGCCCGAGTCGTCGACGTGCAACTGGAGCGTGACGGCGTCACCTTCGAAACAAGGGACGTTGCCCTCATCGTCGAGCATGCACTCGAACGTGCCGCGGCAGTCACGCACACCGGCAACGCGCCGCTTCCAACCGGCGGTATCGTTCGCCGCATACGTTCGGTTGTCGCTCGTCACCGAAAGCGACCAGTTCGAGACGGGCGTCACTTCCGCCGCGTCGATATAAAGCGTTCCACTTTTTCCACTGAATACGGACATGAGGGGATTCCTTGAAGGATGAATGAAAAAGTATAAAGTAAAAAGTAATATTTATGAAAGAAACAATTGAAGTAAGATTTTCGGTTGGAATAAAGTTCGATTTGGTTAATCTCCCTTTTTAATTTTTCTTACTTTTTACTTTCCCTAAACCGTCCCGATGATGGCGATCGAGTACGTGATGCTGCCGCCCGATGCGGTCAGTTTGAAATTCTTTGCCGACGTGCCAACCGGCCAGCCGGTTTCGAGCGCAGTGATAAGTAACGGACTGCCCGGGCCGACAGCGATCGTGTCGGTCGCGCTGCCAAACGGTGCGAACCACGTGTCGCTCGCCGCGTCGCCAACAACGAGCGTGCCGGTCGAATCGGCGGCGACCTCGATCAATATCGCGCGGATCGTATCGAAGGAAACGCTTAGCGTTTGCCCGAGTACGTTCCGCGTAAGTGCCTGTAGATCGAGCGTCCGCGACCCACCGCTGCCGAGCGACGCGTCGATATCATGCCACGCAGCGTCGGCCTGAAACACGCCATCGCCGTCTTCGAGCGTCCGGCCGACCCGCAGCGAATCGCTGTCAATCGCCCCGTCGCGCCAGTCCCAATCGAGCCTTGCTTCTAATTTGCTAACGAGTGTCATCTTCGGTACACCTTGAAACGAAAGTCTAAAGTAAAGGTCCAACAGCCGTCGTCTTCAGCCTGAACGACCGCAAGCGAATCGGTCAGCACGTCGATCACTCGCCCTGCGTCGTCCGACAGATCGAAGTCGGCACGTTCGTAGCACGCTCGCGCGGCCTGGGCGATCGAACAACCGGCCGCATATTCGACCGGCTGCGGCCCGACATGAATCTTGAGTCTTGCGGCGACCGTCTCGACTCGAGCGTCGTCGTTCGTCCGCAGATCGGTCGACCCATTCGTCCCGCCGGATAATTCAAAAACCGCGTAGGGCATATCCGGCTCGGCTGCATGAGATCGACCGGTCGTTACCCGCGTAGCCGGCAACGCTGTGGTGAGCACGGCATCGGCTGCCCAACGGTCGTGAATCGATTGTGAGAGTTTATCGAGCATCGTTTTCCTTTCGAAGAATGAGTCGTCAGTAGTCCGTAAAAGGAAGCGATGCAAAAAGACTCCTTTCCTGACTGCTGCCTGCTGACTACTGCCTGCTAGTTCAAATCCGCCGCCGGTCGGACATCGAGCGTTCCTTCAGCGACGACCGTGTCTGTCGTTTTGTTTCGCAGGCACCAGACGAGTCGGCCGACCGCGGTCAATTGCGAGGCACCACCGCTAAGCGTCACGTGGTTGCCCTCATCGCCCGAAACGACAATGTCGGTCCGGCCGTCGTAGTTCTTGAGCGAGACGATCGGCACGTCCGCCGCGTCTTCTTCCCAGGCGACGAACAGCAGATCGACGCCGCTTAGATCGATCGGCAGATCGTCCGCGTCGACCAGGTCGAGCGAGACCGACAGGTTCGCGGCTTGATACGCGGTCAGGTACGCGGCCGACGCGCTACCGTCTCGGAACATCCGTACGGCCCAAGGCAGCACGGCGGTCCAGCTTCCACCACCGGAATCGTCGCTAACCTGCGCGTCGAGAAAACTGCCGAACGTGCCAACCCCGGTGTGTGCCACTTGCGACTCGTCCCAAACGGCGTCGGCAATCTCATCGACCGACGGATCGTTAAGCGCCGCCGTCGAAGCGTCGACCTGCGTGCGGATCTCGGCCGACTCGGTCGCGTCGATCCCGCCGTCCGCATCGGTCGAGCCGGTCAAGTACGACTTGCTCGGCAGTTTGCCATGAATCGCCTCGAGCTTCGTCCGGTCGGCCGACGTGAAATCAACCGCGACGGTGTCGACGACCAACGTCGAGTTCCCGTACGACCGCGCCACGCCTCCTTCGGTAACAGCGAACGTCCAGACGAGTTGCTCGAGCGCGTCACTGCTGTCGGCCGTGTAGATTGCCCGATATCGGCCGGTCGAAACATGTGCCATCGTTGCACTATCGAGCCGACTGCTTCGATCCGCGCCTGCCTGGTTGACCAGCGTAATCGTCGGTGCCGCGTCGGGCGACTCCATGTTGCCCGTCTCGTCGTAGAGCAAAAGCTCGACGCGGCAAGTCGTGCTGCCGCTATCCGGCCGCTGGATAATACAGGGCACGACGCGAACGCATCGCGTGTTATTCGTGATCGACGTCACCTCACTCGTGCCGGCGACATTCTCGCCGATGTTTAGATTGTCGACATACGACATGCGCGTCGAGGTGACACCCGCGTCGGCCAACGACTGATCGCACTGCGCGTTCACCTCGTCGACCGAGATGTTATTCGGGGTACTGCCAGAGATTTGCGTCGCATTGACCGACTGAACCGCCGTGCCGTCGCAGTAACTTTCCAAGTTATCCGCCGCAGTCGAGTCGCCCGATATCTCGATCACGTTCCCGGTCGGCACGTCGTAGGCCTCGGCGATGACGCGAACATTCGTATCGGCTGGATCGGAGCTGGCAACGAATATTTCGACAACATCGTCGGGTGGCACGATTAGTTCGTTCGAAAGGAAGACGACACGCGTGATGCCTGCCGCGACGGACTTTGTCTGACTAATTCCGTCGAGCTGAATACCGCCGATCCAGATCTCGAGCGATATATCGCCGCCGTTATTCAGTCCGTTCGTCACGTCGCCGACTTGCAACAGCAGCTTGACGTATCGCGGTTCGGCGACGTCGGGCGTGTAGTCGAGCACCTTGACGCGCGAGGTCAAATCGTACGTCCCCGTCGTTTGTGTCATTCGAGTAATTGCCATCAGTTCCTCGCCTCCGTTTTGTCTTGGCTGAGCCACGCGTCGATTCGCGAGCGTCGATCAGCGATTGTGTCGATCGGCGGTTCGTCTTTCTTTGGATCATCGTCGTCCATCGTATCTCGTCGTTGCCCCAGTCGGATCGATTCGATCGCGACCGCCCAGATCACGATGGCGAGAAACGTCACGTAGACGATCACCATCGCGACAATTGCAAGGGGCGAGACCGGCTCGCGCATCGGTGGGCGAAGCCTGGTGTCGTGCATCCACGGAGATTGAAATCCGCTGCCGATCGGCGCGGGCGTAAGCCGTGGTGACTCGATCGGCGTGTTCGACGGAAACGATTGCGGGCCGACATCGGTCGACGTGATCGCACCGGTCAGCAGAATGAGTGTCATTAGTGCGTTCATTTTTGAAAGGGAGTAGGGGAGTGAAGGAGAAAGGGATTACGCGTCGTCCCAGAGCTTTGCGACGACGGTTGGCAGTGCAGCCGAGTCGTCGGTGCGACTTGCACGGAGGATGCGATATACGACACCCTGCTCGTCGCGGATCCGATAATCGGTCGACAGCGTGGGTGAATCGGCCAGTACGATTTCATACTCGCCACCCGAAACGGGACGGTCGCCGACGGTCGGTTCGATCAGGATCGTGCAGATTCTTCCGTCGACCACAGCCGCGGTCGACCACGCCGCTTCGGCGACGCCGCTGGCGGATTTCGCATACGTCGCACGCTCGATCGCAAGTCGCCGGTCGAGCCGATACGCACGAACCAGATCGCGAGCGAGGCACGTATATCGACCCGTAACGGCCGACGTGTCGACCGCGTAGATCGTCCAGCGCCGGTCTGTCGAATCAACGATTACGTCGCCCGGCGCGGGCGGATCGCCCGTAATCGACACGGTAGAGAAATGCCACCGCACATCGCAGTCGGGCACGGCACCGACCGGTCGATCGGTCGACGTCTCCGCGTGTCGCAGCGCACCGTCAACAGTCGTCACATCCGCATCGTCGGTGATCCGCAAAAGCGAAATCGTCTCCACGCCGTCGAAAATCAGCGGGAAGTCGTCGCTCGGATCGAGAACAGGTCCAATCATTCGCTTACTCCTCGCGTTCGGATTTCAAACGGACCGAGGTCGGCCAGCCGCTCGTTGCACCAGTCGACCGTCGCCTGAAGCTGACGCAAATAGTCGGCCCAAGCGACCTGCTGTCCGTCGATCGAGTAGTTCGGTTTCGGCGTGGCGGTAATCTCCGCGATCCGCTGAAGGGCCAGCGATCGAATCGCCGTCAGTTGTTCCGTGTCGGTTGCCATAGGTCGATAGGGGTTAGGGGCCAGGGGATGGGAAAGGGGAAGAGCAGGCAGTAGGGGAAAGTAAAAAGTAAGAATGAAAAATTAAAAAATAGGGGAGATCATATTAGCGACTGGTATTCATTCCCTACTGACGTCTGACGACTATCTAGCGACCCGGCACGGCGTTGTAAAAAATAAAACGTCGGTTGGGACCGTGTCGGGTCGCGATACGCAGAGTTCAGTCATCATTCTTCACTGTCTGCTGCCTGCTGCCTGCTGACTACTGACTGCTCGCTAGCCGGTGCTGAAGACGACGGCTCGCGGTTGGAGGACGGCGGCGGCGCCACGTTCGCTCGCCTTGTAGCGGACGATGATGTCCTGATTGAATTCAGCCTCGCTGCCGATAGGCGAACGCGCCACCGTGATCGGCCAATTCTCCATGTAGGCGAACGCCTTCTGGAAGTCGCCGATCACCCAGTACTTCTTCGCGTCGGCCGCCGCAACGCCCGAGGCGATTAGCCGTCGATACGCGAGACGACTCTCGCTGACGGTGTAATTACCCAGCGGGTTAGCCGCCGAGGTCGTCGTCTCCGCACCGCTGGCCGTGTAGTCGATCTCGGCCGCGTTGAAGACCCGATGCGCGGCGTGGCGATAGGCGGGCATCACAAGCACGGTCGTTCCGCCGATCAAAATCGGCTCGCCCGTCGTCGGATCGAGCATGTCGGCAAACAGCTGTTCGGCCTCGTCGACGTCGGTCCAGTCGGCAAGCTCGGCCGTAAGCTTGTTGATCCACGGTCCGCTATCGCCCGACGCGTAATACGTGTCGTAGCTCGTGCCGTTTTGCTTGTAGCTGTTCGTCACGCCCAGGATCATGTCAAGAATCCGCTTCTCCTTATTCAGCCCGAGGATCTCGCCGACCTCGGCCGCACGTTGCAATACAAGATGCGTGCGGTCGAAGAAGATCGCCTCTCGAGTGACGGGTACGATCAGCCCTCGCTTCGTCGTCTCGGGCGTCTCGATATACTCTTCCGAGAAACCGAGACTCGGGTAGGGCATGCCCGGTTCGACCTCGGTGATCTCGTCCGGAACCCGCGTCGCACCGGGCAGTTTCTCTCCGCTAAGTCGCGTCGGAATCGTCCGGACCATTCGCGAGGCCACGAACGCTTCACTTCGATAGGCGTCAAGCATCGCCGCGCCGACGATCTCGCCCGTGATGTTCGAGAACGCCGTCACATCGACCGCGTCGCCCGACTCGCTAAGCGCGGTGCAATCGTCCGAACGCGGGTCAAGCCGCCGCAGTCCGTCGGCACCGAGCGTCACTTCGGCCAATTCTCGAAGGGAAAAGTCTTCCGGTTTCAGCTCGCCGCTTCCGAGTGCCTCGGTCAGTCGACGACTACATTCTTGCGCGCCGAGCATCCGATACTGCCGGCGAAGTTCCCGATATTTGATAGCTCGCATAATTGCTCCATTGGTTTGTTGTTAATAAGGTTTGATATGGCGTTTTGCCTGCTCCCGCCCCCGCCGAGCTTGTCTCGGTGGAGCGATGATTGGCAACTAGCGCCCCGTCGCAGTGCGGCCGCCGGTCGCCTTCGATTTTCTTCCCGCTACCGTAGAACCGGTTCCGGCGGAATGATCCCAAACTACGGAGCCGCCGAGGCCACTTGCACGCCGCCGGTCATGACGGTCGAATCGATCGCTAAGATAACGCTCGTGGCGGCCGACGCTTCTCGCCGCGCGACGCGACCGATCGCTTCGTACGCGTTGCTGACACCGACGACCTGTTGGTCGTAGAGCCCGTCTTCGCCGACGGTAGATGCCGGACCGATCAGATCGCCGATTTCGAAGACGGCCGACGTGCATTCGTACTCGAAGACACCGGTCGTCGCCACGCGGATCGGGGCCGTGTCGCCCGAGCGGCTCCGCTGCATGGCGACACCGAGGAATTTGGTATGAAACGCCTGCTGATTCTGGGCCGCCGTTCCGCCGTCGGCTTGATCGCCTGCCGGCTTCGCGTCGTCCGTGTCGAGGTAAACCAGGTCACCGATCTCGATCACCGTCGAGCTGTCGACCGCTGCCATCACGGGGTTCGTATCGCCCCATCGCCATCGCATTTTGTCGCTCATCTTTTTTCTCCTAAAGGTTATCCGGCCCGGCCGGTCATAATAATTATTTACTTAAAAGAGGGATTCTAATGTGCCTCAAGCAATCTGCATTCAATCATCAATAATTATGAAGGGAAGGAAGAAACCACGAAGGGAATAATTAAGAAATAGATTCATCGCATTAATTCTTTGGAAATGTAATACACGAACCTTTCCGTGTATTCCGTGGTTCCATAATCTTTCTTCTCTTCGTGCCCTTCGTGCCTTCGTGGTTTACTTTCCTAGTTCGCACCTTGAGTCTGTGTTCAATCGATTGAAGCGTCATCTAAATACGTTATTGATTCGTAATCGCTTCGACAAACCGATTGATGGTTTCACTTCGATTCGACGGATCATTCGCCTGACCGCCAGCGAGCATTTCGATCGCCTGTTCGCTGCAGATCGGGCGTGACGGATCGCTTTGCGACTGGCTTCGCCGCACGGCCGCTTGCATTAGCCGGACGCGTCGCTCGATCCGTCGGCGGATCGCTCGTTCGTTTTCCGCTTCGCTGAGCGATTGCAGGAAGACGTCGTCGACAATCGCCCGGTCATCGCGGTCGGTCGAGTCGGCCGACGGGAGTCCGTACTCGTGAAGCAGTCGTTCGATCGTTTCGCGTCGTGCCAAGATTCGGATCTTCCGCCGTAGCGACTCGTTCTCTTCGACCAACAGGTCCGCGCGGTCGTCCATCTCGCCGTTCGATTCGCTTTCCGAAATCTCTTGGGAATCATCCGACTCTGATTCGAACAGACCGGCCGTCGTTGCCGGATCGGCGACCAGATCGACGCTAAGAACGCGAACGATTCGGTCGACCCTCATTTGGTCGCCGTCGGTTGCGGTCCGCGCCTCGACGTTGTGCGAGAACCCGACGTTTTCAGGCAGGTTGACCGCGTCCCAGGCGAGCTGCTCGGCCAGCGCGTGTTTCGGGTTGAAATGCAGATCACCGAAAAGTCCCTCGCCGTCGCGGAACGTCACCTCGCGTATCGTTCCGATTCGATCGCGATAATCGCGGGGCCTGTCGGGCCGACCTTCAGGATGATTGACGTTCACCTTGGCCCCTTCGTAAAGCGGGGCCGCGTTCCGCATCGCGTCGGCCGTGTAAACGCGACCATTACGCGAGACGGGCCCTAATATTTTTACGCCCCGGATCACACCGCTGCCGCGATCGACGCGAATGGTCGCGCCTCGCGAATCGACATATTCGCAAAGTCTTTCATTCATAGAGAAATCCTCGTCCGTTGGATGTCCGAAAGGAATCGACAGCGGTTTTCCGCCCGTGATTCCACAAAAAAATCCCGTCGAATATTTCCATCGATTTCGATGATCAACCGATTGGTTGCATCACCGATGATGAAAAACATTCGACGGGCTCGTCACGTACCCGCATCAGACGCGGGCCGGTTGGATACCTGTTTTTTGAAAGGATTAGGGGTTAGAGATTAGCATTTGAAAACAACGATTATCTTCCATTGCTACCCCGGGCCCCTATCCCTTTTATTATCAATATCTTCTTTCTTGATTGACACGACTGCCGACCGACTGGATCGTACCGTCGGCGACCGATAATTCGATCGACGCGGCGCCGTAGAAACCCTGGCGTAGGATATCGGTCAAGATCTCTCGTAGGGCGAAGTCGATCGTCTCGATCTTCTCACGATTGACGCTGCTAACCGAGGTCGATTTCGTCACCGATTTGTCGTCTCGTTTCGTGTCGCTCATGGTGTAAGAGGATACCACAGGTCGATGAAATCTCAACGGCGTTTTTTGACAAAGTATTTATTTAGCAGGCAGTAGTCAGCAGGCAGCAGACAGTGGGGACGCAAGCGTAAGGCGACGACATTGGGTGGCGCTTCGACACGGGTTGATTCTAACGCATGAAGAGTCTCAGCCAGCAAGTGATATTGAACACGAAGAAGTAAGATCAAACTCCCTGCCAATACTCTTCCCCACTGCCTGCTGCCTGCTGACTACTGTCTGCTAACAAAAAAGCCGGAGGCATTTTACCGCCTCCGGCTTGGGATTGACTGTCTGTGGTATATCAGCGATCGCTTAGAGCGATTTGACGTATTCGGCGAGATCCTTGATCTGCTCTTCGGTCAGGTCGACCTTGCCGCCCTTGTCCTTCTGGCCGTGACGGCCTTCGCGGAGCATCTCTTCCATGGTGACGAACTGGCCGTCGTGCATGTAGGGTGCGGTTCGCCAGACTTCGACCAGCGTGGGCGTGTCGAACGTGTCGCGGCGGTCGAACTGCGTACGGCTGCCGACGTCGTGCATCAGCTTGTCCGAGTAAAGCGGAGCCGGATGGCAGCGAACGCAACCGACATCCTCGAAGATCTTCTTGCCACGCTCGGCCGATTCGCTGAGCTTGCCGTCGACCAGGAAGGGACTCGGAATCGGTTCCATCGCCTTGAGGTATTCGTCGATCGCGACGGCGTCCTCTTCGGGACGAACGGCGAACTGAATGTGCGTGATACCGGCACGGACGGCCATTTCGGCCGTTCCGCGGATGCCGCTGATCATCGCCGGCGGTGTCGAGTGTGCCAAGAGCATCGACTTAACGTTCTTCGGATTGCCAAGACCGTCGTTCATCAGGTCCCAGTTCAGCGCGTCGGTACGGGCGTCAGGATGACAGCTCGCACAGCTTTGCCACTGCTGGAAGCAGAGCGAAGCGTCGTTGAAGTACATTTGACCCTTGCGCTGAACCGACATCTCGAGGTTGTCGTTGAGCGTGATCGTCGTGACGGGCTTGCTCGGCTTCGGTTCGAGTTCAACCGCAGCGATCGTGTCACTGTAATATTCGGCGACGTAGAGCTTATCGCCCACGACTGCCATACCGTGCGGGCCGTTCCCTTCGAGCCTGATACGACGTCGCATTCCGACGAGGAACGCCAGATCGTTCGGCACGTCTGCCGCGGTCGCTTGCGAGTACGCGGCGCCGGTCGTTCCCTCTTCGGGCTTCTCGGGCAGCGACGCGAGTTTCTCGTGCATCTTGTCGAATTCGACGATGCTAATTTCGTGCGTACCGGCGTGACCGACGCAGAGGTATTTACCGTCGGGGCTGCAGGCGACTTCCCACGGGTTGGCCGCACCGAGATCGACGTCGTCCAGCAGCACCGAGTTAACGTGCTTCTTCGCCGCAATGTCGATAATGCTCACCGCGTTGGTGTTCATCCAACCGCGCTCGAGCTGCGTCGTGGGCATTTGGTAACGAGCCAGAATGTGCGTGCCATAGCAGTACTTGCCATCGGGCGAGATACAGATGCCTCGCATGTCGGCGGCGCCATTGGGCAGGCGAATGCTCGTCACTTCGAATGTTTCGGTATCGATCAGACTGATCAGCGTCGCGACATCGTACGAGTCGGACGGGTCGATCGTCAGGTGATTGCAAACACAAAGCGTTTTGCCGTCCGGCGTAATCGCCGAGCCATGAGGTTCACGCGGAACCTTCACGCGCTTCGTCTCTTTGCCCGAAGCGATATCGATGACCGAGACATCGTCATCGAAGCGATTGCAGACGTAAAGCGTTTTTCCATCCGGGCTGACGCTCGGGCCGAGCGAGTAATGACCGGCGGTCATCGTGCTCGTGATTTTCCATGCGGCCAGATCGACGGCGCAGATAGGACTTTTCGGTGCTTGGCAAACGACATAAAGCGTCGCGCCATCAGGACTGAGGGCCAAACCGGTCGGTTCGGCGGGCATATCGAGCGTTCGCGGGATTTTACCCGACGCGAGATCGATTTGTGCGAGTTGCTTTGCGTCCAAAAGGGCGGCGTACAAAATCTTGCCATCCTTCGAGCCGATTACGTCTTCGGGTCCCATCGGTTGCGCGGCGATCGCGGCGGTCGACAGCAACACCGCGATGACACAAGTTAACCCAATAAGGCCATTGCTTTTCATCTGGTTCACTCCTCTTGCGAGTACGAAAATCGAATGGAATTTCTGGCGGTCAAGGCGGGATTCGTAACACCGGCCGCCAAGGGGAAGGTAATGGATTCAATGCTCTTTCAAGTTCCATCGAAGCGATCGACAAGAACCGATTTTAGGCGGTGGGAAGGGTAATACCAGTCAACACCAGCCAACATTGCCTATTAGCCAGTATACCGAGACGCAACCCCCATGTCGATAAAGAATCTCGGGAAAAAATTTCATCGGTTCTGAATTTTCCGAAAATAGCGATTCTCCTGCTCCCGTAGACTTTTACGGCTAGAATCAGCCGTATTTATACTATTTGCCCAATCATTGCAGTCCTATATGCCATGTATAAGCTATATTTTTAGGAACAGGGTACCGATTCCGGCCCCAGCCGTAGCGAACAATGCCAAGTCTAGCTTGGCCTTAGGGGCTTTGATTGAACCGCGAATACCCCTTGATATCAAGCTTCTTTTGATTCTCGCACATAGATGTGATTATTTACATCGGTACCCGAATTCACAGCGGTCGATATTGCTTCAATAGCGCACCGGCACGCAAGATACGAGAATCTTACAGGTCGCGATAATTTACAGCACTTTGAGATATGCAACGAGACGGAACATCGATGTTGACGCAGTCAAGCAGGAAGGATAAGCGATGAAAAGCGGCCTGGATATTACATTTCGTTTTTTGGCGAAAACCGAAAACCGCGCGGCGGCCGATATTCTGGCCGCTACCATCAAGTCGAACGACACGGATCTACGTCGACACACCGTCGAAAGTCTCCTGCTTCGCCGCGAGACCGATGGGCACATGCTTGTCCTGAAGAATCTTTCGCGACTATCGGAAGAAGAACTTCGCGCCGCAATGAAACGACCGGAACGATTGGTCCGCGCGATCACCAGTATGCTGAGCACGAAAAACCCGAAGGCAATCAAAGCCGCCTGCGCGTTTGCGAAACAGCTTTCGCTTTACGATGTGATCCCCGTTTTTTGTACGGCATTGGGCAAAGCACCCGACGCGACGAGCAAACGAGAATTGGCCGATGCCGTCGTCGAACTGACCGAACGTTACTACCAGGCGGTCGGCAAAGGTTGCGACTCGGTGATGAAACGAAAAGATCGCGACGGCCTTCGCTCACGGATCATCAGTGGGCTGGAGCAATCGGTCAAGGAAGTTGCGAAACATCGGTGCAATCACATCGTCGAGGCCTATCTCATTCTCGTCAAATTCGACAACGCATCGTTTAGACAGTCGCTCTATCGATCGGAAGAAGATCTGGCAAAAGAGATTATTCATCAAATGTCGACCAGCACACGAGGCGGCGTGTTGCGACTGCTGCTGAGCTTCATGGACGATCCGCGACTACCGAAAGACGTTTCAACCGCGCTCTCGTCACGCGTCGATGCGAGATTCCTCGAATACCTTTTCCATTCGATCATCGACCGGCCGGGCAAGAATCTTAGCGATACGTTGATACAATTCGGTCACTTGGCTTGGGCCAAACCCGGTCATGATGTATTGGATATATTGGACGGCAAAGCACAGAGTGGCGCGATTACGATGTTGATGCTCAGCGCTGTCGACAAGGACAAGAAACTCGATTTTATCGAGTGGATGCTCGAAGAGGGTAAGCCCGAAGGTCGTCAGGCAGCGGCCGGTGCACTTAAGAAAATGGACAACACGGCCGATGTCAATGAGCTGATCCTCAAACACCTCCACGATAATGATCCGCTCGTCAAAGCGCCGTTGATCACCGAAGTCCGACCACGAGGAATCATGGGCGCAATGCGTATATTGATCAGCCTGGTCTCCGATGATATGGACGATATTACCAACGAAGCCTTGAAAGAGGCGATGCCCGAGTTCACATTCCGTAGCTATCTGAGTCGTTTCGAAACGCTTGATAACAGCATCCAGCAAATGGTCGGGAACCTGGTTTATCGACTGGACAAAGATATGACCAAGGAATTGCGCAACGAAATGACGGTGCAGTCGCCCGTCCGACGACGTCGCGCGGTCGCGGCTGCCGCCAAAGTCGGCGCAGTTGCCGAACTCGAACCGGTTGTCATCACGCTACTGAACGACGACGATCACACGGTCCGAATCGCGGCCGCCGAAAGCTTAGCTGCCGCCAAGTCGGTCCCTTCTTGGAACGCCCTGTGCGAGGCGATGTTCGACCGAAGTGTCATCGTTCGCGAGGCCGCCGAACGGAGCATCGAAATGCTCGGGCACTCGATCCGGGAAGAAATGGAAAAACAACAAAAGGAAACGGCCGGCAAGGGAACGTTTTAGCAGAGGTAGTGGTTCGTTTGAAAAACACCACCGCCGATCACGCAACCTGTACGGCTTGAATACCGACAAATTGAAACACACCATGATGAGATAAACCATG
>Ga0180430_10003207_pt1 | contig 14204 bp, 14 predicted proteins | sample SS_ome_9_FD_132999 | JGI IMG/M metagenome (GOLD analysis project Ga0180430, IMG submission 132999) | Hypersaline lake sediment archaeal communities from the Salton Sea, California, USA - SS_1_S_2 metaG | ecosystem: Environmental > Aquatic > Non-marine Saline and Alkaline > Hypersaline >... | reverse complement strand
TCGGGTACTCTAGACAGCTATTGAACAAGCCTTCTGATACATTTCTGTCTCCGGTGTAACAAACACCGCAACTATTGCATTTGAGGCGTTTATGGGAAGGGCGAAGGCCGTGAAAATCTGGGTTCTCGCCGGCGCCTCGCTCTCGGCACAGCGATGTGGAAGTGGGCGCGGACTGTGGCCAAGACCTTCGTTGTCCTGGCGGCGAGCGCCGGCCTGATGGCGCTGATCAAGTTCTCGATGGGCGGCAAGTTGAGTCCGCGGTGTTACGCGATTTTGGTCGAGTTTTGCCAGCGGGAGTGCTGGTACGGACGGCCGTTCTCGACGTTCCCGCTCGCGTGCGACCGCGCCGCCGACGTGGTGATTCTGGCGCTGGCCAATTTGGGCATTTTTGTGGCCTCGGCGTGTGTCTCCGCGCTTGCGGTGGTGTGCGGCTCGCGATACTGCTGCGGCCGAGAACAAACAGACGAGGACTACGCGCGGCTGATCGAGGAGAACATGGAGGCCGACCCGCCGCCCAGTGCGCCCAGTATTCGGATGCAGACGATGCGGACGGCGCGGGGTGCGGCGAGAGAGGATGAATGAACAACCCGCACAAATCAGATATTCATTGCAATCCCCGTCAGAATGGCCGTGAAGAACGTCGTGTAGAACAGCGCGTAGAGGGCGTTGAAGATGTAGTGGCGATTGATGGGCCGCAGAAACCACAGAAACAGCCCGAGGGCCGTCACCGTCGCCGCCAGCGCCTGCTCCAGGGCGCCCGGCACCGAGGTCTGCGTGAAGTAGACAATCCAGATCGTCGCAACGAGCGCGATCGACGCCACGGTGTAGAGCCGCGAGAAGCCGGCCAGCAGCGCCACGAGGGCGACGGCGAGGGTGCGCGCGGCACCGGCCGGCACGGCGGCGACCTGGAACGCGCTGAGCTCGTAGACGTAGCCCGCCGCGAGGAGCGCGAGCGCGAAGACGATGGGGTCGGTGAGGAGTTCGTCTGTCCTGGACTCGTACTTGTGGAAGAACGAGCCCACGTAGCCGTGGAAGGCCTTGGCGGCGAAGAAGAGCACATTCTCGAGGGCGTAGTAGACCACAAACGCCACGAGGACCCACTCCCAGCGCCGCGTGTACAAATAGACGAGGAACGTCACCAGCAGCAGCGCCAGGTAGAACGGGTCCTCGTGCGCCTCGGCCAGGTGCCGGTCGGCGACGATGTGCACAATCGTGGCCGCGATGGGCGACGCGCCCGCCTTGGACGCGGCGTCGCGGCGCTGGATCAGGGTCTTGGGCATCGGCCGCTGGGACTTGCGCCGTTTCTTGGTCGGCTTGCCCGGGGTTTCCAGATCCATGCGTGGGGCGTTTGGGCCAAGAGCCGACGCCGAGCGAGGAAAGGCGCCGTGGTTTATAATTTCGGGTCGCGTTTATTCACCGAGCAAAGCCCACCGGGCTCGCCCACAGCCGCTGCGTGAGCGGGTTGGTGTTTTGCCTGTACTGGACATCGGGTCCCAGGAGTATCCGAACCAGATCGTCGACGACATTTCCTTCGCTCGCGGACTCGTCTGTCTCGTACTCGAACGGCGGACACGCCTCGGCCAGCAGCTGGTCCGCCTCGGCGGTATCGGGCGCCGCGGGCGCGCGGAATCGTTGCCGGTATTCTATTTCGGCCAGTCTGTGGGTTGCGTTGTGGTACACGTGTGCGAGCGGAACGAGTTTCATAGTTTGTTGTGTCTGTTCTGTGCCGTGAAATCTGCGCCGTCTGCGGCGTTTACTGTTGTGGCCCCGGGACTTTCGATATCGCGGGCGAGTCCCAGTCTCGGAAGTCATTGCTGGACTGAGGTGTTTGGTCCAAGTCCCGCCCGTGCCAACGGGAGTCTCCGGTGACAACAAAAGCTGATTGCGGAGGCGGGCTGTCGGTTCATTTTTTGAATAGCGCGTCCATCGCAAACTTGCGATCGGCGTCCGATGCACCGGACCAGTCCATCAGCTCGCCGACCTCCTCGAACTGCCTGGCCGCCCTGACCGGCGGCGCCGTGACGGCGCTGAGCGGCTTGCGGATGAACTTTTTGCGGTACCGGTACATCTGGTAGAGGTGCGTGTTGATCGCATAGAGGCCGATGAACATCGCGTCGTAGACGTCGTCGGTCTTGCGTTTGGCGATGTGCTGGCGCAGGGTGTTGTAGTCGGCGTCGCTCAGATCGGCGCCCATCCGACCGCGCAGGTTCTCGACGTGCGCCACGACGGGCCCGAAGATCTTCGACTGCCGCTTATTCGACTCGTACTGCAGCTTCGTCGACGCGGACGACTTCACGTCGCCGAAGCCGTGCACGCGCCGGCCGCGGCTCGACGAGGCGACCGAGCCGTTGCGCTCCATGTCCTCGTACTCGTCGCCGGCCTGGTAGCCGCGCACCGACGGGAACATGCCGCCGTAGCACGACTTGGCCGAGTTGGCCGAGATGCACTGGTTGGCCGGCCGCGCGCCGCCCGGCTGGCTGTGCACGACGACGGGCGGCCGCGCGGCGCCGAAGATGCTGAGCATGATCATCTCGATGCCCTTCATGTCGCGGCGGAAGTCCTGCGACTCGACGAACAGCATCTGCGAGTCGAACAGCCCGCCGGCCCCCATCTCGCGTTTCATGTACCAGATCAGGGCCTGGTTCACCGCGCGCGTCCCGTAGCGCTTCTCGCCGCCCTTCAGGATTTTCGAGTGCGCGATCTGGACGCCCGGCTCCATCTTGTTGCGCAACGTCGCGAGCTCGTGGAGGTTGATGATCTTGACGTGCGTCGGCTTGAACTCCGGATAGAGCTGGAACCGCCACACGCCCATGTGCACCTCGCCCGGGTCGGCGGCGGTGATGAACTGCACGCCCGTCGTCTCGCCGATGGCGGGCACGCCCGGCCAGTCCTTGCCGCGCGGCCACGGGTCGCACCCGCGCTCCAGCTCGGCGCGGGCGTCGTCGGCCATCTGGCGCAGCAGCGCGTCGGCCTTGAGGTCCAGCTTGCGCTTCAGGCCCGTCTTCGGCGCAGCCTCCGCCGCGTCGGGCGCGGCCTTGGCCTTGGCCTGGAGCTTGCGCCGCTTGGGCGGCTGTTCGGCGGTGAGGTCGATGATTTTTTGTTGGCTCATGCGCTGCTCTGGCGCGGCTGTTTGTTGACTGGTGAACCCAAGACCCCGATGGCGACTGCGACGACATTTAATACTTCGATCGGCCTGATCCCGCGCGCCTACGAGTTCCAGTACTCGGGCCTCAAGCGAGCCATCGGCTCGGTGCACCACTGCGTCGTGTGCCAGCGGACGTACACCGGCTCCGAGATTGGGACCCTGGCGTGCCGCTTCCATCCGTTCAAGCTGATCAACACCTGCATGCGCTTCGAGGAGTACGACTCGCTGGCGGCGGCGCCCACCGACTGCCGCACGTGCAACGACGCGCACCTCACGTCGTACGCGCGCCGGTCGATGGCGTGGCAAGTTCCGGGCTCGACGGACCACTCGGCGTCTGGCTGCACGCCCGTCGATCACTGCACCAGCCTCGAGCAGCTGCTGGCTAAGCCCTACTCGTGCGTCCCGCTCTGCATGGCGGAGAACTTCGTCCTCCACGACAAGTACGACCGCGACAACCCCCTGTCGACCCACACACGGACCAACGTCGTCATCATCAGCGAGCCCGAACAGATGGCCCTCACGCTGCTCATCGAGATACCGGGCACGAGCCAGCCGTTCGTCGTGCCAGTCATTGAGCTCTACAACGAGGTCTGCTCCGTCTTCAAGCTGGCCGACTTGCAGCAGTCGGTCCGCCTGGCGCGCCGCGGGCCGAACGCGTCGTCGATCACGCGCATCAAGGGCTTCCAGCACGCCGACGCCCTCGACACGTACCGGCTGTACGCCGACGAGCAGGACTCGCTGGCCGAGTTTATGCCCTTCGCCGTCATTGCCCGCGTCCACCAGAGGCAGAGGCTGCGGCTGGTGGACATCCCCGATCTGGTCAACGTGCTCCGCGACGACGAGCTGATATGAGTGTGCAATGAATTTATTGGAACAACCTGCGCCGCACAGACTGCGGCTCCCGCGCAACTGGCGGCGAGGTCGATCGCTCCATCCTGTCGCACGCCGCATTCATCATCTCGCGCGCCATGCCGAGGGCTGCCTCGAGCTCGCGGATGCGCCGCCGTTTGTCGTCGAGATCAGCGCGCAGCTGCGCAATCAGGGCGTGCAGCACCGAGCTAGAGTCGCTGTGGTCGAACTCATGGGGTCTCATTGTTGGTGCACCTGCGGCGCCGATTCCGACGCCTCGACGGCTGGTAGATTTATTTTCCGTCGCGGCCGAAGAACCCGGCGCAGTGTTTGACGCACGGAAACTCGGGCAGATCCATCCGCTGCCGGGCGCGCTTGCCGTCGCGGCGCAGGAACTCGACGATGCCGCTCGAGTTGGTCGTCATAAAGTGCTCGCGGCCGGCGTCGATGTGCAGCGGCTCGGGCTCGCCGTCGGCCTGCGACCTGCGGCGCGTCTCCTCGAGCAGCGAGTGCAGCGAACACTCGGACTTGACGCGCACCACCCGGTCGGTGAATTCCTGGACCACGCGCGGCTCGTACGCCACGGCGTCGTCGCCGGCCAGGTAGACGATGTTGTACGGCAGACCGTAGGCGGCGTAGCAGACGCACGTGGTTTCGTTGCGGTCGGTCTGCGCGCGAACCAGCTGCTCCATGTGGTCCAGCGTGAAGTTCACGCGCGGACGGTCGGCCGCCGCCGTCCACGGCAGGTGCCCGGCGGCCAGCTCCGTCGCCGAGAGCGGCGTGTAGTTGCCGAAGCGCGGGTCGTCCATCAGCAGACGCGCGTGCTCGGTGTCGGACATCTGGCCGGCGGGCTGCACGACCTGCCACACGACGCGGCCGTCGCCGAGGTCGACCGAGCTGTCGTTGGCGTTGTCGATCAGCGAGACGTCGAGCCCGCTGGCGCGCACGCGCAGCGACTGCGCCACCAGGAACACAAAGAGCGAGACGAGCACGAGGGCGCCGATGGCGCTGATGAACGCCGCCACGCAGACCATCCGCGGTCGGTGGCGCGCCACAAACTTGCCGAGTCGGCCGCGCTTCTGCAGCGCCGAGTCGTCGGGGAAGACTTCGTCCATCTTGCCCAGGTTGACGGTCACGAAGCCCGGCGTCGAGGCCGGCAGGCCGTACTCGGCGGGCTGATGCCGGGTGTGCGGCTGGCGGAACATTGTTTGGAGCCCGGGCGTGGGACTCGGTCCCGTGCGGGCCGGTGGTTCAAAAACGACGGCCGGCGGGTGCGCTGGGACAATTTGTTGGCGGGACTTTCTCGCTTTCGGTCCGGGACGTTTGGGATAACAGTCCCGGACCGCTGCCACCGGCGCACGCAACAATACTAACCAACTATGACATCACACTGGAACGTCTCCGCTGCCTCGGAACTGGCAGCGGCCAACATGGCCTGCGCCGCCGAGCTCGGCGCTTTTATCAAGGCGGGAACCGCCAAGCTGCAGTCGCTGATCGAGTACGCCGAGTCCCAAGGATCGCTGCGCAAGCTGGCCGTGGAGGGTCTGCACTTTGGAGCCGACCCGTCGCCCGCAGCCCTGCGCGGAGGCGACGACGGCGATTTCACCGCCATCGACCGCGAGTGGGAGACGAAGGTCGTGCCGGGCATCGTGGCGCTCGGCGAGATGTCGGGCGTCGAGATCGACAAGAAGCTGATTACGTTTGTCCCAACCACGAGCGACGAGTCTCCCCGACGCAGACGACGCCGACGCCACAAGACGGTCAAACAGGCCAACAAACTACTCATCCGCGCCGGGATCGGGTCCTACCTCGAGAAAATACAGGCCGACTACGAGGACTGCCTCGCCGAAATCGAACGCCTCCAGCGCGAGCTCGCGCACCGGGTGCGGGACGCCGACGAGCAGATCGCCCGCTCGCACCAGCTGCTGCTGGCGCGAGACGCCGAGGCCGGCCGCCTCCGCGAGTACATCGACCGCAAAATCAAGAAGGACCGCGGCGACGACATGGACCGCAAGCGCCGGGCCTTTGCGCGTGTCTATCAGGAGACGCAGCGGCTCATTTCGATCGACGGCGAGATCAGCACGTTGTACAACTCGATCGAAGAATCCCACGCCATCATCGAGCGGATCTTCGCGGACTACAGGCGCACCCTGCAGGCCCTGATCGACCGCTGCCGCGACCTGAACGCCCAAAATCTGGAGAACTCGGCGATGGTGGCGGCGGCTTACCGCCGCGTGCAGCAGCTGGTGGCGCAGATCGACCGCGAGCTTCTCCGCCGCCTTGACCAGGCGGCCGTGTCCAACCTGCGCGCGCTGCAGCTGCGCATGGGCATCACCTCGGTCGACGTCGACGATCTGATCAACGGCGGCAGCGCGAGCAGCACCGACGACTCGCGCCAGGACGACAATGACGAGGACGATGAATGAAACGACAGCCCGTTCCTTTGGTGTTTATAGCCTGGCCCCGGCGCCGAGCTCGGGCGAGAGCAGCGCGACGGCGAGCGGGACCACGATCTCGAGCCGCGCAAAGTACTCGTAGTTGCACTCTCGCGACAGCTCGCGGACGCCGGTGTGGGAGGGCCCGAAGATGCGCACGGCGACCTGGCGGTTGGCGTAGCGGCGGGCGAACTTGGATAGCCTCATCACCGATCGCTTCTTGACGCCGAACGAGAGTGCGTAGCGCGCCGAGGACGTCGTCTGCGGCTGCCCGCATATGTCCCGCAGCTCGCGCAGAAAACTGGCCACGGTGTGCAACAGCGAGTCCCGCGTGTGCGCGTCGAGTTCCTCGAAGGCCGCCCTCTGCATGCCGATGAGCTCCTCGCGGACGCGCAGGTGGCTAGTGGGCCCGAGAGTCATCTTTATTGGCTGTTACTCGAGGAATTTGATAGATATAAGACTGGCGCCGCGTTCATCTTTTGGACAGGCCTTCATCTTCGTCGTCATCATCGCGGCGCACTGGAGACACAGCCCGTGCGACGGCACCATCCTGCGCACGTTGCAGCACAGGCACCATGTTGTCTCGGACAGATCTCGCTTCAGATTTTCAATGGAATCCTCGCGGAAACCCATGAAATATACCCCGTGGCCCTTTACAAAAATCGACACGGCGTAGTGCTCCCACAGAAACACCTTCGCCGCCCTGGCCTGGGCCGCGCTCGCAGGCGAATCGGGCGGCATCGTTGTTCAGAACTTGCTCGAGCCGACGCGGATAGTCTCGGTGCGGCGCAGATGCATCTGTGCCTGTTCGTCGCCCTGTTCGTAGATGGGCGGCTGGGAGCGGTAGTAACTCCACTTCTGGCGATAAATCTCGCGGCACACGTAGAGCAGCTGCAGCACGATCGAGTGATCGTCGCACGCGCCGCCGATTTTGCCGGTGAACAGCTCCTTGGGCAGTTTGTACGGATCCGAGGCGCTGTACTTGAGCTGCCGTTTGTAGTTGAGCAGCTCCTTCACGATGAGCTCGCGCATCGAGCCCGGCGTGTGGCCCTGGCGCGTGTTGGCGCAGACCATGTTCGGGTGGAACCGGATACGATGTTCGTTGAGCGCCGCCGAGACCGAGATCCACATCTGCTTCTTGGCCGTCTCGGTCGTCTGGAAGCCCTCCTGGCCGCCGTGCTCGCGCAGGACGTAGGTGTTGCGCAGCCGCGCCCGCCGCAGGTCGTCCGTGAGTCGCACGCCCTCGCCGCCGAGGTTCGACTCGGGACAGAAGATCACACGCGCGTTGTCGAGGCCCGGCAGCGATCGGACGCCGTTGATGTGGCCGACGATGACCTCGTACTGCTTGTTGACGGGCGTGTTCGTCACCGAGTCGATGCCGGTGATCTGCGCGGCGGGAGGAAAATTAGTGCAACCCTGAGGCGACAGCGGAGGCCGGGGTCTCTCGCAGCAACAACAACGCCGCCGGAATAGCCACGCCAATGTCCAGCAATGACCCCGAGCCCGATCGCATCTACGGCTCCGGCATCACACTCGCCGAGCAAGCCGCCATTGCCGAGGCCGCCCACACACAGACAAGCAACGTCGTGGCGGTGATGTTGCACCCGGCCGCCGACCCGCAGCTGCTGCGCTACTATCTGATCGTGGCGCGCGACACACTGGAGACCGACATCCGCGCCATGCGCGACGACATCGTCGGCGCCCGCGAGGCGGACTCGAGTGTCTCGGTCGGCCTCCGGGCCCGCTTCCGCGACGAACAGCAGCGGGCGTACAACACCACACGCGCCGACAGGGACGATGGCGCCGCCGCCGACAGCCACGGCGGGCTCGACGCGGGCAGCCTCTCGCAGGACGAGCGGGCCGCGCTCAAGGAGATGGAGCGGGTCCAACAGTACATCAGCCTGTTCGAGTCGCTGGCCGATCTCGTCGTGGGCGAGAATGTCGAGCAGTACGACCTCGTCGTGGCGAGGATTGCGTTTTTCAGCATCCTCGCCGCGTCGGGCTCGCTGAAGCGAGTCGTCATGACGCCCGGCCACCAGAAACGGCTGCCGGAGCATTGTGCCATGACCGATCGCGTCGGGATGGATTTCTTCCCGGTGCTGAACTATCTGACCGACCAACACTACATGCACAACATCACCGGCGAGCAGTATTTGCGCGAGATGTTTTGCTTCTATCACACCGGCATGCCCCTCGGCCAGGCGCTCGAGCTCGAGCGAGCCCACGGACTCACACAATAAACCCCCGGCCCCGACCCCCCGCGCGTGTCTACTTACCACCATCCGGTTGTCGATAAAAATGGCCGACATGATCGCGAACTTGGAGTACTTCCCGCCACAGGCCGGGTCGACGGCGACGAAGATCTCGGGCGAGTAGAGCTCGCTGGTCGTCATGACGGCCTGCGGCGTCTGCAGGAAGCGCACGGCGGCGGCGTCGAACGCGGCCGAGACTGTCTGGTCCATCGAGAAGCCCTTGATTTCCTTCATGAAGGTCTCGATGCGGCCCTTCATGATGATCTCCAGCTTCTCGTGCTGCGACGACGACTGCCAGTACGGGATGTCGCCCACGAGGCACTTGCACGTCTCGGGCGTCCCGGCGCGTTTGCACTCGCTGCAGACGAGCTCGAAGTTGAGTGTCAGGAACACGGAGCGGCCGTCGGGGAACTTGGCCTCGGCCATCGGGCCCACGAACGAATCCGCGCCCGAGACGGTGGTGATGCCGATGAGCTTGACGTTCTTGCGCGTCAGCGTCGGCGCCACGATCTCGAGGACGAGCTCCAGCGGAATGTAGGCCATCTCCTCCAGAATCACGGTGCCGGTCTTGCGCGTCGAGCCCGTGCCTCGGAGGTTCTCGGGCTTGGCCGGATAGGCCTTGAGTTCGTTGGTGTGGCCGTCCTTGGTGCGGTAGGTGAGCGACTCGTTCTTGTTGAGGCCCACGACGCGCCCGCCGAAATCGGGATTGCGCTGCAGGATGCGCACGACGCGGTACGTCTGCAGCAACATCATCTTCGACGCGCGGTGGTTGTTCGAGTAGATCAACACATCATGGCCCGGCTGCGTGACGAGCTCGGCGCCGGTCCACAGCGAACACGAGATCGTCTTGCCGTACCGCCGCGGCGCCAGGACCATGCACTCGGACCGCAGCTCCGAGAAGCCCGTCGTCGAGAGCAGGCGGATCAGGTGCCGCTGGATGTCCTCGCCAAAGTACTGGGCGTACGAGATCGTGAGGAAGGCCATGTGCATGACCTTCTGCTGCTTCGAGCGCATAAAGCCGCTGGCGTCGGTGTACTCGAGGGCGCGTTTCATCGCCTCGACCCGCTTCTCGCCCTCGGACTCGACCTGCGTCGTCCGCGCCAGCTTCGAGTACTCCCATGACTTGTGCACCCGCGTGCGCCGGAAGCGCGTCGAGGCCTGGTCGATGTCGTACAGCAGCGTCTCGAGCGCGTACTTGGCCATCGAGAGCCGGTTGGGCTGCCGCGTCGCCTGGGCGTGGCCCGCGCGCCCCAACAGACCGGTCACACGCCGCGCCTTCGGCGCCGTCATCATGCCGCTCTGCACGGCCGCCGACTCGAAGCCGGCCGCCGCCGCGGCGAACGAGCGCTTGCGGGATTCCATTGGCGGGTTTGTGTTAGGCGAGGAAGGCGGAGGAATCCGCGCCGCAGGGATTTGTTTTCCGGGAAGATTTGATTGTTTGGGCCGTGTGCCCGGGCACCGATGCCCGGCGGAGCAACACGTGCGCGCATCTCATGAGCTGGATTGTTGCACACGCCGCCAGGCTGCTGGCCGGCGCCAAGGACGAGCCCGGACCGCCGGACGACGACAACGGCAGCGGTCCCGTTGACCACCTCTCCGTCGCCGAGCTGCGCGCGCTCGTCAAGGTGCTGCTGGCCGACAAAACCGCGGGCGTCAAGACCGACACGGTGCGCGGGACGGTTCCGTCGTCGACTTTTTCGGACTGGAAAAACGGAAAGTCCAACTCGGTCAAGACAACAGCCGCCGTCCGCGAGTATCTCAACGGCTACTACAAGAACAAAGAGCTGCCAGAGGCGTACCGCAAACCCGACGCGGAGGTCCCCGAAGGCGCCGAGCCCAACCAGCCGCCCGAGGAAGGCGGGCAGGCCGAGGAGAAGAGCCCTGTGGACGCGTTGACTCTCGACCAGCTGCGCGGCCTGGTCAACGAGTTGCTGGACGACAAGAACTCTGGCGTCTCTGCCAAGGACATTTACGGCGACGCCATTACCTCGTCGACATTCTCCAAATGGAAGACGGGCAAGTCGAACTCTGTCAACACCACCAAGATCGTGCGCGCGTTCCTTGCCGAGCGCTACAAGAACAAGCCGCTGCCTGAAAAGTATAGACCGGGCGCCAAGAAGGATCCCGCCGAGGACCCGCCCGCCAAGAAGGATCCCGCCGAGGACCCGCCCGCCGAGAAGGACCCCGCCGAGGACCCGCCTGCAGCGGACGACTCGGCAGTGTTGCGCCGACGCCCGCCCCCGGACTTGTCCGAGCAGCCCGAGCAGGCTCCCGCGCCCGGCGTTGATGTCAGCACCGAGCCGGATCCGACGTTCGCGGACTACGAGAGGATCAACCTGTGCAGCTGGAATGTGCTAAAGTACTCGTACCGCAACACCAGCGAAGAAAAGAAGAGAACCATCTACAACGTCATCACCAACTACGACGTCATCGCGCTGCAAGAAGTGACCGGCGACATCGCGAGCGCGCGCAGAGACGGTCTTCTCTCGATCCGTCTCAAAGACTACTCGATCGCACAGAGTCCCGAGTTGTTCCGGCCCAGCAATACTGCGCCCGGCAAAGAGTTCAAGGAGCGACTGTTGTTTTTTTACAAGACCGACTTGTTCGACGAGATCAACAAAACGGTCCTGCAGGCCGACATGATGCGCCAGCCGTTCCTCGTGACGTTGCGCCACAAGCCGACGGGCTATCTGTTCAGCGTCATTACGGTGCACCTGATTTTTGGCGTCAAGACCAAGACCAAGACGCAGAAGGGCGTCACCCAAGCCGAGTCCATGGTGCTGCGACGCGCCGAAGCTGCGCAGGTCGTGGCGTGGACGCTCAAGTGTGCCGGAGAGAAGGACACGTACGGCGAAGTGTTTCTGTGCGGAGACTTCAATCTCTCGCCAAACGACTATTGCTTTTTTCCGCTGCGTCGCGCCGGGTATTTCATGTCCAACCCCGACACCGAGACCACTGAGTCCAGCATCTACGACACGTTCTGGTTCCCAGTCGCGTCTACCAACGTCGAGCCCGATCTGTCGCAAGTGGTTCCGTTTGCATCGCAGGCGTCAAGAAACAACAAACGCGCTCTCAAGATGCAGAAGAAGGGCAAGTCCGACCACAATCCCGTCTCCATTGCGCTAGAGATCGGGGTGCCGAAAAAATAAACACTCCGCTGGCGCACGGGTGTTTATTCCGCGTTCTCTGCATTCTGCCTCACGTAGTACAGAAAGTCGTCCGTGATGTCTTTGCAGTCGAGCCACGACCACTCCTCTTCGTCTTCGCCCAGCTTCTCAACGAATTCTTCCGCAAACTCGGGCAGCGCGAATCCGCGCACCTCTACTGCCTCGCCGTGCGGCGGCAGGTGTCGGATCAGCAGACACGGACTGTAGCCCGAGCCGTCGGACGAACAGTCGTCCTCCGGGTCGTCGAGATCGCCAAGGAACTCGAGGCCCGCCGGAATCTCGCCCGTTGGACGTTGCAGCCAATGTCGCGGCACAACTATTGCGGAGCGGCGCGTCTGGTCTTGCTCTGTTGCCGGGCGGATGCCAACAACGGCGTGTCGCAGCCGCTGGAAGTACTCGTCCCACAGGCCCATCAAGTCGACGACGTACTCGCGCACAGGTGCCTCGTCGCTCATCGTTCTCAATCGCCGTGGGGGCGCACCGCGACGTCGCACGTGCCTGCGCGCGGATATTTTTGTCCGCCGACTCACTAATCACACCAGACTCGGGTCCGGGGATCAGAACAACGCCGCATAGAACGACCCATGAAGGTGCTTGTTTTTCTTCTGATCTCGAGCCTGGCCAGCTCCGCCTGGACCGCCAAAGTGCTGCTCGACAACAAGGGCCCGGCGCCGAAGCCGAAGCCCTCGCCAAAGCCATGGAAACCACCGCCGCACTGCCCGGGCGGCAACTGCCGCGAGAGCAAGGGCAACGACACCCACCTCGAGCTCGGCGCGTGCTGCTTCGGCCACACGTGCCTCGCCTCGGGCGTGCCTGAGCACCGCTGCCGCGGCGACTGGGCCGGACCCGACACGGCGTGCGAGGACTGCGAGCGCCTCCGCCCGTGCTGCGACGAGACGACCGGCGAGTGCACCACGGAGTTCTGCTCCGACTGCTTCTTCAACGGCGGCAAGCCCGTCGAGTACTGCGAGCAGTGCGAGAAGAAGCCGACGCCGGCGCCGCAGCCCACCCCCAAGACCAAGCCGACGTCGACGACCACCACCAAGCCGACCCCGAAGCCGTCGACGTCGAAGCCCGGACCGCCCGACGGCGCCTGCTGTCTGCCGGACGGCACGTGCGGCGAGAAGACCCAGGCCGAGTGCCACGATCACCACGGCGTGTTCCGCGGCGACTACACGTGGTGCGAGGCCGACACCTGCAAGCGCAAGTGCTGCGACGGCACCCTGGCGTGCACGATCGTCGACGCGCCGTCTGACTGCCACGGCCGCTTGGGCGCATTTGCGACCGAGTGCGACAACACCGACGACGAGTGCGGCGTGACGTGCTGCGTCAAGGAGAAGTGCGTCGTCGCCAAGAGCGTCGAGGACTGCGAGGCGTGCGACGGCCGTCCGCAGCTGTCGAACGACTGCGACGACGAGGGCTTCTCGTGCGGCGGCGCCTGCTGCCGCCCGGACCGCCCGTGCGTCTTTACCGAAAGCGAGCAAGACTGCATCCAGGGCGCCTCGGGCGATGAGTACAAGGACGGCGAGTCGTGCGACGCGCCGGGCGTGTGCGGCGGCGCGTGCTGCTCGTCCGAGGGCGAGTGCGTGCAAGCCCAGAAGGAGGAGTGCGACGCAGAGTCTGGCGTGTACCAGGGCGACGACACAACGTGCCAGCCGCCGCTTGTCATGGAGGAGGCCGTGTCGCGCAAGCGCCAGCCACAGGCACCGGCCGGCATCTGCCTGAACGACGGCGCGTGCTGCATCGACGGCCAGTGCGCGCCGGCGGCCGACGCCCAGACGTGCCTCGGCATGCACGGCGTGTGGCAGGGCGAGGGCAGCTCGTGCGAAGACGACGACGTCAAGTGCTCGGCCGGCGCGTGCTGCGACGGCAAGGGCTGCTTCGCGGCCAACTCGCAGAAGGAGTGCGAGTGGAAGGGCGGCCGGTTCCGCGGACAGGGCACCAACTGCGACCTGCCGGCGATCTGCGACGCCGAGGGCGGCGCGTGCTGCTGCGAGGACAAGTGCATCGAGATGTCCGACGAGAAGAAGTGCCGCGCGTTCGGCGGTCTCTCGTGGCAGGGCGTCGGCTCGTCGTGCATGGAGGAGGGCATCTGCGAGGCGCCCGGCGACGACGCCGGCGCGTGCTGCATCCAGAAGTCCTACATCGCCGACGGCGCGCTGTGCGCCATTACGCAGTCGCAGTCGGAGTGCGAGTTCCGCGGCGGCACGTTCCAGGGCGCCGGCAGCGAGTGCGGCGCGATCGACGGCGATCCGGACTCGTTCCAGTGCAAGGAGGTCCGCGGCGCGTGCTGCGTGCCGGGCGAGGAGAAGTGCTACGACAACCTGCTCGTGTCCGAGTGCCGCGAGTGCGGCGG
>Ga0180430_10003204_pt1 | contig 14212 bp, 14 predicted proteins | sample SS_ome_9_FD_132999 | JGI IMG/M metagenome (GOLD analysis project Ga0180430, IMG submission 132999) | Hypersaline lake sediment archaeal communities from the Salton Sea, California, USA - SS_1_S_2 metaG | ecosystem: Environmental > Aquatic > Non-marine Saline and Alkaline > Hypersaline >... | reverse complement strand
TCACCAGAGGTATTTGAAATGGAGGAAAAAACTAAAAAGTTAACCTAACTATCTGTGTACTTACAGGGGTTCAGTCCAAGAATTAAAACAAATATATGATAAATTTATGTTTACAAATATTTTTTAATTATATTATCAACTTGGTTCGATAATATCAAAGAGAATCAAGAGAACAATTATGAAAGCTAAAACTCCTTTTATCAACTGAACGATTAAGAAACCAGGATACCAAAGAGGTTGTTCAAGGTTAAAACCATTAATAGTATCTTCGATGGAATTAGAATCAGATTCTATAATTAATCTCTCATAATCAGAAAACAGATCAGTATGATCTATTGAATCAGCATACACCACACCTTGCACACTTAAAAAAAGTAGACAGCCGACAACAACCCCAATAGTAATACTATGAATTTTTTTCATTATCTCACTATTAATATATGCATTCATTTCATATTTGTAATTTTCCTACTACTAATCAAGATAACAAAAAAGCAATACATCCACTATTACTCATGCTGGAACGTCTTATTCAGTGGTTTCCATTCTTGGAACCAGCACTCCGATTGATTATCACCTAATTTATTTTCCGTCCAAAATATAGTCCATCATTGAAGTTTTCGATGATGGATTCCCCCTCATTTTTTATTTATCAATCTTAGTTGAGAGGAGCAGGTCACAATAATTATTCCGCATCAATGATCACACACTATTGTTTTTATCACCCCGCTCATTCCCTACCTAAAAATTCAATTATATTGCTATACAAACTTGGGTTATTAAGGGAAAAGTGGAGGAGAATTTGGGGATTTTTTCTCCAGCCACATTTTCTGCCCCCTTTATGTTAAAAACCTTATACAGTACATATCGTTGTTTTAATAATATATAAATATAACGTTAACACATGTTTCAATTATTAATCTTAATTACATATATAATTTGATATAATTATTCATTACAATCAATAATTATTTATGCAAATCAACATTTAACATATCTTAAGAGAGGAGAATCATTTTCTATTCAAGGAGAGGTCTGTAGCCCCGTATATTGCTCCTCTCACATCATCATTCAATATGCATAATTAAAAGGAGGCAAGGGGAAGGAATTCGATACTATTGAATCCTTTCAAATTCCCTCCAGGCTTTTCCTAACCTTATACAATAGGGGGCATAAACATGAAAAAAGTAAAAGGAAACGCCTTAATTTTTCTTCCAAACTATTACCTCCAAAGTACTAATAAGTCATTTGTCATATAAAAATAATATGAAATATTTCATTTTTGACAATTAAATGAATGAAATAGGGGTGAAACCCCTATTTCATAAATCATTAATGATATTATTAAATTATTGGTTTATAACTGAGTAGTTCAGAGCCGTTCTCCACCCTTAATCTAGCAGGTAATAAACCGTATTACTTTCAGTATTCAAAACTTTCTCAATTAATCTCTGGGCCTCTGAAATATAGTATATGATTTTATTGAGTGTATTGTTTGGATATTAATTAAACAAGTATGAATGAATATGTTTTGTAAAAAACAGTATTTGTTCATTATTTAATCTTTTTATACACAAATAATGTAGCGAAGAGTATATAAATAAGATATTTGTTTTAATATTTAGGGAGAGTCGTATGAAAAAGAAACTAACATCTATTTTTGTTATAATGCTGCTGATTTCCATAACGTTTTCAATGATTGTTCCTGCTGGAAGTGAAGAAGACCCAGAAATCGAAGATGAATTGGATGATGATGTCGTTGATTATTTAGACATTATTTCTGCTTGGTTCTATGAAGAATCTGATCAACCAGATTATCTATTTGTCTGTTTGAAGGTTAAGCAGATAGAGGAAAATGAATATAAACAGAAATTAACCGTCCATTGGGAATATCAAGGAATTGACTGCGCCGCAGGTGTAGCCATTGGATATGAGGAATCAGTATACCATTTTTCTGCAGGATGGGGACATGGATTCTGGTTCCAGGAACATTATCAACGAATTGATGGATCAATTGATGAAGAATCAGGAATTGTTACCTTTAAAATTCCAAAAGAATACATAAAAAATCCTCAAAAGGGTGATGTATTAACGAATACCTATGCTTTAACCTTTGTACGTATTGGTGTTTTAGGAAAGATTGGGTTTGATCGACAGTTCCTTCGGAGTATAATCTCTTTGTTTGCTGGAGGAGATTTGACCGATGCTGCACCAGAATCTGTTCGGTATGGTAGAGATTACGTTATAAAGTATTGAAGGAGGAAAAAAAATGAAGGAAAAAATGTTTTCATTGTTCGTTATAGTGCTGTTTTTATCCACGTTTGTTTCTTCATTAGCATATGCAGAGATAAAAACAGAAACATCCTCAAGTGATGAAATTCATATTGCTACTTTTGGTTCAAGTATACTGATAGGTATTCGCCGGGTTGGTTTTGTAATGACAAATATTGGTGAAAATAAATTTAATGATGTATCTTGGACATTTACTGCTACACGAACAGAAGACAACGAGATTGTTTATTTACACTCTGATATTGCAGAGGATTTTCCACCAGATCTATCCACTATATTCTCTGTCCACTTGCCTAATGATATCGGGTATCTTGAACTTACTGCAACAGCAACTTGTTCTGAATTAGAAAATGAATTATCAAATACCATAACCGTATTTCAACTTGGACCAATTTGCATGGGGCGATCATTTCTCTTTTGCACACCGTTTTAGATGGCAAGAAAGAACCAAGAAAACCAACTGATTCATTACTAGCACCATTACTCCAATTTATTACTATCTAATCAGTTATTGCTTGTATCTATCAGAGGCCCCATTCTCCCTTATTGCTAGCAGGTAATAAAATTACCCTCATATTTAACACTCTCTGAGGTAATCTCTGAGCCTCTGAAACAGTATATAACCTGAGATACGGATTATTATTAAGATAAAAAGTGATAGAATAATCCTCTCGATAGCGTTATAACAAACTAGTAATAATTATTGGATGGGGGTTTGATGAAAAATAAACAATTTTAATTATTTTTAATTTATACTAAGCATAATGTTGAGAAATAACTCATATGAAAAGTTTCCTTTATGCATTCCTTTTTTTTCAATTTTAATATCTATTATTGGTTATTGTATGGGAGCATTAATCCTAAGTGGATTTGGTATTATATTTTCAATCCTTTATGTTATCTATTGTATTATTTCTGAGTTAATAGTGATTCTCAGAAGTTGTAAAAATTGCTGGTATTATGGAAGAATATGTGGTTTGGGTAAGGGAAAGATTGCTCCTCTGTTTGTGAAGAAGGGTGATACTAAGAATTTTGCAGATAGAGATATTTCGATAATTCATATGATTCCTGATTTTCTGGTGGTGATTCTACCACTCATTGGTGGAGTAATATTATTGATATTAGATTTTTCAATTTTGGTACTTTTTTTGATGATCATTCTCTCCATATTATTCTTTGGTGGTACGGCGTTTATACGAGGAACCTATGCCTGTAAGTACTGCAAGCAGAAAGATATTGGATGTCCTGCTGATGCAATATTCAATAAGAAACAACAAGTCAAAGAATAACACATATCCCTCTCAACCAAATCCATTATATTCCCATTAACCTAAATTGATATTATCTCAGAGCCATTCAGAACCCTTACTACTAACAAGTAATAAACCGTATTACCCTCACGCTTAAGCGCTTTCTGAGGTAATCTCTGAGCCTCTGAAAATCTTAGAAAAATGTTTTACCGAGGTAATCGATATAACCTACTGGTTTGTTCTCGAAGAAAATTATTTCATACTCGATTATCTTGTATGTTTTATACAATTATACTTCAAGAGATGTTATTGCTTCTTTTTTAAAAAATATTTTTCAATTTCATGATGAAATGCAGGGTCCTATCTTTGAATCCATTCAATGAGCATTGCTGCATGTTCTTTTTACTCATCACGGTTATGCAATAAAATGTCTTCCACGGATGTATCTTTTGTTGCATCAATGCGTTGTTGGTACCAATTTACTGATTCTAGTTCTTCAATTAATGAGTAATGAGCGCGATCAAGATCTAGGGTTTTTTCTAACATGTTCTTTTTATCTTTATTTTGAATCATGAATCCTTAAAACGAGAAAGATGTTAGGTCGTTTATTAAAATATGGGCTTAAGCGCTGATATATTAATCTATCAATCTTTTTTCTAATCTTGTTTTATTTATTCTAAAAACTTATTATGTATGATGGTATTATATTTGTGCTGATTGGTATGACTGATTATATTTGCCCAAAATGTGGAAAGAATGATATGGTGAAACAAAAAACAGCTGATGGTAGATATGTTCTCATCTGTCAATCCTGCGGATTTAAACGCGGGAGTCTCCCTACTGATAAAAAGAAAGATATAGTATAAGTTTAAGATGTTCTATGATTTCATCATAATCTCACTTATTTCACTTATCCTGTTTTAAACTCACAATAGCACCAATTATTAGACCAAATGAAGCACAAAACGCTATCGAAACACCAAGGCTAAGAGGTGATATAATTCCAACTAATATACCAGCAACAACACCAAAAACTAATCAATTAACTACTTTGTAGTTCTTGTTCATTGTATCAAGAATTGTTCTCATTATATTTTTATGAAATAGAATTCTTAAAAGATATCAATCTCTTCAGGGATTTTATCAATATGACTTAAGAACTTTGCTTGATTCTTTCGGTAATGGAACACGATATCTGCTTTTTCATCCTGAATCTCCCAAGGTTTAATGATAAGTAAATCACCTATTCTAATTCTTTTGATTTTCCTCCTTTTTCCCCCAGGAATACGAGCTAATCTTGTTTTTCCATCTGCACAGGAAACATCCATGCGTGATCCACCCAACCTCTTATCTACCACAGCGAAAATCTCATTTTTATTTTTCTTTGGTAACGGTAGTCTAATAGAAACATCATCAATTATACCGTTCATCTATACCACCAGATATTCCATCTGCAACTTGGCAAGAGAATTATCGAGTCTTATAAAAAATTCTTCTACTTCTTCCTTAGAGATAATCAAAGGAGGAAGAAAACGAATAAATTTACCTGTTGAAAGACTTGTTTTCACACCAACCTCATGGAGATTATTGACCAGCTTGTCAACATTTTCTTTTGAACCGACAGAGAATGCAATCATCAAACCTCTTCCACATATCTCATCAATAATATCATATTTTGATTGTAACCTCTCAAGACCAACACGAAATTCTTTCTCTCTTTTCACTACATGTTCAGTTAAATCCAATTCCTTCATCTGACGGGTTGCGATAAGCGCTGCAGTCATTGCCATTGGAGTTCCACCAAAAGTAGAGCCATCATACCCTGGTTCCATAGCATCAGAAATGTTTTTATTAGTAACAACCGCAGTAACCGGGTATCCACCACCAAATGATTTCCCAATCGTCATTATATCCGGGATAACATCATAACTCATACAGGCAAACCAATCACCTTTTTTTTGAGCTGTTCGACCAAACCCTGCTTGTACTTCATCATCAATAATAACAATATTTTTTTCCCGTGTAAACTCCCATAATTTTTTAACAAATTCAGGATTTGCAGCTCGATTTCCCGCTTCTTCACCTTGCACAAGTTCCATTATAATGATTTGTGCACCTGTTTTTTCATGGATTCTTTTCACTGAATCAATATCATTGAACTCTGCAAAATGAACCCAATCTTCATTATTAAGATAAAATGGTTCCTTGTATTCATCCTTCCAAGTGACGGCAACTGCACCATGTGTTCTACCATGAAATCCGCCTTTAAAAGCGATGACATCTTTCGAACCTGTGTATGCTTTTGCTATTTTGATTGCTTTATCAACTGCTTCCCCGCCTGAGTTTTGCCAATAGAAAAAATTAAGGCCTTCTGGCATCATGGCATTAATCTCTTTGAGAAAACGTGTTCTTGCTATCTGTACTCGATCTTCTTTCATTGATATCAATGTTTTTGCTTGATTGTATAATCCTCTGCCGATTTCCTCATTTGCCATGCCAAGGTTTGTTGCACTATAATTACTATCCATGTCAAGATACCAATCACCTTTGGTATCCATAATCCAACAACCCTTTCCTTTCACTGGAACGATATCTTTTTCAAGATGTGTAACGGGTATCTTATATTTTTTATGGATATCAATCGCTTCTGCTGTGGATATCTCTGAATATTGTAATTGTTCAGTAATCTTGTTTAATGACTCAGGTGTGTATCCTTTATTATCAATGAAGGAGATAATACTATCTGCCTGATGTTCATTTAATGGTTCTCTCTGATCGATTGGTCCAAGTTGTTTTTCTAATTCATGTATATCGGATTGCATATTGTCACCTAATACATTTTCAAGGACTTCTTTAATACGTTCATAGGTTGCATTTGTTCGTTCAGGGTGTAATTTTTTATCGTAGATAATCGTGTTTTTGAGTTTGTTTTTTTTCATTGTATTTGTAACTCCATGCGTTTCCACGTGGTAGAATCATATAAATATTTTGGTCATGAATTATTCGTTGGTTCCATTACAAGAAATTAGGAGATATCCTTTGATTAATAATGGAATTAAATGAATTGGAAAACAAAAGTACATATTTACAAGAAATATATGATTATATTCTCTCCCATTCCTTAAGTACTGACTCCCATCGGTATGTTTGAACACCTTTAATATTTTCAACTTTTTTTATAATACGTTCATATCCTTTTAACAAGGTCCGTGTTTGAATTTTAATGATCATGTCATATGTTCCTGTAGTTGCACTGACATGAGTGATACCCCGGATTTTCCAAAAATCACACATGATCTTTTTTATATCGACTTTAGGTTCAATCGTAACAAAGATATAGGCTTTTACCTGGGTTAATGCATAGGAGATTATACCTATGACAATGAGAATGATACCGCTTATTTTTATCATAAGGGATATTGGATCAGTTGAAAATAAAGGGATTATGGAAAAATTGGAGAGAACGAGAGAAACGGGGATGGTGAAAATAATAATCGTTGATCGTATTGCTTGAGTGACACTTGCTTTTCCAATCCCCAGTGCCCTGATGTAGAGAATGTAAACAAAAAACATACCACCAGCGATAAGACTAATCCAACCTAAATAGGTAAACGACTGTATAATACCGTCGATAAGAAAAGTGTTTGCTGTAATAATATCATAAAAAAACATAATAAATGTAAGGAGTGCAAAGGAGATGATCACATTCCAAAAGCGAATATTAACAGCATCATTTTGGTTATCGAGTATCTGGAGATGTTTCAGTTTTTGTTGATAGATGGTAAGCAATGCCCATGCAGGAATTAAAATCGCAAAGACAATGAGTAATGACATCACATTGATTGAACCAGTTAAGTTTAATGATCCAATGAGTGCTCCGATTGTTACCATGATTCCAGCTTGTATTTCAATGAGTGTGGGGGCGTTTTTTTCATTAAAAGATTCTATAATGATTAGATATAAAATCACGATTTGGGTAAATGGGAGGACGACCGATGGGTCATCAAGAATTGTAAATAATGTAAAATATCCAATGGTATATGTTGCGTTTCCTATACCTGCAAGGACATGGTATTTGATTTCTTTTTTTTGTATCCACCGTAATCTTTTGAATGAGGGATCGAAATAACGATGACCAATGCTTTTCCCATTAATAGGAATGGAAAGGATGCCAGCGAAAAGAAGGGAAATAAAGATTCCTACAAAGAATATGGAGAACCCAAGAATGAATGGGTTTGTTATAAATAGTGTGTTTACTGTGGCATCTATCCCTGAGATAATAGCATAGAGGATTGATGAGGTTAAAACAAGAATATAAAAAAAATATTTTCTTGGATAATTCATATGGACAATTCCTTTTCAATAAGGCTTGTAATGGTTTTTTTTACTCCTTTTATTTTATGAAAAATCATTGTTAGTTCATGGAGTTCATGAAGTGTTTTAACATTCACTCTTATGATGATATCATACTCCCCTGCAATGACTGAGGTTTTTACGACTTTTTCTTGTTTGGTGATTTCATCAACTGCCTTATTTGAAAAACCAGGTTGCATTATAACAAGAATATATGCGTGAATCATTTTTTCACTGATGTACTTATTTTTTATTCTTTTTTTGAAGGCGCGGCGAAATAGAGATGAACTATAAAAAATCTGTGGTTTTCTAATGTATAATAACCCAAGGATTTATTAAGAACCAGGGTGTAAGATATATCGGTGTGATACAATATATTCTGGTTTTGTATTAATAAACACGATTGATGAATATGAACATGAGGTCTATAATCATTTTATAAAAGATGATTCGATTGATGAACTCAAACCATTATTAAATTCAAATAAATATGATCTTATTGCTGTGGTTAAAGTGGATTCATTGCAACAGTTACAAACATATAATGAGAAGATTATTAAGAATCATTTTGGAGTGTTGGATACTAAAATATTATGTTAGGGGTTGTATTTCATGATTGATTTTAATAATAAACCGTATTACCCTCACTCATTTTAGCTCTCTTGAGTCTCTGAAAACGTTAATAAATGATTTTACTGAGGGAAATGATAGGCATTACTTGATAATTGATACTTATTGCATTCAACATTAAAATCAGTAAGAAATAATGCTACAAATGTCAGGAAACATTAAGAATATCAAAATTAATCCATGATGAGAATAAAATGCAGCATACCACAAACTCAGAATTAGTTCAAAGAGCCTTTAAATGCTATATTGATGCTTTCAACAGATGTGACATCATAGAGATTAAGCGACAGATTAATGTTGATATCGAAGTTCAATGCAACGGCTCTATATCTTCACAAGGTCGCGATACCATTATTCCATATTATGAATCCGACTTCAAGATTGGTAAGAAAGTCGAAGTGATCCGTGGACCCTTAATTCAGGACAATGGTGCAACGGTTGATGTTGTTGTCACTCTCGTTGCAACGACGCCAGGAATCGAAGTCGTACAACTCGATGTTGTGTATAGATATGACGTCGATTCAATGACACAATTGTGCCATATCATTAACAATGTCAAAACATTGAATTCTGAGCCTGAAAAATAAGATCAAAACCCTCTATCCTGCTAACAATTTTCATTATATTCCCTCAAACCTAATCCAGATTTACTCAGATTAAATATCCACCCTTTTTACTAGCAAGTAATAAACCGTATTACCCCCACTCAATAGCGTTCTGAGTTAGTCTCTGTGCCTCTGTAGCCTATCTGACCTGAGTAAATGATTTTACTGAGGATAATTAAAAAAAGAAGAATAAAGATTGAATAGGTAAGGGAATCTCTTTTCAATGAATGATGGGCTTGGTTTGGATTTTGGCATAGAGACTATCAAGGGATCTGACCAATTGCTTTCTTCATAATGTTTATCTCTTGCTTTCACTCTTAATTCATAAGATCCATGATATGACCAATTATATGTTGCTGTTACATTTTCTCCTGATTCAACTGGGCCCAGCCACCCAGTGTTATTTCCATCTCCCCAATCAAACCATAAATATACCTGATCATTATTTGGATCGATTGCTGACGAAATATAGTAATATGAATTTCCTGTTTTTCCAGATGTTTCTCCAGATGGTTTCATTGGTATATTTGGTGGATCATTCTCTCCAATAGTAACTGAGATAAAGAGTGCACCATCCCCCGCATTAGAACTTATATTTAAATTACAGGTATAAGATGAATTAAGTTCTAAATTATTCGTATCAATAGTAACATTTATTCGATCATGTTCACCATAGGATACTCCACTTATTGGATTAATGCTAACCCATTCGCAGGATGTTGATAATGTATAAGTAAGAAGATCATCACCACTGTTCCATATTTCAAATGTTTTCGTATTAATCTCGCCCTGAGGAATAGCTCCAAAATCTATTTCATTTGGTGAAAAATGCAACTCTGGACATCGTGGATTTATGACTAATACATCTGACCAACTGCTTTCCAAACCTGAACCATCTTTTGCTTTTACTCTCAAATTGTACGTTGTCAATTCACAATCCCAAGATAGACAAACAGAACATGTTTGTCCAGATGAAAATGGACCTAACCAATTGATGGTAGTATGACCATCACCTAAATCCCAATAGTAATAAATCTTTTCATTTTCTAGGTCTGTTGTTGACGTCTCATAGTCATATCGCATATCTACATGTGGTGTAGTTATTCCGCTAGGTCGTTCTGGTTTATTTGGTGGATTATTTTTTTGAATTTGAATTGACATTGTATTCGACCAACTGCTTTCCTCATCATGTTTATCTTTAGCTTTGACTTTAATATGATATGTACCAGTCTCACTCCAGGAATGCGTACAAGTTTCGGGATGTCCAGAGGATTGTGGGCCAATCCATTCAGAATTACTGCCATCCCCCCAATCAACATAATAATACACATAATGGCCATCAGGATCAGTTGTTACAAAGCTAAATTCATAATCTAAAAATTGGATACCCGATGATGGACCAGTTGGTGTTTCCGGTGTAAGTGGTGGTTCATTTAATAAAATCACTGTTACGATAAGAGGATCAGACCAAACTGTAGATTGTCCTCCATAATCTCTTGCTTTGGTTGTTATTTGATAGGTTCCTTCATGCTCCCAAGTATGCAAGATATTAACTATTTGTCCAGAGGAGTATGGACCAATCCAACCCAGAGTTCTTCCATCTCCCCATCGTATATAATACTCTATATCATCATTCTCAGGATCAGTTGTAGTAAATACATATTCATACTCATTATCCGTATAACAAGTAGTTGGTCCATTTATATCTGGTATATTTGGTGGAGTAGAACAACCAAAAAAGGTCATTGCATAATCTTGGTTATCTTCTATTTCAGGATTTTCTTCATCACCAGCAAAAACATTTACTGTTAGTAAATATATAGATGCTATCAAAAACATCATCATAAAAATTAAAATTATTTTCTTATGCATATTATTATACCTCCATTCCAAATCTGCCTTCCATATTTAACAGGTTTAATGCATCATATCACAAGGAGAAATATATACTTAACTGTCAGCATATATCATGTAGAACAATACCATTATATTCCCATAAACCTACACCTATTATGAAACGAAAACTCACACTCAGCCTTGACGAGCAAGTAATAAACCGTATTTCCCTCACTCTTAAGCGCTTTCAGAGTAGGTCTCTGAGCCGCTGAAACCGTATCAGAGCTGAGTTAACTATTTTACTGAGCAGTATGAGAATATCACTTAATTAGCATCATTTTCCGCAAGTAATAATGCAACAAAATATTTAATAGAATGTTAATCTGATTACTAATTACAATTAGAGCGGATTTCATTGGAACTTTCAGATATTGGTTGGAACAAGGACATTGAGTATAATTATCAAAAATTAGATATTGATAATGTACTTTTAGGCAGAGTAATTTTTCACAGTAGAAAACAATATAAAATAATTACAACCACCGGAGAAGTAACTGCCAATTTATCTAATTCTTTCATTAACTCAATTGATTCAAAATCAGAGTTACCCTCAATTGGTGATTGGGTATGTCTAAAACATATTGATGATTTCCGTCCATATCAGATAGTCAAACTGATACATCGTAAGAATAAACTTTCAAGAAAAGTATCAGGAGAAAAATCAGAAGAACAGATTATTGCATCTAATATTGATATTGTTTTCATTTTAACAAGTGCTGATCAAGATTTTAACATAAGACGACTTGAAAGATATATAACTAGTATCAATGAGATTGGTGCACAACCAATTATCATTTTGAATAAGGTAGATATCTACAAAGATTATGAAAAATATATGATTGAAACAGAAGAAAGCTTCCCAAATATTCCAATTCTACCTATTAGTGCAAAAAATAATAAAAATATTGGGTTGGTAAGAAATTATATTAAACCAGGTAAAACTATTGTTCTCCTGGGTTCATCAGGGGTTGGAAAATCTACATTAATCAATATAATACTTGGGTATTCTCGCCAAGCAGTTGGTGAAATCAGGGTAAAAGATGGAAAGGGTAGACATGTAACAACATCTCGAGAAATAATCATATTACCAGGGGGTGGTATGTTGATTGATAATCCTGGTATTCGAGAACTTCAATTATGGTCATCTGATATCGGTATTAGTAAGACCTTTGAAGATATAGAAGAATTAAGTAGACAATGTCGGTTTTCTGACTGCACTCATAATACTGAACCAGGGTGTGCTATAAAAAACGCAATTGAAAAAGGCGAATTATCCAAAGAACGAGTAGATAATTATAAGAAACTACTATGTGAACAAGAGTACTTGAGTAATAGAAGAAACACATATGAACGTAGGAAAAAAGATAAGAAATTAGGAAAAATATATCGTCAAGGAAAATCAATTAGAAAATATAAGGGAAATGATTAATCATTTTCAACATAATCAGCAAGTAATCCTTCTATTCACCCACACCATTAACAATTTATTTCCTCAAACCTATATCTATTATGAAACGAAAACTCACCCTTAGCCTTGACGAGCAAGTAATAAACCGTATTACCCTCACTCATTAAAGCGTTCTACGGTAGTCTCTAAGCCCCTGAAAAGCTAATATACTATTTTACTAAGGTTGATAATTAAAGAAAAGAAGAAAAGAGATTGAAGAGATATGGGAATCTCTCTTCAAGAAATGTGAGATGTGGTTTGGATTTAGGTGTTGAAAGACTAACTGGTATAATTTCATAGTCCTCAGGATTATCTAGGTTTATGATTTTTACGTCTCCAGTAAATTCCTTATCTTTTTCTTCAGGAGCTTCAACTTCAACTTCAACTTGAACAGGTCCTTCTTCAGGTTCTAGATTAGAGCCGTTTTCTGGGTTAAATGACCATGTTCCCCAAGTAGGATATTCTTCTACCTCCCAATTTAATAGTGATTCTGTTTCACCGATATTTGATATTTCAAGATTACCAGTAACACTATCTCCTGGCGTCACATCATTCCAAATAAGTGAACCAGAGACTTCTAAATCTGGTGTCATCCAAAGACAATTAACATTTGCGGTATCGCTATCACTTAGTTTTGGATAATCACAAGATGAATATTTTACCCATGCATAGTTTTCATATGAGCCAGATATGCTGCAATTGACCGTAGCTTTTATTTTAAATTCTCTTGTTTCATATGGATATAGGTGAAATCCATCCCAGAGAACGGTATCTTCGGATGGTGGGTACTCAAGTGCTTGCGGGATTGAATCAACATAATAAAGTCCATTTGGTAATACATCTTCTACAAAAAAAACCTCAGCTTCTGCACCATTATTCTTGACTTCAATTTTAAACCATAGTTCTTCACCAGATTGAAAATTTTTTGTTTCATACCATGGGCCATTCTGAGAATCTGATACTGTTTTTTCTAGTTCAACATTTGGGGTACAAGTACATCGAATAATCAATTTTGCGCAATCTACTGGGCTATCATCATCAACTGCGATATCGAGTGTTCTAAATAGGTTCATTAGATCAAGTAAGCCTGGAATATCTTCAAGATCAAGGAGTATCGTTCCACCACTTCCTACAGGGATTCCATCTTGAGATAATCGATTATTATGTTTCCAACTATCACCACAGGTTATACATCCTATTTTTAGATGATCGTTGTCATCATCGTTACGTACGGTAATTTGAAGTGTAGCAGATTCAATTTGTTCACCAGGACATACATATGGTTCTGTAAAAACAAATGTATGTGCCCAATATTGGTTTTCCGGGTCTTCATCACAATCCTTGGACCCGCTAGTTCCATCATAATTTGCATCTATCCAATCAAGAAGAAATTGGCTTGGTTGCGTTGTTTCAGCAGGTGGTGTAGTATCAAACATATCACAGAATCCAACGGTTAATTCATGTTCTTGGAGCATTTCCTGATTAACATTGTTTTTACAATGTGTTATTTCGATTTCTGTTTGGTTGATGGTATGAGTAAGGCTACTTGCTAAAGGAATTGATGTAGCGGCTATCAACAGCATCAATATAAAAATAGAAATTATTTCTTTTTTCATTTTCACTCCTCCTTGCTCTGCCCTCCATAACAGAACAATAACTTCATTAATTCAATGTTTTATAACTATATAAGTTTTATGTTATAATATTATTGCACTAAAAGTAATAATTAATATTGATTT
>Ga0180430_10003202_pt1 | contig 14214 bp, 11 predicted proteins | sample SS_ome_9_FD_132999 | JGI IMG/M metagenome (GOLD analysis project Ga0180430, IMG submission 132999) | Hypersaline lake sediment archaeal communities from the Salton Sea, California, USA - SS_1_S_2 metaG | ecosystem: Environmental > Aquatic > Non-marine Saline and Alkaline > Hypersaline >... | reverse complement strand
GGCCCCTGTGGTGCTTCTCATGGGGGCGGTGGCCGCGGGCCAAAAGCTCTCGGGCATGTTGCAGAGCTTCTTCAACACGCGCTTTCAGCAAAGCGTGACCCTGGAGATCCAGAAAAGCCTCATCGAGCGCACCCTCAGCCTGCCCAAGGCGTTTTTCGACAACACCCGCACCGGTTACTTGGTCTCGCGCATCCAGAACGGGGCCGGCGGCGTGCAGTGGTTCTTCTCGGGCACGGTGGTGCAGGTGCTCACCCAAAGCATCCGTTTCGTCGGCGGGCTGGCCTTCCTCTTCTATCTGGAGTGGCGCATCGCCGCGCCGGTGGTCCTGTCGCTGCCCGTCACCTGGCTCGCGGCCCGCTTCATGTCCAAAAAGACCTACGTTCTGAGCCACCACTCCATGGAGTGCAGCTCGCAGGTGAACGGTCGCCTTCAGGAAGCCTTCTCGTGCGTGCCCCTGATCAAGGCCTTTTCGCGGGAGGAGCATACCGTGGGCCGTCTGGTGGCGGGCCTCGAAAAGACTTTCGGCATCGCCCTGGAGCAGCAGTCCATGTCCTTCGTCAACAACATGGCCATTCAGGCCATGCCCCAACTGGCCCGGGCTTTCGTGGTGGTTTTCGGGTCGTACTGGGTCGTCAAGGGGGACTGGACGGTGGGGTCGCTGCTGGCCTTCCAGGCCTACCTGGGCTACGTTTACGGGCCGGCCCAGTTTCTGGTCAACATGAATTTCCAGTTCCAGAATTCGCGGGCCTCCCTGGAGCGCGTCGCGGCTCTGTACAACTCCATGCCGGAGGACAACGCGGGGACGGGCCGGAAGGTTGACGGTCCCCTGGGCGACATCGCGTTCCGGGGAGTCGGGTTCTCCTACGACGGCCGGCGGCCGGTGCTGCGGGGGATCGATCTGGAGATCGAGGCGGGGCGGCGGGTGGCCGTCGTCGGTCCCAGCGGATCGGGCAAAACCACCCTGATCAGCCTGCTTTTGAGGTTCTACAAGCCCTGCGAGGGGGAGATTTTCTACGGCGGACGCCCCGCGGGGGAGCTGGAGGTGCGGTCCCTGCGCACCCGGTTCGGGTACGTGCCCCAGGAAACCGTCCTGATTTCCGGGACGATCCTGGAAAACCTGCGATACGGCCAACCGGACGCCGACGAAGCGTCGGTGCGGCGGGCGGCGCGGGCGGCCGGCATCCACGATTTCATCCGGTCCCTGCCCCTGGGCTACCGCACCGTCGTGGGCGAGCGGGGGGCCAGCCTGTCCGAAGGGCAGAAGCAGCGCGTCTCCATCGCCCGGGCCCTGATCCGGGACCCGGACGTGCTGATCATGGACGAGCCGACCTCGGCCCTGGACCCTCGGACCGAAACCGACATCTTCGACGCCCTGCCCGAGCTCTTCGGGTCGAAAACCGTCATCGTCGTCTCCCACCGCGAAGTCCCCCTTCGGGGCGCGGACCGGGTGATCCGGCTGGACGGCAAGGGGGGGGCGGCGTTCGATCCTTCGTGAGGACGGGGCGAGGGCTTGCAGCCGAGGGCGGGACGCCCTCGCTCCCAGGGGACGTAACCGAAGCGCGAAAGCCTGGATTCCGGCATGCTTTTGGCCGGAATCCAGGAACAACGCCCCGGGCTCCGGGTCTCTCCGCTTCGCCCGGAACGGCGGAGGGAGACCGACCCATGAAATGGAGCTTGACGAAACACCGGGAAAAATCGACGATAGCGATGCGACCCGATTCCAGCGATCGGGATTCTCCAAGGTTCGCCTTCGTCGTTCCCGCGGGCTTCTTGGGGCAATGACGGGAAGTTGCGGAGAGGATCGCTGCATTCAGATGCGGAAATTCCGGATGTTTTTCACCGAGAAAGGAGCAGATCATGGAATATTCGAAGCCCCGACTGCGTCGAATGAGCGACGCGATACATCAGAATTGCGCAAACGGTTCCTCGGCGAGCTCGGATGGTACCTGCAAGGAGGGGAGGGTAGTGGGGTAAACGATGGTAGCTGTGGTACCGGCGTGGGCAATAAAAATGCTTGCGCCGTCGGCGCCGCGGCTGGCGGGACGTGCAACACTGGTTTCGGGGATGGCAGCGGTTGCTCCGTGGGCACCGGTGCCACCTAAGACAATTCTCGGGAAAAACCGCCCCGGCGGCCGGCCGAGCGCGGCCGGCCGCCGGGGCGTGGCGAGCCACCACGTCCCACGATTCCCCATACGCTCAAGGGGCAACCCGGCGAAGCCTGGTTTCATGCCCTCTTTCATCCGATGGCATTGACGATTTTGAACCGCGGGAGGCGTCGAGCATGAAAAAGCGCATCCTGTACGCCGAGGCCAATTATCAGGCCATCGTTCGCGAGAACGGCTATTTCGTGGACAAGACGAGCTACATTCCCAAACTGGATGCCGTCAGGAACCCGGTTTTCCTGAGACCGAGACGGTTCGGGAAATCGCTTTTCTGCACCATGCTGGAAAGCTACTACAGCATTCTTTTCAAGGACCGGTTCGACGAACTGTTCGGCCATACCTGGATCGGCCGGAACCCGACGCCGCTGCGCAACGCCTTTCTGGTGCTGCACCTGGACTTTTCCGTTGTGGAAACCGGCGAAATGGCCGTTATGGAGAAAAGTTTCAATCTGACATGCAACCTGAAGATCGGAGCCATGGTCGGCAAAAGCGGCGATCTTTTCGGGAACAGGGTCGCTGTCGATCCCGACGACAGCGCCGCGGCCAACCTGCAGAAGGTCGTTGATTGTATCGGCTTCGGCAATCTCCCTCCTCTTTACGTCATCATCGACGAATACGACAACTTCGCCAACCAGCTCGTCACCGGCCGCAAGGACCGGCTCTACAAACGGCTCATGGCCGACGAGGGGTTCCTGAAGACCTTCTTCAAGATCCTGAAGGAAGGCCGGAAGACCGGGGCCGTTCACAACGTGTTCATCACGGGGGTCCTGCCCGTCACCATCGACGAACTGGCGTCGGGGTTCAACATCGCCACGTTCATCACCCTGGAGCCGGCGTTCGAGAACATGCTGGGATTCACCCAGACGGAAGCGGACCGTCTCCTGGACGAAATCTATGAGGACTACCGATTCGATCCGGCCACCCGGGCCGAAACCGACGCGGTCGTCAAAAGCAACTACGACGGATACCATTTCGTGAGCCCGGACGGCGAACCGGTGTACAATTCCACCATATTGATCTATTTCCTGGACTATTTCACCCGCTACGGCGAGTATCCGGAATATCTGACCGACCTGAACCTGAAAACGGACCTCCTATGGGTGCGGCGCATCACCGGCTCCAATCCCGAAAACACCAAAGCCTTCGTGGACCGCCTTCTCCTGCACGGCAACGTTCCGTTCGACAGGACCTTCCTGATCTCCAAGTTCAACATGAGCCGGTTTTTCGAAAAAAGCTTCTTTCCCATCAGCTTTTTCTATCTGGGCATGTTGACCCGGGAAAACCGCTTTCTTCTGAAACTCCCGAATTTGAACATGCGAAAAATCTTCGTGGAGTACTTCAACGAGCTGCACCGTATCGACGTATCCACACGCTATGCGGACATGATGCAGCGATTCGTGGAGGACCCGGACCTGGAGGCCCTGTTCGCCGGCTACTGGAAGGAATACGTCTCCCAGCTCCCGGAGGCGGTTTTCCGGCAGGTCAACGAGAATTTCCATCGCACGACCTTCTACGAGCTGTGCAGCCGTCACCTTTCCCCCTGGTTCACCTGGAACGTGGAGCGATCCTACCCCGAAGGTCGCACCGACCTGGAGTTCGTGGGCAAATACTCCGAGTGCTTCGCCGGAGTTCGCATGGTTGTCGAGTTCAAGTATTTTTCCAACGCCGAATTCACGAAGCTCAAGACCGCCATCGACGATTTCGAACCGCGGGAGGAGGATACGAAGCAGATCGCGGGGTATGTGGAAGGATTGAAACGGGAGTATCCCGAGGCGAGAATATCGCGGCACGTGATCTACTGTTTCGGGAATCGGGGATACCGGGTGTTCGATGTTTCGTGAAGGGCCGGAATCCATGCTTTCATGGCTTGGCCGCGACCTCCGGGGCGTGGCCGTCCCCGGCGTCGCATCGGGACCCGGCCGCCGCCCCCGGCAGGCAGCGACCGGACGCCGCCGCCCCCGGGGCGCATCCTCCCGCGCCCCCGGCTTCGGGCCCGGCGGCGCAGGAGGGCGGGTTGGAGGCCTGGTCGCCGTTGGCGCAGGCGGCCTCGCCGGTTTCCAGCGGAAAAAGGCGGTGCAAACGCGGTATCCGGTATTCCATGGTCGATCGACGCCTCCCTGCGGATGTCGCGAGATTTCCCGGAAAGCTCGCGGATTCGGTTTTTTCCCTTGCTTTTCGGCTCCCGCCCGAATTCGGATGGCGAGGGATCGGCGGGCCGGCGTCGCCAAGGGGCATGATCGCCGCTACGAAGGTTTTCGACGGATCACGAGGGCCGCTCCCCCGCCCGCCGTTCCAGACGGCGCTTGTCCACGAAGAGATTGTAGGGAAACCGGATGCGCCATTCCGGGGACCCGGCCGACCATGTTCCCACGGGGCGATTCCCGCGGACCAGAATGCGGCGGACCCCGTCGTTCCTTTCGATGCGGACGATCCCGAGATTCAGGGCGGAATGGAAGACGTGCAATACCCCGGAGGCGGCCAGTCCGTCGGACAGCCGCCGCAACGGAGGAAGCGTCCGACGCCGCGCGTGCATCCGCAACAGGGCGAGCTTGTGGACCCACAATCCGATCCGTCCGCCTCTGACGGCGACGCGCCGGTTCCGCCTCTTGGCGGCGGTCACCCTGCCGACGATGGCATCGAAGGGGACGACGTAGGGATCGACCTTGTCGTTGTTGTCCCCCCGGGTGACGACCCCGTCCCGGCGGACCTCGATGATGCGATGCACCACGTCGATGCTTCCTCCGGGACGCGGATAGACGACGACGTCCCCCGCTCGCATTTCCCCGGGAGCTCGATAGGGGCGCGGCTCGATGCCGTCCCCCGGCCGAAGGGTCGGGTGCATGCTGGGACCGTTGCAGGTGTTGTATTCGGGTTTCAGGGTTTCCATGATTCGCCTGTTTTCCATGGTTTTCGCGAACCTCGAGCGATCCGGGATTCGCCCTCGGCGATCCGGTCCAGAATCACGGAGACGGGAGTGCGGGCTCCGATCCGTTCGAATCGTCACGAAGCGCTTCCTAACCCTCGACGGTCAGAAGGGGCGGGTCGTACAGGTCCGGCGGCTCCAGGGCCAGAAGCTGGAAGCAGGTGGCGGCGATGTTGGTCAGCCCGGGCTTTTCCACGCGCGGATTCATCGCCAGTCGCCCGTTTCCCGACGGGTCGTAAACGACGAACCGGACGGGGTTGAGGGTGTGGGCCGTCTTGGCTCGCGGCAGCCCCTGGTCGTTGAGCTTGACTTGGCCGGTCTTCTTGTTCAGCTCGTACATCTCGTCGGCGTTGCCGTGGTCCGCCGTGACCAAAAGGATGCCTCCCGTCTTTTCCGTCGTCTTCGCGAGACGCCCCAGGCACAGGTCCACCGTTTCCACGGCGATGCGGGCCGCCTGATAGACGCCCGTGTGCCCCACCATGTCCCCGTTGGCGAAATTGAGACGAATGAAATCGAACCGTCCCGATTCCATTTCCTCGATCACCCGGTCGGCGATCTCCGCCGCCTTCATCCAGGGGCGCTGCTCGAAAGGGACGCGATCCGAAGGAATCTCCACGTATTCTTCGAGCCTGGCGTCGAACTTCTCCGCCCGGTTGCCGTTCCAGAAGTAGGTCACGTGGCCGAACTTCTGGGTCTCGCTGATGGCCAGTTGCCGCACTCCCTCCCGGCACAGGAATTCGCTCATGGTCTTTTCGATGAACGGGGGCTCCACCAGGTAGTTGCGGGGAATGTGGGCTTCGGTGTCGTATTCCATCATGCCCGCGTAGGCCACGCGAGGAAAGGGGGCTCGCTCGAACTTGTCGAAATTCTCCTCCTCGAAGGCCCGGCTGATTTCCAGGGCCCGGTCGCCCCGGAAGTTGAAGAAGATCACCGCGTCGCCGTCCCGGACGGGGCCCACGGGTCCGGAATCGTCGGCGACGACGAAGGCCGGCAGGTCCTGGTCGATGATGCCGGGGATTTCCTTGCGGTAGGCTTCGATGGCTTCCCGGGCCGAAGAGAACGCGCGTCCTTCCCCGGCCACGTGGGTCTTCCATCCCAGGGCCACCATGTCCCAGTTCGCTTCGTAGCGGTCCATGGTGACGGCCATGCGGCCGCCGCCGCTGGCGATGCGGTAGTCCACTGCCGCCTCCCGGTTCAAACCGGCGAGGAATTCTTCGAAGGGCTCCACGTACTCCAGGGCCGAGGTCTCCCCCACGTCGCGCCCGTCCAGAAGGATGTGAAGGCGGGCTCGGGGGACCTTTTCCTCCGTGGCCGCATGGCGGAGCATGGCCCGCAGGTGGTCCAGATGGCTGTGGACGTTGCCGTCGGAAAAGAGGCCGATGAAGTGCAGGGCCCCGTCGTGGTCCCGCCGGAAGTCCATCAGGTGTCGCCATCCCTTGCTTTGGTAGATGCGGCCCGAGCGGATGGACTCGTTCACCAGCCGGGCCCCCTGGGGATAGAAGCGCCCGGCCCCCATGGCGTTGTGGCCCACTTCCGAGTTGCCCATGTCGTCGTCCGAGGGCAGGCCCACGGCGGTGCCGTGGGCTTTGAGAAGGGTGTGGGGGCATCGGGCCAGGAGCCGGTCCAGATGAGGGGTGTATCCTTCGGCCACGGCGTTTCCCTCCCGGGCTTCCCGGTACCCCACCCCGTCCATGATGACCAGGACGAGAGGTCCCTTGCGGCGGGCTTTCAAAACGGGGGCTTTGGCGCTCATGACGCTCACTTTCCTTTCCACTGGGGCTTGCGCTTTTCCAAAAAGGCGCTCACGCCTTCGGCGGCGTCTTCGCTGGTACACAGCCGAGCGAACACTTCCGAGCTGTGGTCGAATTTCTGGGCGAAGGGCATGTCCAGGGTGCGGTAGTAGAACCGCTTGCCCATGCTCATGGCCAGGGGGCTCTTGGAGGCCAGCTTGCGAGCGAAGGCCAGGGTCTCTTCCTCGAGCTTGTCGGCGGGGACCACCTTGTTGACCAAGCCCAGCCTTTCCGCTTCCCGCGCGTCGATCATGTCCCCGCTCAGAAGCATCTCCAGGGCCTTGGCCTTGCCCAGGGCGTAGGTGAGAGGGATGATGGGGCCCGTGCAAAGGAGGCCCACGTTGATGGCGGTGGTGCCGATCTTGGTGCCTTCGGCCACGATGGCGAAATCGGCCGCCGCCAGGAGCCCCGCCCCGTTGGCCACGGCGAACCCGTGTACCTGGGCGACGACGGGCGTTCCCATCCAGGCCACCGTCTGGTGCATCTGGTCCATCTGAGCGATCCACTCCTGGTATTCCTTGGTGGTCTTGCCCGGATATTCGGCGATGTCGATGCCCGTGGAAAAGGCCTTGCCGGCTCCCTTGACGATCACCACCCGCACTTCGTCGTCCTTTTCGAATTCGTACAGGGCCCCGTTGAGCTCCTGCGCCAGTCGGGTGCTGAAGGTGTTGAACTTGTCGGGCCGGTTGAGGGTGACGAAGGCCAATCCGTCCTTCTTTTCCGTGAGCAGCGTTTCATAGTCCATGAACAGGCTCCTTGTCGTTGGGGTGAAGGGTTCGGCTTGTTTCAATCCATGCGCCCGCACGGAGCGCGACTTGCGGGTTGGTCAACAAAAGTCGCTTCGCGTCGAGTCGTCCGTTCCGGCGGAACGGTCGTGCCCCGGAGGACGCGGCCAAACTCATGAAAGTATGGATTCCGGCTAAAAGCATGCCGGAATGACGACGCAGGGGCGAACCCGCGTGCTCGTCCTCCGAAATCAAAGGGCGGAAGTGAAAACATGGAAAACCTCCCCGTTCCTCCTTCCGACTTCGGCCTTGGCTTTCGACGGTCAGCGAAGGCGGAACCGGGGGCGCTCGCCCAGCTTCACCGCCATGGTCTTGCGCGAGCCGTCCCAGCGGACCACGTCGAGCTTCACTCGGTCCCCGGGCTTCCGGTCGCGAATCTCCCGGATGACTTCGTCGGCGTCCCGGACGGTGCGGCCGTCCACCTGCACGATCACGTCCCCTCCCACCAGCAAGATGCGATTGCCGATCTGGGCCCTGCGGTCCCCGCCTCGCAAGCCCCCCTTGTCGGCGGGACTGCCGGGGACGACCTCGACGATCATGGCCCCGTAGGTGACGGGCAGCCGGAAGTATCCCGCCAGCTCCTCGGACAGGGTCGTGAGGGTGGCCCCCAGCCAGGGATGGGCGTAGCGGCCTCGCTCGATGAGCTGGTGCATCACTTTCTTGGCCGTGTCCACGGGGATGGCGAACCCGATGCCCACGTTGGCCCCCGTGGGGCTGAAGATGGCCGTGTTGATGCCGATCATTCTTCCCGAAGAGTCGATGAGAGGGCCGCCCGAGTTGCCGGGGTTGATGGAAGCGTCCGTCTGGACGATGTCCTCCACCAGAATGCCGGTGGTGGAGCGCAGGCTTCGCCCCAGGGAGCTGATGACTCCTGTGGTGAGGGTTTGGCCCAGGCCGAAGGGGTTGCCGATGGCCAGCACTTTCTGGCCCACCTCGAGGTCCTTGGACGATCCCATGGGAATCACTTGAAGCTCGCGGGCCGGGGCGTCGATCTTCAATACCGCCAAGTCCGTGTCCGGGTCGGAGCCGATGAATTTGGCCGTGTATTTCTTGTCGTTGGCCAGCGTCACTTCCAGCTTGCGGGCGTCCTCGATGACGTGGTGGTTGGTGAGGATGTGTCCCTTGGCGTCGATGATGGAGCCGGAGCCGGCCCCTTGGCGAGGGACGATGTTGAGGAAAAAATCCCGCTCGAGCACCGTGCTGGTGATGTTCACGACCCCCGGGGCCAAGCGTTTGTAGAGGTCGATGTTGTTCCTTTCGTCCTCGGTCATGGCGGAAGCGGGCCCGACGCAAAGCAGCAGCGCCGCCAGCACGCTCCACACCGCCAACCGGGGACGGGCTCTCGATGAATCCATGGCTTCTCCTTGTGCTTCAGGATTCGCGATCTTCGCAACGCCCCTCTCGCTTCCTCGAGGAGGGACAAGGAAGGTTAGCAACAAACGAACGGCTTTTCAAGCGGGGAGGCCTCCGGCGGCAGGGCGAGCGCCTCTGAAAAATCCGCGATTTCGAATCGAGGGGGCGGGTTGAACAATGGGTTTGCGTATCGTCGTTCCTTGATCCCGCCGATCACCGATAAATCCTGCGCAGCATCCAACCGAGCACGAGGGCCGCCAGGGCCCATCCCAGCCAGCGGCCCCAAGGGCTCGTCAGCCCCGGGACCACCCGCTTCACCTCGTTCACCGGGATGGCGAGCCCGATGCCGATGCTGGAGCCCGTGGTGCTGAAAATGGCCGCGTTGACGCCCACCAGCTTTCCCCGGGAATCCACCAGGGCCCCTCCCGAATTGCCGGGGTTGATGGAAGCGTCCGTCTGGATCATGTTCCGGAGCACGCGGCCGTCGTCGGTGCGGATGGTGCGCCCGAGCATGCTCACGATGCCTGTGGTGAGAGTCTGGCCCAGGCCGAAGGGATTGCCGATGGCCAGCACCTTTTGACCCACTTCCAGGGCTTCGGAATCTCCCAGCGCCATGGCCGTGAGAGAGTGGCCTTCCGCCTCGATGGCGATGACGGCCAAGTCCCTTTCGGGGGCGCTCCCCACCAGGACGGCCTCCCAATGGGTCCCGTCGGCGAGGGTCACTTCGATGCGTCGGGCGTCGGCGACGACGTGGTGGTTGGTGACGATGAGGCCGTTGTCTTGGAGAACGATGCCCGAGCCCGTTCCCGAGGAAGGGGTGGGCGAAAGGAAGAAGCCCCGGTCCACGGGGGTCGTGGTGATGTTGACCACCGACGGGGCCACTTTTCGGTACACGTCGATGGTGTTTTCTTCGTCGGGGGTCAGGGCCCGGGCCCGGGAGATCGCCAACAGAATCGCCACCGCCGCCACCGAGCAGGCCAGGGTCCGGCTGGACATCAGAGGTCCTCGAAGTCCAGGGGACGAATGTGGTCCCGCGCCCACTGGATGAGCTCCCCGTGAGTGGTCCCCTTGGGAAAGAATTCCACCACTCCCAGCTCCTTGATGCGCGACACGTCTTCGTCCTTGAAGAAGCCGCCGGCCGTGACCCGGATGTTCTCGGCGTCCTCCCGGCGGAGCAAGTCGAACAGCTCCTGGAATTGTCCCACTTGGGCGTCGGGCAGGGTGGTGATGCCGATGTGGTCCACCGATTCCTGCAACGCCGCCGCCACGATGGCTCGAGGCTCCTGGGACTCCGTGTAGATCACTTCGAACCCCGCCTCGCTGAAAGCCCTCGCCAGACTGGTGAGAGCTTCCTCGTAGCCTTCTCCGAACTTGGCCATCAGAATGCGCACCGTTTTTCGGCTCATTCGGATTCCTCCTCCCCCTGCGCGGAGCCCCCGGCCCGCGGGCCCGCCAATTGCGTTCTGAGCTGCGTCACCACGTCCTCGGCCACCTCGCCGAAAACCTTTCTCCATCCCCCGATGGTCAGTCCGTCTCCCGTGCCGATCTTGCGGTAGATTTCCACGGAAGCGATGAGCACGTCCCCGGCTTTCAGATCCACCCGCGCGTCCAGCACCGTGGAGCCCAGGCCGGGCATGGTCCAGCGCTGGAGAGCGTTTCCCTTGGAATACTCGCGCACGAAAGCCTCCATCTGCAGGGGCGCGGTCCGGGGGTTGCCGGTCCAGAGAAGCTCTTCCTGATGGAGCTTGGCTTCCAGGGCGTCCCAAAGGAGTCCGATGACATCGACATCGAAGATCTCTCCCGTTTCGTTGGAGACGTCGGCGACCTGGATCTTCATTCCGGGCTGCAGCACGAAATCCCTCTCCACCTGAATCTCCCGCTTCGCCGCGCCGCAGCCCCACAGGAAGATCGGCAAAAAGCAAAGAAGGAAAATACGGCTTTCTCCTAACCGCCTCATGACATTGGTCCTCCCCCTGTCCGCCTTGCTTCCGTTCACCTGGGTGGGCAACCGTCGCCCACCCTCGCGCTTGAACGAAAGGAACGTTCAAGCGAAATCCGAATATGGGAATCCGAAATTCGAAGAAAATTCAGATCATTTTCAAGCTCCGCGAGCTTCCAAGGCGTCCGTCGCGCGCGCGAATCGCCGTAGGTGCTGGAAAAAACTTTCCATCCCCATAGCTTGGAAGGGTGGATCTTGTCAACATTCATGGAAATCTCCCGGGCTCCGATCCTTTTTCGGCACCGGTATCTCTCGGCGTCGCCGCTCTCCCGCCGTGCGGAAAAGAAAAAGGGCCAGTCCGGCGAACAGGGCCAGCCCGGCGCTGAGAAAAAGAGCGTCGTAGCCCATCCATTCTCCCACGTAGCCCAGAAAGATCGATCCCGAGAAGGTTCCGGCATCGATGCTGCCCGTAAAGCTTCCCGTGATCTTCCCTCGGATTTCAACGGGCTCGCCCCGTATGGCCCTGGCGTTCAGAGAAGGGAAAAGGAGCCCGTGCCCGCAGCCCGTGGTGAGCCCCGCCAGGAAGAGAACGGCTTGGCTGTGCAGGAAAACGAGAGTCAGGAGCCCCGAGCCCGTCACCAGGAAAGCGTAGGGGATGATGCGCATCTCCCCCACCCGGTCCGCCAACCGGCTCCCGAAAACCCGTGTCAGGGCGGCGGCCAGGGAATAGGCGATGTAATAGAGGGAGATGAAGGGAATCATCCGTTCCCGGGCGAAGGGGCTGACGAAGGTGCTCGAAGCCGACAGCCCGAAACCGAAAAGACAGGCCAGCAACGCCACCGTGAAAATCTTGGGTCGGGAAAAAACTTGAAAAAAGGAGGGGCCCGAAACGCTCCCTCTCCGCGCGTAGGACTCCTTCACGGGGAGATGGAGCAAGAGGCCCAGTCCGCCCAAGGCGGCGGTCCCCGCGAAATAGGCATCGAACCCCCGGGCGTTGATGAGAAATTCGCCGACGACGGGCCCCGCGGCCATTCCCGACAGTCCGGAAATGCCGAACATGCCGATGCCCTCGTTGAGCCGGTGGGGAGGGACGATGTCGGCGATGTAAGTGAAGGCGGCCGTCATGCACAGGGCGAGGCCCACCCCGTGCATCAGGCGGATGAGCAGCAGCGGGGCGTAGAAAGCCGCCACCGGTCCCTGGAAGGCCAGATAAGCCAAGGGCAGAACGGCCATGATAAGCGTTCCCGCCGTGTAGCTTTTCTTGCGCCCCAGGCCGTCGATCATGGCGGCGGTCCAGGGGCGGGCGAGCACCGAGGCCAGGGCGAAGGCCCCCATGAGAATCCCGATGTCCGCCCGGGACCCTCCCCGGGCGGAAATGAACAGGGGAAACATGAAGAAGGCGCCGAAGCTGGAGGTGACGCACAGATTGGCCGCCGCCATCAAAAGAAACGGAGGAGTGTAGAGCATGGAGGATGGGGATTCTCAAAGAACGCCGCTCAGACTGGGGGGCGGACATTCTTCCTGACCGAATTGCCCCGTGCATCCGTAATAGCAGGCGCGATAACGACCGGCGCACTTTTCCGCGCAGGCGGGGTCCGTTTCTCCCGTATCCTTGTCGGTGCATCTGTCCTGAACGCACTGCTCGTAAAGACGGGCGCAGCTCCGTTCGCAGGAGAAGCATTGCTTTCCCGCATCCTCGTTCTCTTCCAAGGATGTTCCTCCGAGAAGGGCTTCAACGAAGCTTCCCACTCTTTCGAAAACCGGCAGGTCGGTCAAATAATAGGCCGCCGCCGCCAGCACCGCCACGAAAAGCACAAGGGTGAGCAGGGATTTCATGGGTCTCCTCCAGGGGGGCGAATCAGCGGTAATTCAACCGTATGGTTTGCACGGGAACGAGGTCGGCCGGATCTTCTCCCATGAGAGTGGTGATCACCACTTCCCCCGCCACGCTCAGATCGTTGACGCCGAAATCCATGCGCTCGCTCCAGTAATTGCTGGAATAATAAAGCTCCTCGCTTCCCTCCATGAGAGCGCCGCCCAGGGAAAAGGGAACGAGAAAGCTCCCGCGCAGTTGAGCCATGAAGTCCGAAGGTCTGGCGAACCGGAGATCGGGAAAAAGAAGGGGGGCTTCCAAAAGGACCCACATCTTGGCTCCCGGAACGGCTTTGCACAAAAGATGAACTTTTTGCCACGATCCCAGATTTTGAACCACGTTGGCATCGTCGGTATCCACCTTCACCACGTCGTCGGTTTCGGGAACGGGCTCGTCGGGCACTTCCGGATCGTCGTCGGGGCTCGGATCTTCAGGATCGCCGGGGTCTTCCGGCTCGTCCGGTCCAGGCTCCTGAGGATCGTCGTCGGGGCTCGGATCTTCAGGGTCTTCGGGATCCTCGGGATCCTCCGGCTCTTCGGGGTCGTCGTCGGGTTGCGGCTCCACAGGCTCCTCGGGCTCGCCGGCTTCACTCGTTTCGAAGTCCACCTTGACGTTTCGGCCGCTCACGGCCGCCTCCTTGATCAAGGAGGTCCCGTCGCTCAGCAAGGCCTCCACCGTGTAGCTCCCGTCGCTTACGGGAATCCCGTACCCGCCGGCCGACGCCGTACGGGTGCTCCGGCCCGTCTCCAGCACCGTCACGACAACGTCGCCTTGGCCTTCTCCCGCATCGTAGGTCCCGTCCTCGTCGCGGTCCGAGTACACCACTCCGAGGAGAAAGGGCCCCGGCGTGGCGGAAGAAGCCCCGAAGTTGCAAGTCAGCATGTAGGTGTGAGACAAGTCTTCAAAGGGGCCCGAAGCCATGCCGATGCCCACTTCGCGGTACTCGTCCATCAGGATGTTCACCCGGTGCCCCCGTCCCGGGATGCCTTCGTCGATGAAAAGATCGTCGTGCATCTGCAAGGCCGTCTGAACAGGGTCCATGGCTTGGGTGGACCCTCGAAAGGCCAGGTTCTCGCCCGCCCAATTGTAATCGTAGCCGGCGGCCGTTATGCGATCGAAGGGATCTCTGCCATCGGGAGCTTCGTGAGCGAAGTATTGTTGCTCGATCATGTCCCGGGAGTGGGCCGAGGCGGATCGATACAGCATGCTGTTGAACGTCAGCGGTTGAACGGGCCGGCCGGAGATCTCCCCCGCCGGGACCCCCTCCTGAACGCTGATGCTCAAGCGCGCCGCCTCCCCTTGAGGGTCCATGCGGGCCCGGTTGATGGCTTCCAGATGGGCCTGCTCCGCCGCAGTGGGGTCTCCGTAATCGTAGGCCCCCAGGGCCTG
>Ga0180430_10003196_pt1 | contig 14231 bp, 10 predicted proteins | sample SS_ome_9_FD_132999 | JGI IMG/M metagenome (GOLD analysis project Ga0180430, IMG submission 132999) | Hypersaline lake sediment archaeal communities from the Salton Sea, California, USA - SS_1_S_2 metaG | ecosystem: Environmental > Aquatic > Non-marine Saline and Alkaline > Hypersaline >... | reverse complement strand
CCAACCGGCCGCGTCGCAAAAACTTGACGTATCTCTCGGATATGCCTGCGTTTTGGCTCCTTGCCGGATTGACAAATCGTCTCGTTCTCACGACGAAAGCGATTTCCGGAGGTGCCCTAAAAACTAACACCTCGGGAAGCAAAAATGAAAAGATCGGACAAAATTAACATCTTACTCCTTTGGACCGACACCGCGTTGCTCGAGGGGGTCAATCAAGTACTTGAAGAAGTTGAGGACTTCAACACGTGGTACGCCCAGGCCCATTCCCTACGTGGTCGTGCAGAAGAACTTTCGCCGGACGTGGTGATTGTGCACCCGGCCTTAGTTTCGGAAAAAACGTGGCCTATCTTTACCGAACCGCGCAAATCGCATCATTGCAGCAACAAACCTTCCTTGCTTTGGCTTGTTGATCAGGTAACCAGCGAGAGTGTCTATGAATCCGTTTGTTGCGGTGCCACGGGGATGTGTGCCCTTGATGATCATAGAGATTGCCTGCCCAAACATTCACGATTATTATCGGCATCGCAATATGCTTTTCCCACCGCAGCAGAGCAGTATCTCAATTTTGATGAAGAAGGTATCACGTTTCGGCTCCCCGTTGCCAATCCGCCGCTCGAAAACAACTTCCAACGTCAATTGACACAACGTCAACTGGAAGTTTTATTTCTCGTGGCAATGGGTTACACAACGAGTCAAATTGCGAGGCGTCTTAGTGTGAGCGAAACAACAATCTTGGGCCACATTAAAGCCATTAAAGAGAAGACCGGCGCAAGCAAGCCGGTGGAAATGGTCGCCTTTGCATTCCGTTTAGGGCTTTTGCGGACGGATGAAGGTTAAAGCTACGGCATTGGTTTCAATCCAACCTCGCTGCTGGTCGGGGAACTCGACGTAAATCCAGCCCTGCTTGTGACGTACCCCCTCCGGTGTCGGCAGCACCTTAAACTCGGCTCCGCAGTGAAGGGGTACACGGTAGAGCGGCTCGTAGAAATCGGCATTACCTTGGCGCACCATCGTCTGTGAGATGATTACGGCTCCTCGTTGCGGAATGAACCAGGAAGAGAGTGTCGCTAAAACAGGAAGGAGCAGCAAGGCAGCCAAGGCGAACGTCGCTACACTCCAAATGCGCCGCAACCCTAGGAGTCGGTGAAGCGTTAAAAGGATAAACCCAAGCGTGTAGAAGACGCAGAATCCGACCGCGAAACGCTGCTCCGTAAACCACCCGGTAATGGTTCGCCAGGTTGTGCTCCACCAGTCCTGTGGTACTTGGAAGGAGTCGGCAGCGAGGTGACGTACTGCCTCAAGCCCGGGTGTGGTAACTTCTGCATCGCCTCCAGCAATTTGCGCCTGCTGGTACAGGCAACTTGCTTTACCCAGATTTCCTGCTAAGAACCAGGCTGTCGCAGCGTTGATCTGCGCCTTGGCGGGATATGGCAACTCTCGAGCGGTTATCTCGTAGAGTGCCGCTGCACTCGCAAACTCGCTACGCGCTTCACGTGGCGAGTTCGCGTAGAGCTCCGCTGCGCTGCTGAATAATTTTTCCGCATCTTGTAAGGTGACCTCACGCTGCTGCCTAGCCTCAACAGTCTGGAAGCCGGAAGTTTTATTCTGCGTGTAAGCATAAAAAAGACCCACAAAGAGAGAGAGCGAGGCACCAAGGAGCAGTAGCGATTGAAGCCCCCAAACGCGCCGTGATGGAACGTCGCTGAAGTCGGTGTCACGCTGCGCAAAGGAGACGATTTCCAGTGCACGCTTGGTAAGCGATGCCAATTCAACTTGCTCATTCTCCCGCGAATAAATGGGATGTCGCAATTCCTCATAAAGCTGCGTCAACGCTTCATCATATTTTTTCTTTTCGAGGTCGGATTTTTTATTTTGCGCTAAGAAGTTTCGCATATCCTGCAGCGTCAAAGCACCAGGACGAATATCGCAGACAGTTGCAAAATAGTGGCAAAGAAGGTAGTAGAGTTCGCGGTGTGCGTTTTGGCCTTTATCGATTTTTTTGAGGTTCTTCCTGAAATGACCTAGGGCACGACGGCGTGGACGCGCCTGCGGATTGTCTGTGTGGAAACGTCGCAATTCAAGCAGACGGATGCAAATCCAGTAGCCGACCGGCAGGAACAAGAAAATCGCCAGTGGTAGAAAGTAGAGCCTTACGTCGCGACCTGAAACTAGCATACCTTGCTGCACCGCTTCGGGAGAATAGAGCGGCGTAATCCCTTGTTCCGATTTAACAAGCAGATTTTTAATTCCTGCCAGTGCAACAATGCTCCACAAATCATCGCCGACGGTCTCTCTGGTAACAATCAGTGGAAGGGCAGGCGAAGAACACTGGACAAACATCCCTTTCTCACGGTCCAGATAAGAAAGTCGCAACTTTGGAATTTGACGCACCTTAATGTCACTGACTGTGGCAATCTGCGAGATGCTCACACAACCTTGGTCAATCTCGGTTGGTGCTTCCTCTTCCGCAATAAAAATTCGGTGGGGATCGAACTGCCAAAACGATGCAGGAACACTGAAGCAGCGTGGGTAGGTTAATTCGCCGGTTGTTAGAGTGAGCTTGATCGGCGAGCCAAGACCAACCCGCGTTGGGTCTGCGTGTACCAAAAAGTTGAACGGCTCGAACGCGCCCGTGAAATTTTTTGGTATGGGCTTCGGAAGTGGCTTGACGCTCAGCTCCATTGGTGACGTCGTGGTGGAGTAGATTTTGTGATATTTCTTCAGGTCAGCTTCAAAAAATCGGTTGTTGAACCAAGGAGCGTAGGTGTGTCCCCCCAGGTTTGTCCCCTTATTGGGAGGAACTTTGCGAGCCGCAAAAGCTACGGCTGCAGCATTGAGTCGCAGGGGTCCCGAAAATTGTGGAACCACCACGAATCGCATTATGAGCGTCGACCCAGCGTCGGCCTCCTTTTTATAGGACACTTTTTCCGCAATGCATCGTAGTCCACTAACGGGAACTCCCACCGCATTTTGCTTTAACTTATTCTGTTTTTGTGCGTCGTTCTTTGGCGCTGGTTCAAAATGATTGACGTAAACCTTAAAGCGTTTGTCCGCAAGAATTGGCACCCGGAGTTGGACGGCACTAATATCCTGCAATTTTTCGTTGACCGACCAAGAAACGGTTAGGTCTAGGGGTTCTCGCTCGTAGCATTCCTTTGCTGAGAGTTCAATTTTTAGTGTGCTGAGGTCCGTTGGCGTGGCCTCATCGAAGGGGTTTTTCTCCGCAGCGCAGAGCGTCCCTGTGGTGAGGTAAATAAATAATAATGCGGAAGATATACGAATAAACATTTTGTGGTATATTATTTTTGGTGTGCTCAAAATTTACCAATCCCTTTTGCCGGCCTTCCGGATCAACTCACGGTTCTTCTCGCGGAAACGGTTTTTTTTGATTTCTTTTTCGAGAATGTCTTTCGGATCTAGATTGGCCGTGGCGCTTTCACGCTCCTCCTCTTCCTCGGCCAACTCTGTTTCGTCTGAGGGGCCTGGCTCGTCTTCCATCTCCTCTTCACTTTCTTCATCGAAATCTTCTTGCGGGTCGTCCGGATCAGCCTGCTTCGGCTTATCTTGCCGTGGGCCTGTGGTTCCCGGAGCTAAATAGTTGAGTATGAGCATCGCTCGGGCGCAATTTTTTTCTGCGAGTTCAGCTAGTGCTGGGTCGGTTTGCGCCCGTTGCTCCAAGGAATGGGCCTTTTTGTAAGCCAGTGCGGCCTGCCATAATTCTTCGGCACCTTCGTCGGGCGCGAGAAAAATTTGTACCATCCCATTTTTAGCGTAACATTGACCTAGCGAGAATTGTCCCACCGCTTGCTCGTGTTCGGTTTCCGCTTTACGGATCGCTGACTGGTAAAGTTCGAGCGATTCGTCGGCACTGCGTGAGTGCCAAGCACCGGCAGCCTTTTCGATTTTTTGCGCATACGCCGTAGCGCGTTTTGTTTGAGCATCCGCAAGGGTCTGCGACTCGGACCGCAACCTAATCAAACCGTAGGCGGAGAAGGACGCACCAAGGAGCGAACAACAAAAGAGAACAAGCCAGAGATTTTTTTTCTTTCTCACTTTTGGGTTCTCCGGTTTTTGCGATTTCCTCGGGTCATTTGCAAGGAGAACAACCCCGCCAGCAGCAGGCTTCCCGCGACCCAGATGAACTCGCGAAAGTGTGGCGTCATTTCTTGTTCTTCGTGTGATGCTCGTTGGGCCGCAGTATGACGGTACTGCGAGTAAATTTGTGCTAAATCGAACGTCTTTGTTGCGACGGGGATGTAATAAATTCGCTCGGAAGCGTTGGCCATTTTCTGCAGTTTCTTTGAGTTTAGGCGAGAGAGTACTCGCTTGCCATCGTCACCGCGGACAATATCCCCTGTTTCGGCATCAGGTTTTCCAGGCACAAAGGATTCCTTCGCCGGGTTGCCTACGCCGAAAATGAGCAAATCACACCCTGCTTTTTTGAGGGTCGCTGCAACTTTTTCAATGCTTGCCTGTTCGTCAAAATCGAAACCGCCATCGGTGAACAGGATAATGTCGCGGCCACGAAATTGCTTGCCACTGTAAAGGGCGTCACACAATTCGATGATGGCACCGGAAATATTGCTGCCGCCGGTAACCTGCAACCAACCTTGCTGCTCAATTCCTTTTCTGAAAAAGTTGCGATCCTTCGAGGGAGCACAGAGGACGGTTACGTCTTCACCGAAGACAGCCAAACCGAGTTGATGGCCGGAAAACTTCTCGGCTGAGGCTTGGATTATTCGTTTGACCGCCTCATTCCGGTTGGGATGAATGTCGCGAACGAACATACTCCGTGAGGAGTCCACGAGGAAGACGATGTCGCGACTGGCGGTGTTACTTCTGGTGAGACCAGGCCATTGTGGACCGGCAATTGCCAACAGCACCATCAGGAGAGCGAGTAGGCAAAGGCTTTCGCCGAGTATCCTTTGCAACGGGAGTTTTCGCTTGCCGGTAAGTTTCTCGATTGCCTTGCGTCGTTCTTTGGCCGACCACCAGAGCAAGGCTCCGCCAGCCAATGCCGCGATGGGCAATGCTAGAAGGAACCAGGGATGCTCAAAGGTGATATTGGTCATTTCTCCTCTTTCAACTTCGCAAGTATTGTCTTCGCCTCTTTTTTCCAGCGATTTGAGGGCAAGAGTTGCTTGTCTTCTGCGAGATTTTGTAGCAATGCAATCGCCTTTGCTTGCAGTGCGTCTTTTTCCTCTTCTGTTTTCTTGTCTTTTTCCGCCTCCGTGAGGTAGTGAAGTGCTACGGAGCATCGCAATCGCGGACTAGCCGGCGAGAGTGCCAACGCCTTTTCTGGTTCGTTGTTTGCGAGATAACACGTTGCCAATGCTTCGCGGTAAGGTAGATAATGCGGACTTAGCGCCACCGCTTTTTCCAACCATTGCGTTCCTTGCAAAACCTCTCCGGCCTCGAATAGGAGCAGCCCGGACCTTGCCGCGGCCTCGGAGAATTCTGGGCTCAACGTAAACGCCTGAGTATATGATGCGACGGCCTCTTTTTTATTTGCCTCAATTTTTTTCTCGTTCCAAAGCGACCGCAACACATTGCCGCGGTTAAAATAAAGCATTGTTAAATTATCTTCACTTGGATTAATTTTTTCTTTTTCGGCGAGAATGGCCATATCAAGGGTAGCCAGTGCTTCGGCAAACTTTCGATTTTGTTCTTGCGCCAAAGCGACGCCTCGCAATGCGTCAACGTTTCTAGGTCGCACTCGCAGAGCTTCGCTGAAACAATGTTTAGCGTAGATGAGTCTGTCGCTTGCCCCGCCGTGGGGATTGGCAAACTGCTCAGCCAGTGCTAGTTGCCCTCGGAAAAACCAGAGCAGAAAAACCTGTTCGGATAAACCACTGCGAGGTCGCTCGCCGAGTTGTTCGGCGAAAACATCGAGTTGATTTTTCGTTTTGAAGAGGCTACCTTGGGCAATATACATTTTAATTAGCAACTCACGGTTGCGTAAACGGTCGGGCCGTCGTTTGAGTGCTGCCTCGAGAAACTCCGTCCCGCGGATGTTCCCATTGGGATAGAAAAGCCGTCTGGCATAAAGCCGTTCTACTTCCGCGTTGCCGGGGTGCCGCTGCCAAAGCATTTGAGCGTGTGAGGTGCCTTTCTCGCGGCGAACATTAGCAAGTTCCACAACAAGACTCTCGGGATTGACTTCCGCCGTGCGTTGCAGCAGAGTTTCTTCGCTGTGCCAATAGGAGGCTTGGTTCGCAGAGCGGGCGGCTAGTAACACTAGCAACGCAAGAGCGAAAAAATAGGCTAACCTACGTTTGCGTTGCAAGCACCACGCAAACAACCAGCTCAGGAGTAAGGCAAACCCAAAGAGTGGCAGGTAGGAAAATCGGTCAGCGACGGTCGAAAAATTCTGCTGCTCGAAGCAGAAAAAACCGAGTACCGGGAAAAAAGCGGCCGCAATGAAAAACATTCCCACCAACAACTTGCGGCGTGATAACCAACGCCCCGGAAGGGAAACGACCACCAAAAAGAGTAATGGTGGTAGCAGTGCGAGGAAATAAAAAGAGGTCTGCGAAGTCCAGTACGACGGTTCCAGACCGTAATCCACGCAGAGCCAAAGTGGGAGCAGCCATCTGCCCAGATAAAAGGTTAGCGAGCAAGATGCCAGGAAAGGCCGGTAATAGTAAGGGGCAATCCAAGTGATCTCGCCTTCAGGTCCTCGCGCGACGCTTACGTCGAGGATCGTCAGCCCCGCAAGAAAGAGGAAGGGCAGTAACTCCAGAAAAATCCGTGGCAGACCACGTCGGTAGAGGCCTAGGCCCAAAATTAGCAATAAGAGTGGAAGTACCGCCACGGCAGGATTACACAAGACACCGCCAATAGTAAGGACAAAAGCAAACGCATACGCAACCCAGCCACTCCCCAATCGCGACCAGTTCTTGCCTGTCGGACCCGTGGTGCGACTCGTGACGGGAAGCGGCAAAAGCTCTGCATTGCTTTCTCGCAGGCCTGCGTCCCAGTACGCAAAAAAACTACGCAGTGCCGCCAACAAAAAGAATATACCAAGAAGATTACCCGTTTGGGAAATCCAAAGAACAGACTCCACCTGCATTGGATGCAGCGCAAAGAGCAACGCACCAAACAATGCAGCGATGTCGCTTCGCACAATTCGATTAAGTAGCAAGTAAACCAGATAACTGCAACCGATGTGCAAAAGAAATAGGACAAGATGGAAAAACCAGACATTCTCTGACACATTACCACCGACAAGGAAAATCTCCAAAGCCAAAAAGGAATGTCCTAGTGGAGTGTAGCTCGCACGATAGGGCTCTCGCCAGAGTTGCAGAAGAGAATCACCATCGGTGAGCACCAAAAGGTCATTATCAACCAGCAGCGTCTCGTCGCCTAGCAGAAGATCTCCCTGAGGAGCCAAGCCGAAGCAGAGGCCAACCGCGAGCGTGAGCAGGAATAAAGGCAGAGCTTTTTTTGATAGTTGTAACACAAATAGGTGGGTATTGTGGTGATAATGTGTAAAAATTCGAAGGAAGCTAGTACAAAGATAGTACCTCAAAAGAAGCGATTTGTCAACCAAGGCACCCCCCGCTCCTTACCAAATGCCCTATATTGCCTATTTACCTATAAAAATCTTGCAAATCGCTCTGGACAAATTCTTTCAAATTAAGTAGTGTCCGCGGTGTTTTTCCCGATTACCCACCCCGACGGCAATTAATTCGTGGATATTAAAGGCTTACTACAACCACAGACACTATTAGTCAAAGGACGAGAATTGGCGCTACCGCTAGCGTTCATTTGTTCTTTGCTGATTATCATTGTGCCGTTGTCGCCTTGGCTGATGGACCTCTTTTTGTCGTTGAATATTTCTCTAGCGGTAATCGTTTTGCTGACGACGATTTACGTTACGAGCCCGATGGAGTTCAGTATTTTCCCATCGCTGCTTCTTATCACAACGTTAATGCGTTTGGTTTTGAATATTGCGACAACACGTTTGATCCTTGCGAATGCTCAGGATGGTCTGAACGCGGCGGGTGGTGTTATTGCTGAGTTCGGCTCTTTCGTGGCGGGCAGCAATATTGTCATTGGTATTATCATTTTCGCAATCATTGTGATTATTCAGTTTATGGTAATCACGAAAGGTGCGACACGTATTAGTGAAGTGGCCGCGAGATTTGCGCTCGACGGGATGCCCGGTAAGCAGATGGCTATTGATGCCGACCTAAGTGCAGGCATCATCGACGAACACCAAGCACAGAAGCGTCGCGATGAGTTAACCGAAACGGCCGACTTCTTTGGTGCGATGGATGGTGCTAGTAAGTTTGTCCGTGGCGATGCTATTGCAGGTATGTTGATTACCGCCATTAATATTGTTGGTGGTCTCATCATCGGCATTCTTCAACACGATATGACCCTCGCCAATGCGGCTGAGATCTATACGATCCTCACTATCGGTGACGGATTGGTCAGTCAGGTTCCTGCGTTCTTTATCTCACTTGCCTCCGGTTTGCTGATTGCACGAAGTAGTAAAGAGAGAAACCTCTCTGCCGACTTTATTACCGAGCTTTTCACACGTCCGAAGGCGATGGTTATCACCGGCAGCTTCCTGTTTGTCTTGATGTTTACTCGCTTACCTAGCGTTCCACTCTTTATGATTGGCGCATCCTGTTTCACCATTGCCTTGGTAACAATGCGAAAGACCAAAGATGAAGTGGCAACAACGCAGAAAGCAGAAGAGGAAGCCGAGGCCGAGAAAAACAAGCCGCCCGAGGAACGTATTGAGGACTACCTCAAAGTCGAGCAAATGGAACTCGAACTTGGCACGCATCTGGTGCGCTTGGTTGATCCGAAGCGGAATGGCGATTTACTCGTCAAGATCCAGTCTGTCCGCAAAAATATTGCGATGGAGCTCGGTGTAATTTTGCCGAAGGTCCGAATTCGCGACAATTTATCACTTGATACAAATCAATACCAAGTCAAAATTGGCGGTGCGACGATTGCCAAGGGAATGGTACACCCCGAAATGTCGCTCGCAGTGGACTTGAATATGAACTTGGATGCAATCCCCGGTCTGCAGACACGTGACCCCGCATTCGATATGCCTGCAATATGGATTGAATCGAAGGATGTTGAACGTGCACAGATGATGGGCTACGTTGTTTCCGAGCCGACCAGTGTGGTTGTCACCCACCTGACGGAGGTCATTCGCCGCTACGCCGATGAGTTGCTCACTCGCGACGCAACGCAGAAGCTGCTCGACGAATTACGCGAAGATGCCCCAGCGGTAGTCAACAGCCTCGTTCCGGAACCACTACCGGTTGCCGTAGTCCAGCAGATTTTACAAAACTTACTTCGCGAAGGAATTTCGATACGACAACTGGCCTCAATCCTAGAAGCGATTGGGGACCACGTCGCCCGTGTTCGCGATCCACTATTGTTGACCGAATACGCACGACACCGATTGGCTCGCACTATTTGTGCCAAGCTATCCGACGCCGATGGAGTTTTGCACGTGGTGACGATTGATCCAGCACTGGCAGACCAAATCCAAGCTGGAATGGAGACGACCGAAGCAGGTTTGGTTGTTCGCCTTTCACCGCAAGCGATTGAAATGCTTTGCAACCTGATTTCCGAAGAAATAGAGAAGCTGCAAACGCTTGGCCTCCAACCCGTATTGTTGGTCAACCCAAGCATTCGTCCTGGAATGCGAATGATTACGCAATCGAACTTACCGCACTTGTCGGTGGTCAGTTTCAACGAAGTCACGCGTGACACGCAGATTGACTCTGTGGGTATGGTCGAACTACCCGCTTCTCCGCAAGCTGGTGATGAAGCCCCACAGTAATTATTGAGATAGATTAAACCTTTACTCCTTACCTTTACACTTCCTCAATGCAACTACACACTTTCCGAGCAGCCAACCTCAGTGAAGCTTTGTCCGTCGTCCGCGAAGAGCTTGGGGCACAAGCCACCGTCCTGCGAACACGAGAAGTGCAAAAACGACTTCTTGGCGTTCTTCCCGGGCGACGCTGTATTGAAGTAACGGCTACGGCATCCGATGAAGAAGTTCTTATCCAGCAGACACTCACCGGTACTGCAGAAGAAGAACATTACAGCGTTGAGGAAGACGCAGGCACGCACTACGCTTCTTATGAGCAGGCGAGTAGCGACGACACCCAATACGCCTCTTACGAGCAAGCGAGTGATGCTGACCCAACGCCTAACTGGCTTGAAAGTGTTGCCCAGGATTACGCCGTGATGGATGATGATGCGGAGGACGATGTGCATTATTCAGTACAGACAGACTTCCGTCGTAGCAATGCTGCCCAAGACGATCTGCAGCAAATGCTTATGCAGGACCTCGATGAGTTGACAGGAATGGTGGATAACTTGCAAGAGGACACTTGGAAGAATGAGCTCCACAATACCGATTTTGAAAAAGTCGAAGATGTTGCCGACTTAGAGAGATTGAATGATTTAGAAGAAATGGAAGAGGACGTAGCAGAACCGCTGCTTCATCTTTTTGCCGATCTGCTTGAAAGTGAAGTCCCAGAAGACTTTGCTCGCGACTTGATTACCGAGGTAGAGCAGTTGGCTGGCGAAAAGGTGGAACATTGGGAAACCACACGCCGTCTCTTGAGCGAGGTGCTCGAATCCAAAGTGGAGGTTACCAATGGAATTATGTGCCGCGAGGGAACTTGTCGGTCCGCCGCAATCGTGGGAGCCACAGGTATCGGAAAAACAACGACGCTCCTGAAGCTCGCAACCCACTTCCGTGTTGAAAAAAACCTACGCGTTGGACTCATCACTGCCGACACAGCACCACTGGCAGGTACCAGTCAGTTTTGTGAAGTCGCCGAGACACTCGACCTTCCCGTTCAAGCCGTCACCACGGCCGAACAAATGCGAGACGCCGTTGCAAAGTGGGATTGGATGGACCTCGTCCTAATAGACACGCCTGGCATTAATCCACGTGACACCGAAAATGTAGAACAGATACATCAAATGCTCGAAGCCGCTGAGATTGACGAAGTGCACCTCGCATTGAGCTTGGCCACCAGTCCGCGTACCTTATGGAAAACGGCTGAGGCTTTTGTGCCGATGGGATTGACCGCCTGTCTTTTGACGAAGTTCGATGAAGTAAACCATTACGGCGTTGCACTGCGACTGTTGGGTGAAACCGACCTTCCCGTTAGCTATATCGCTTGTGGCCAGCAGATTTCTGGCGACCTGCGCGTTGCAGAAGCAAAAGAAATTGCTTCTTTTCCAAAAAATCATTAGCCTTTATTAAAAATGTACGACGAAGCAATCACCTACTTCAATCAGTTATCAAAAAACCTCGGCAACGAATGTGTTCGCCACGGTTTCAGTAGCCGCCCCCGGGTTTATTCGGTCGCCACGTGTGCTGAAGGTCTCGGTTCGACGACGTTCTCGCTTAACTTTGCCACCGCCTTAGGTAAGCTTGGGCAACGCGTTGTTTTGGTGGATGCCTCAACGACCAAAGAGGGATTTTCGAAGTATGTTCCACTGCAAAAGAAGAAGAGTATCGCCGATGTACTCTCCGGTTGCTACACCGTCAGCGAGATTGTACAACCGGGTCCGCGAAACGTTTCTATTTTGCCTGGTACGTGGGGCCTTGAAAAAATTTCCGACTACGAAAAAACGTCTGCCGGTAAGTTACTCCAGACGTTTCACGAGATGCCCTGTTCGACACATACAATTATTATCGACCTAGGTGACGTTCAAGGTGGACTTTTCCCAACACTCTGGACCGAAGCCGATGCCTCCCTCCTGTTGACCACCTGTGATGACGACGCGGTTCTCGGTACTTACCATATTATTAAAAAGCACTGCGATAAGTCGCACGGCAGGAAATTACATACGATTTTCAATAAAACCGATCACGCAACACAAGCCAAAGATGCCTACGTTCGCCTCGCACGCTCCACACAACGCTTCCTTGGGATTTCGCCACAGTTCGATGGTGATATTCCTTTCGATCCGTTTGTCGAAGCTGCTTGTAAGGCGGGGGACCTCGTTGTTGAACGAGCCCCTCGTAGTGATGCCTCAAAAAGCATTGTAAGCATTGCCAAAAAAATGATGGCCAAGCCTATTGCCGTGGAAACTCCCCAAGTGCAGGCGAGTGGATCACCGCTACCCGACACCTCGCCAAGCTTTAAGTTTTCGAACGAAATGGTGGAGAGACGTGCCGCTTAGTGCGGCTGGCCCTTGGTAATTTAAGTAAAAAGAGTGAACTTTTCCGATTTTAGAGATTTTTCCGATTATTCCTCAAGTAACAAATAGGAAATGACGAAGTAATAACTACGGAGTTCCTTTGCGACGCAAGGGAACGAATAGAGCCTTTAACACGTTTTGTAGAGTGAGGTTATTTCGTGGTTATTCGATTTGCCGTTTTTTTTGCAATGCTCGGCTTTCTGTGCACTGTTGCACAGGGGGTCCTCGCGGAGGAGTCCGTGGGAGAAATCCTGATAGTCGGTTGGAATGTAATGGTCGTGTTTGGAATCATTGGCGCAATTATTGCCAAAGTGGTTGCACGTGAACTGGAACCGATTATCCAAGATGAGATCGCCGAGAAGAAAGAGAAATACAATATCGTCTTACCTGGCGATAAGGTAGAGAAAGAAGAAGACGAAGAAAACGAAGACGAAGCTAACGCACAAAAGGAGGAAAGCAAAGAAACAGGCGAAGCGACAGAGGAAGCTTCATTGAGTGAAGCGCAAGCTTACGCCGCTGCACCAAGTAACTACACCGAAGCACCAGGGAACGGTGCTCAAGCTTATGCCGCCACACCTAGCAATGGTATCGCACCAGCCAATGGCGAAACCGTAGCAAATGGCACGGCGGCCTCAGCAGCATCCTGAGATGCGAATTAAACCTTACACAAAATTAAAGCAAAAAAAATAATTTAATTATTTAACCAAAAAGTCACGGAGGACGAAATGGCTGCTCAAACAAAGGCAAAACCAAAAACTAAAAAAACGGCAGGAACCAAGGCCAAGTCGAAGACGACAACTGCGTCGAAGGCGAAACCCAAAGCCAAGGCCAAACCAGCGACAAAGTCCCCGGTGAAAAAGGCTAAGACAGCAACTGCGTCGAAGACGGCTACAAAAGCCAAAAAGGTAGCGAAACCCAAGGTTGAGACAAAACTCGAGCCGGTCAAGCTTCCGCACCCGAGTGAAACGATGGCTGTCAAAAAGAAAGCATACGATGCTGTGCTAGCTCTTTGGGTTGCTTACAAAAAAGAGCCACAACGTCGCGACCTGCGTAACCAGCTCGTTGAACTCTACCAGCCGATTGTCCGCAGACTTGCTGAACGAATCAAGTCAACGCTACCTGATGGCGTGGAGCTTGACGATATGATTTCCGCTGGTGTTTTTGGTCTGATGGATGCTATCGACGCCTTCGACCTGGAGCGTGGTGTCAAGTTTGAAACCTACTGCACGCAGCGTATTCGTGGTTCCATCATCGACGAACTCCGCGCGATGGACTGGGTGCCCCGTCTCATTCGCCACAAGGCAAGTCAACTCGAAGCCACTAAGAAAGAACTCACAGCCAAGCTCGGACGACCACCCGAGGTGCGTGAACTAGCGAACTACCTCGGCTTGACCATCTCGGAAACCGAAAAAATCATCTACGAAACCAACGCCGTCGCGCTGACGAGCCTCAACCGGCATAAGTACGACAGTGACAGCAGCAAGGCGATGTCTGAAATTGACCGCCTCGAAGACAAGAAAAGTGACGACCCCACGGGGCGAGCTCAAAAGAATGACGTGATGCGATTGGTCACCAAAGGACTTTCGCGAAACGAAAAACTGATTGTCATTCTCTACTATTACGAAGAACTGACAATGAAAGAGATTGGCCTAACGCTCGACCTCTCCGAGAGCCGTGTCTCACAGATGCACAGCACAATTGTCAATCGTCTCAAAGGACTGCTCAAAGAACGTGAACCAGAGTTCGCCGCATAGAAATAGAGACTAAAACAAAAACAAATGGCCACTCGTACCTTGGTATGGAGTGGCTATTTTTTTATTTTCTCGGCTTCAAACGACTTGACACCGTACCCAATTTGAGCTAGAATCGCTTTAGGGCACCTCCGAAAATCCAATTTCTGCTGCGAACGGTCCTTTTGCCGACAGACTTCAAGAAAAAATTTTGACGTATCTCCCGGATATGCCTGCAATTTTTCCTTTTCGTCTGCTCGGCAAAAATCCTCGTTCTCGCGACGAAAGCAATTT
>Ga0180430_10003195_pt1 | contig 14231 bp, 9 predicted proteins | sample SS_ome_9_FD_132999 | JGI IMG/M metagenome (GOLD analysis project Ga0180430, IMG submission 132999) | Hypersaline lake sediment archaeal communities from the Salton Sea, California, USA - SS_1_S_2 metaG | ecosystem: Environmental > Aquatic > Non-marine Saline and Alkaline > Hypersaline > Sediment... | reverse complement strand
CGGAATGGAGGAAGCGGCCGGAGGGACGGCCGGCATCGCCGGAGGTGGGGGTCCAGCCATCCGCCGTAGGATCGTACCGGGCACCCGTATTCGTGTAGCTTCCGTCCCACCCCCCCCAGACGACCATCTCCGTTCCCGTCCAGACCGCGGAGTGGCCGTAACGATCGGAGGGGCAGTCGCCTGCGGTGGAGGTGGCCGTCCAGGCGTCGGCCGCGGGATCGTAGCGGCCGCCCGTATCGAAGTACTGGGTACCGATGAATCCGCCCCAGACGATCATCTCGGTTCCTGTCCAGACCGCCGAATGCCAGATGCGGCCCGGGGGACAGCCGGCGCCCGTCGAGGTGGCCGTCCAGGAATCGATTGCTGGATCGTACCGTCCTCCCGTATTCGTGTAATCCGAATCTTCCCCTCCCCATACGATGAGTTCGGCGCCGGTCCAGACGCAGGAATGGTACCTGCGGCCCGATGGTCCGCCGGTATCCACGGGCGTCGCGATCCAGGTATCGGCGGCGGGATCGTACCGTCCGCCGGAATTGAGTTGTGTCGCCCCGAGAGCGCCCCCCCAGACGATCATCTCCGTTCCGGTCCAGACGGCGGAAAGGCCGTCGCGTCCCGAGGGGCATCCTGTTCCGGTGGACGTCACGAGCCACGTGTCCGTTGCCGGATCGTAGCGCCCTCCCACGGAAGAAGACGTTCCCCCCCAAACGATCATCTCGGTTCCCGTCCATACGGCCCCGTGCCTGTCGCGGTTCGAGGGACAGTTGGAGTCGGTTGAGGTGGCGGCCCAGGCGTCGGCCGCCGGGTCGTATCGGCCGCCCGTATTCAGGGAACCGCCGTCATAGCCTCCCCAGATGATCATCTCCGTCCCGGTCCACACGGCGGAATGATATCGGCGCGCCGAAGGGCAACCGGTTCCTGTGGGGGTGGCCGCCCAGGCATCCGTCCCGGGGTCGTAGCGGGCGCCGTCGCCCAGGAAGGTCGAGTCGCTCCCGAAGCCTCCCCAAACGATCATCTCCGCTCCGGACCAAACGGCTGTGTGGTAATAGCGGCCCGATGGACAATCCGCATCGGTGGAAAGCGCCACCCAGGAATCGGAAGCGGGATCGTAGCGGCCGCCCGTGTTCGCATAGCCCCCGTCGAAGCCTCCCCACACGACCATCTCCGTCCCGGTCCATACTGCGGTGTGACCGGCGCGGGCTGTGGGACAGGGGGGGTTGGTGGAGGTGGTCGTCCATGTATCCGAAGCGGGATCGTAACGAGCGCCGGTGCTCAGGAGATTGCTGTCGTCCGTTCCTCCCCAGACGATCATCTCTTCACCGGTCCATACCGCGGAATGAACGCAGCGTTCCGTGGGGCAGGAAGAACCCATGGACGTGGGGATCCAGGTGTCCGTAGCCGGATCGTAGCGGGCGCCGCTGGCCTTGTAGGTCGGGTAATCGCCCATCCCCCCCCAGACGATCATCTCCGTGCCGGTCCACACGGCCGTGTGCTCGTCCCTGGCATCGGGGGCCCCGTACAGGATGGACGCCCTCCAGAGTCCCTCGCACGTTCCGTCCTCCTCCCGGTCGATTTCGGGGAGTCTGTACGCTCCGTCCACAGGGTGGCCGATGGAGGTGGGCGCCGCCAGTTCTTCTCGTGTCGATCGCCACCAGCGATCGAAAGGCATCTTGTCGAAACGGAGGGTCTCCATCTCGATGAGATCGGGTGATATGGAACGGGTCAAAGAGATTCGAAAGCACCCGGCGTCCTCGAGGACCGGAGAAATCAACCCCGCCTCGCCGGCGGCCTGCAACTGGTCCCGCCATTCGTCGGGCCCCAGCGGGATCTCGGCAACGGCTGCTGATTTCCCATCGACGGGCCGGGGGCGGCTAAATCCGGTTCCCGCCGGCACGTAGCGGATGCGCCGATGCCTTCCCTCGGGCCACGTGGAAAAACTCCGCAACGTCACGTGTTCGGCCGCCCGGCGGGCCTCTTCTCGGGCATCGGCGTGAAATCGCACGTCGAACGCGTACCAGTCGCGGATCAAGCGGTCTGCCAAGACGGGCCGTGCCAGACATTCTGCAATGAGGAACGGATCGTTCCCGAGGGCCCCGAAAAGTTCCCCCAAGAGAAGGGGGTCTTGCGTGCTCTTCGCCATGCGATCCACTTCGGCCTGAAGCTGGTCGCGGCGGATGGGCTTCTGCCAGAGGACATCGAGGGCCGCGTCCTTCATCATCGCGTCCCCGACCTTCGCTTCGATGGCTGACCGTGGGACGGCTGCTTCGAACGCAGGCTTCGGCCCGGGATTCTCCGTTGGCCAGATCCTATGTCGATGATATACCCGCTCTACGGCCGCCCGCGCCGCCACCCGCCCCTCACGAGAGAGCTGCCCGGAAGCCTTCGATTCGACGGCTATCAGGAACGCAGCGCACAGGCTCAGACAACACGCGGTGGAAAGACGGGCTTTCGTGCTCAAGGGATACACCCTTTCAGCCGGTGGTTCGGGCCAGGGTCGATCTCACGGGAGGCGAACCACCGGGCTGGGATTCTCGGTTCCATTTTGGGGACGGCGCGCACCTGTGTCAAGAAGCGGGATCCGAGATGCTTCGGGGCCCTCCGCCGGATCGTGGGCCGAGCCGGGGGAAGTTTCGAACGGATCGGCATCCAAAAGAAAGAGGGGGACGGGATCGGATCCCGTCCCCCGGGTGGTGAGAGTGGAAGGGGGGTGATGAGGGGGGGTACTTGATGGCGATCTTCTTGGGCTTGCTCTCCTCGGCCTTGGGGAGGACCACTTCCAGGATGCCGTCCTGGTAGTTGGCCGCGATGTCTCCGGAGCGCACCGTGGAGGGCAGCGTGAAGGACCGGACGAACTTGCCGTAGGCCCGTTCGATGCGGTGGTAGTTCTGCCGTTCGTCCTCCTTCTCGAAGCGGCGCTCGCCGGAGAGGGTGAGGACGTTGTTCTCGACGTGGATGTCGATGTTCTTCTTGTCTACGCCGGGCAGGTCCACCTGGATCACGAATTGGGTCTCGTCCTCGCGGAGGTCCACCGCGGGGGCCCAGTTGCCGTATTCGATGTCGCCTTCCTGACCGCTCCAGGTATCGTCCATGAGGCGGTTCAGGCGGCCCTGCATCCGGAGCATCTCTCTCATCGGGTTCCAGCGCGTCATCATAACCATTTTCAACCTCCTATCTAGAGTGTGTTGCGTCGTTTCCGGGCCCGCTTCTTCCGGGCTCCAGTGATAATATAATACCTTATGATTATCTTGTCAAGTATTATGAGCATAATACGCTAAGATAACGAGAATACGCAGTGATTACAGGGAGATAGACTGTGTTGAATCAAGGAGCCGCTCCGCTTGCTCGAAATCTGGCCCCATCGCGGCGGGACGCCCTCGACCTGAGTCGGCGGCTCGTGCTTCGCACTCACTGCCCGGCTTCGCCTGGCCCCGCCTCACCAAGGGGCTGGCATTGCCATTCCACCCGAGTAGAGAATCTGTTGGAGGGACCTGATAATCCGGTTAGTCGTTCGAGAGAAGCCTTCGGAGGCGGTCGAGGAGGGCGAGGGCGTCCACGGGCGTGGTGCGGTCGGGGTCCGTCTCCCGGATGAGCCGGGCCGCCTCTGCCTCCCGGGGATCGGCGCCGAAGAGCGTCGGCTGGACGGGAGCGTCGGGCGTGGGCGTCCGGTCGGCCAGGCGGTCCCGCCGGGCCTCGAGGTCCGCGAGGATCTCCCTGGCGCGGCGCACGGCGGCTTCGGGGACACCCGCCAGCTCGGCCACGTGGATGCCGTAGGATCGGTCGGCGGCGCCCTCCTCCACGGTTCTCAGGAAAATCACCTTCCCGAGATGTTCCCGGACGCCCATGGTGAGGTTCTTGACCCCCTCCATCATGGAAGCGAGCTGGGTCAACTCGTGGTAGTGGGTGGCGAAAAGCGTGCGGCTTCCGAGGCCGCCGGGCCTCGCGAGGGCCTCCACCACGGCCCAGGCGATGGCCAGGCCGTCGTAGGTGGAGGTGCCGCGGCCCACCTCGTCCAGAAGCACCATGGAGCGGCGCGTGGCGTTCCGCAAAATGGCGGCGGTCTCCGTCATCTCCACCATGAAGGTGGATAGGCCCCGAAGCAGGCTGTCCCCGGCGCCCACACGGCAGAAGAGGCGGTCGCAGAGGCCGATGGAGGCCCGGGCGGCGGGGACGTAGCTCCCCAGGTGGGCCATGAGGACGATGAGAGCGTTCTGCCTGAGGTAGGTGGACTTGCCGCCCATGTTGGGCCCGGTGATGAGCAGGATCTGGTCGGTGTCGGCGTCGCATCTGAATCCGTTGGGCACGAAGGGCTGGTGCCGCGGATCGGCTTCGAGAACGGGGTGGCGCCCCTCCTCGATGTCGAGGGTCGGCTCATCGTGGAGGGACGGCGGGACGTATCCGCGGTCCAGGGCGCGGTGGGCGAAGGCGGCGAGGACATCCATTTCGGCGAGACGGGATGCGATCTCCCGAAGCGCGGGGACCTCCTCGCGCAGTTCCGAGAGGAGTTCCTCCCAGAGCCTCAGTTCCAGCCGCTCGCGCTCCTCGCGGGCGGAGAGAATCTCAGCCTCCAGCCGCTTCAGCTCCGCCGTGACGTACCGCTCGCTGCCCACGAGAGTCTGCCTGCGCTCGTAGTCCTCGGGCACCTTGGAGAGGTTGGCCTTGCTCACTTCGATGAAGTACCCGAAGACTTTGTTGTACCGGACCTTGAGGGATCCGATGCCGGTGCGCTCGCGCTCCGAGGCCTCCAGGGCGAGGAGCGCCTCGCGGGCGTTTTCGCTCAGCGACCGCAGCCGGTCGAGTTCGCCGTCCACACCGGGGGCGAAGAGATTGCCGTCGCGCGTGTGGGGCGGCGGGTTCTCGGGAAGCGATTCCGAGAGGCGGTCGCGCCACGCCTCCATCAGGGGGATGGCGCTTCCCGCCTCCCATGCCTCCCGGCCGGCGTCCTCGCAGGCGGCGCGGACCATGGGGAGCCGCAGCAGGGCGTTCCGAACGGCCCCCACGTCGCGGGGCGAGGCGATGGATGCGGCGAGGCGCGCCGTGACGCGGGCGAGGTCCGGGATTCCGCGCAACGTCTCCCTCAGGGATCTCAGGGCCGTCGGGGCGTCGTGCCAGGCCGTGACCTCCGCCTGGCGATCGAGGATCGTTTCGCGGCGGGCGGGCGGGGCCAGGATCCAATCCCTGAGGAGGCGAGTCCCCATGGGCGAACGGCATGCGTCGAGTGTATGAAGGAGCGTCCCGGTGGTCGAGCCGTCCTCCAGATTAGCCACCAGTTCGAGGTTGCGGCGCGTCGCCTCGTCCATGGCCAGGATCGACTCGCTCCGCTCCCAGACGGGGGCCGTCAGCGTGGCGCTCCCCTGATCTTCCACGTAGGAGGCGAGGGCGTGCAGGGCTCCCAGGGGCTCCGGGTCGGCGGGAAGCCCCGGAAGCCTGGCGGGCAGGTCGAAGAACCGGGGGAGGGCCTCCCGGATGCGGCCGTCGGTGAACCGGCGGGCCGGCAGTGGCGTGAGCGTCCTTTGTCCGATGCCGGGCGGAGCGCCCCCCTCGGCGTCGGGAAAGAGGACCTCCCGGGGTTCGAGGGCCCGCAGGCGGTCCAGGGCCTCCTCGCAGGGGCCCACGAAGAGGCGGACCTCGCCCGAGGAGAGATCGGCCCAGGCCACGCCGGACCGGGCGTCCCCGGGATTCCAGGCGGCGAGGAGCACGGTCTCCGCGCCGCCCATGACACCTTCCTCCAGCACCGTCCCGGGCGTGATGATCCGGGTGATGCCCCGCTTCACGACGCCCTTGGCCTGGGAGGGATCCTCGAGCTGCTCACAGAGAACAGCCTTGTGGCCGGACCGGATGAGTCGGGCCAGGTAGCCATCGAGGGCGTGATGGGGGATGCCGCACATAGGGAGGGGATTCTCCTTGCCCCGGTCCCGGGTGGTGAGGGCGATCTCCAACACCTCGGCCGCGACGCGGGCATCCTCGCCGAACATCTCGTAGAAGTCGCCCATGCGGAAGAGCAGGATCTTCTCCGGATGGAGATCCTTGAAATGCTGCCACTGCTTCATGGCGGGCGTGGGGCCCTTGGCGTCGGCCATGGTCGCCGCTTCCCTTCGAGACGGGGCTCCGGGAGGCCCGGAGGGGGGCATTATAACGCGAGGCGGCCTTTCGTTCCGTATGGTACTCTCGGTGAGGTAGGAAAGGGATGCCCATGGGCGATCTGCGGCTGATTCACGACGCTCTCCCCGAGCCGCTGCGCGCGGTCGCGCGGATGCCCGATCCACGGCCTCTCCTCGGGGAAGATGCGAAGCCCCTGTCCGGGGGGCGGGGGGGATCCTGGAGAGTCTGCGTGGAGAGCCTTCTCTGCCTCCTAAAGGAGGAGCGGCGGGGCGGCATGGCGGCGAAGATCCTGCCCGACGTCTTCGTCTCCCGCGGCCCCTTCCTGGAGGAATGGGAGACCGCCCGGTTTCTGGCTCGGGAATCCCTGACGCCGCCGCTCTTCGTGCGGTGGCTGCTCCCCGCGGGACCGTGCTTTCGGTGCTGGACGCTGGGCCGCTTCGTGGAAGGGGCCGTTTCGCTGTCGAGGGTCTGGGGCACGGGCGACATCGGGGTCGAAGCCCTCGAGGACGCCGGCCGATTCGTCGGCGGCCTCCACCGCCGGGGGGTGATGCACGGCGACCTGAACCTGGGCAACCTGCTGCTGGACGGCGCGGGGAACCTCCAGGCCATCGACTGGCGCCGGTCGGTCCGTGCCGCGGATCTGCCCCCGGGACCCCGGAAGGAGAATCTCCTGAGGCTCGTACGCTCCATGCACAAGATCCGGCGGGCGGGCGGCGCCGACTGCCCGCCCGGCTTCTGGCCGCCGCTCGCGGAGGGGTACGCGGAGGGATACGGGGAGAGGGAGGACTGGGCGGAGGCGTTCGTCCGCCGCGCCGAGGAAGGATTTCCCGTGCACGCCCTGTTCTGGCGGTGAGGAACGCCTTGTCCCGCCTGAACGATTCTGGCAGAATACACCCATGCCGACACTGCACATCGACCAGCTATTCGGGGGAACGGGGGACGGCTTTCTCCCCGACGATCTGTTCGATCGGTTCGGGCCGACGCTGGAGGCGCTCCGAGTCGCCCTCCTGGCCGAAGCCTCCGAGGATGGGCACGCCTTCTTCCACATCCCTCCCCACGGGAAGACGGTGGTGGAGGTGCGTGCGGCGGCCCGCAACCTCAGGCGCATTGCCGACGAACTGGTGGTGGTGGGCATCGGCGGATCGGCTCTGGGCGCAAAAGTCCTTGCATCCTTGCCCGAAGGAGGCCGGCTTCACTTCATGGAGGGTCTGGACCCGGCCACTGTGGAAGCCCGCCTCGCGGAGATTCCCTGGGAACGAGCCGCGCTGAACTTCGTCTCCAAATCGGGCAACACCGTAGAGACCCTCGTGAACGCGGGGTTCTGCATCGAGGCCCTCAGGCGGGCCAACCCCCGGGACTGGCGGGACCGCATCGTGATCACCTGTTCCGAAGGCGACGGCCGGCTCCAACGGTGGGGGGAAGAGCACGCCATGGCGCCGCTCCTCATCCCCGAACCGGTGGGCGGCCGCTACTCGGTGCTCTCGGCCGTGGGACTCCTTCCCGCGGCCTTCGCGGGGACCGATCCCACGGCCGTCGTCGCGGGGGCCAAGGCGGGCGCCGACAAGTGCCTGCTGCTCTCGGGCCGGGAGAATCCGGCCCTCTCGCTCGCCATCTCGCTCTTCTCCTTCTTCCAGGCAGGCAAGGGGGAGGTAGCGCTGTGGGGCTACGGGGAGACCTGCTGGAGGCTCGCCCGCTGGATCCAGCAGCTCTGGGGCGAATCCCTGGGCCGGTGCGTGGGCGAGGGAGAGGCAGCCCACCGCGTGGGCGCCACGCCCCTCGCGTGCCGCGGCAGCGAAGACCAGCATTCGCTCCTCCAACTCTTCATGGACGGGCCCCGCCGCCGCTGGGTCCTCTTCCTGACGGCCGACGGGCGGGGGCCGGCCCTCTCCCCCTTCGTCAGGGAGCTGGCGGGGCTCCCGGACAGGACGCGGCATCTGGGAGAGATCCAGGGCGCCTTCTCCGCCGGTACCCGGCGGGCCCTCGCGGAGCAGGGGGTGCCCGCCGCCTCCTACGACCTCGGGTCCCCCAACGCCGCGGCGCTCGGGGAGGCCTTCTACGTCTTCGAGGCCGCCACGCTCTACGCCGCCAAACTCTTCGAGATCGACCCCTTCGGACAGCCGGGGGTGGAGGCGGGGAAGCGCTACGCACGCGAAATTCTCGAACGCGGACCCTCGGCGTCTTGACAAAGCAGCCGGCCTGGATCCGCACGCTGGACCTCTTCCTGTTGAGGATTTTCTTCCGCAAGATCTCCGTCGTCGGCATCGAGCGCGTCCCGACGGAGGGGCCGGTCATCTTCGTCGCCAATCACGTGAACTCCATCATCGATCCCATGATCCTCGCGGGCCTCCTGCCCAGGACGATCCGCTTCCTCGCCAAGGCTCCCCTGTTCCGGCAACCGATCATGGGGCGCATCCTGAGGGCGGCGCGGGCGCTGCCCGTGTACCGACGGATGGATCCGGGCAGCGACATGAGCCGGAACGAGGAAACCTTCAAGGCATGCGTTCACGCCCTCCAGGACGGTGACGCCATGGCGCTGTTTCCCGAGGGGATCAGCCACGACGAGCCGCAGCTCCAGCGGCTCAAGACAGGGGCGGCGCGCATCGCGGGCAGGGCCATGTCCCTGGGGGCCGCGGTGCAGATCGTCCCCGTCGGCCTGGTCTACGAGGACAAGACGGCCTTTCGCAGCACGGTGACCGCGGTGGTGGGGCCCCCCATTCCCACGGAAGGCATCGTCTTTCGGGAGGGCGAGGAGGAGGGACCGGTGCGCGAGCTGACGGCCCGTGTCGACGAGGGGCTGCACCACGTCACCATAAACGCCGACACCTTCGAGGACATCGAACTGATGGAGGGCCTCTGGGAGATGGCCCGGGAGTCGCTGGGTCTCGAGGCCGAGCCGGGCGCTCGTGTGCGGGCCCTCAGGGGATTTCTGGAACGCTACTACCGGGCCCGCAAGGATCACCCGACCCTCCTCCATGCGCTCGCCGTGCGGGCGAGGGCCTATAGGCGGGCGCTGCGCAGCGCCGGGGTGACGGACCGGGACGTGCGCATGAAGCGGTCCACGGGGCCGGCCCTGCGGTTCACCCTCAAGCGGCTCGCCTTCATCCTGGGAACCTATCCCCCGGCCTTCCTGGGGGGCGTGTTCCACTTCGTCCCCTACACGCTAACGGGACCCGTCGCCAAGCTCATGACCCGGCGGCCCGACACCCTGGGTCTCAACAAACTGGCGGTGGGGGTCCTCTTCTTTCCCCTCTTCTATTTCCTCCAGGGGTGGGCGCTTTTCCAGGTCGGCGGGCCGTGGCTGTGCGTCCCGGCGCTGATCCTGGCCCCCTTCGCGGGCTTCTGGGCCCTGCGCTATTACGAGGTGCGCGAGGATTTTCTCGCCACGGCGTGGGCCTTCCTGCTACTCCTCACCCGGCGGGGCCTCGGCCGACGCCTGCGCGAGATGCGCCGAGATGTCCTCGACGCCCTCGAACCCCTCTCCGGCCTCTACCGATAACCCCGTCATCGGTGTCAGGCATCGAAATTCAAATTATTTTTCCCCTTCTCCCGTTTCCCCTCGCCCCCCATCTCCGTGACGGCTTCCGAGGAGCCGGGCGATGGCGAGCCAGGGATAGGGCAGGAGGCAGGCGGCGAGGGAGGCGCAGGGACGCCAGGGTTCGGGCGTGATGAGGACGGCGAGGAGGAGGGGGAGGGCCAGGTAGGGCAGCGCGGCGCCGTAGTGGGCGGACATGCTCAGGCCCCTTGCGGGCAGGAGGCCCAATAGAAGCCCCGCCAGAAGCCCCAGCCGGGGATGGCCGAACCGGTGGCCCCAGAGAACCCCCGCCTGAGCATGGAGCAGCAGCCACAGCAGGAATGCCGTGAGTTCGAAGCCGGCGAATCCGTTTCGGGGGAAAGCCGAAGGCGGGGCGGCATGTTCCTTCGAGGCGTCTCTCATGGCCTCTTTTCTACCCCAGGCCCGGTTCCGACACAAGGAACGGGCAGCCGGGCGCTCTCTCGATTCGGCCTGATTCGACAACGCCGTTCGATCATTACTGCCGGGGGGGACTTGACAAGAGTGATGGTGTGCATTAGTATATACACAGTAGCGCACTAGAGGGGAGGATCCCCCGGCGCCCCGGAGAGACGAAAATGGACATTTCACTCAGCAACGCATCGGGAGTTCCCTTCCACCGGCAGATCGTCGAGCGCATCGCCGCCGACGTCCGGTGCGTCATCGTCCTGAGGCGGGAGGAGGCGTCATGAGTCCCGAGGCCTTCCCCCTCCGCCTGAGCGATGCAACCGGCGTCCCCTACTACCGCCAGATCGTGGACCAGGTATCCCATCTCGTCCGGTCGGGCCAACTGCCGGCCGGTACTCAACTTCCCTCCGTTCGGGAATTGGCCTCACAGCTCCTGGTGTCCCTCATCACGATCCGGCGGTCCTATGCCGATCTCGAAAACGCCGGCCTGATCATTCGCCGGCAGGGCCACGGAACCTTCGTGGCCGAGGAGGTGACCATGGCCTCGAAAGAGCAGGCCCTGAAGCAGACACGAAACCACCTCGCCCAGGCCGTGACCCACGCCCTGCAGATGGGCCTGGATTCGGCTGCGGTACGCGAGATCTTCGACGAAGTGCTCGAGAAGGGAGGCGAGGATGAATGACCGTCTGCTCGAGGTGAACAACCTGAATATCCGCCGGGGCGCCTTCACCCTCGCCGTTCCCGACTGGAGCGTCTCCGAGGGCGAGGTCATCGGGCTCGTCGGCCCCAACGGGGCCGGGAAAACGACATTGCTGGAGGCCGTCGCGGGTCTGAGGAAGGTGGACGGCGGGGAGATCCGCGTCTTCGGGAAAGATCCCTGGGCCGATCCCGTCACGGTGCGCTCCTCGCTGGGCTTCATGAGCGACGACATGCCCGTCTTCGCCGAACGCATCGGCGCGCTGCTCCTAATCCTATCGGGCTATTACCCGAGTTGGGACCCGGATCTGGTGGACACCCTGCTCGATCGGTTCAACCTCGACCCCGGGAAAAAGACCCACGAACTCTCCAAGGGGCAGGGGACGCGGCTCCGGCTGCTGACGGCCATGGCATTCCGGCCGAAGATCCTCATCCTGGACGAGCCGGCCACGGGTCTCGATGTGGCGGGAAGGCGCTCGCTGCTCGAAAGCGTCCTGGACGTGGTAGGAGATCCGGGCCGCAGCGTGGTGATCAGTTCGCACATGCTCGCGGACGTGGAGCGCATCGCCGATCGGCTCCTGGTTCTCGAAGGGGGCCGCATCGTCAAGGAAGGGAGCACGGCCGCGCTCATCGGGGAGAGGCGGACCCTCGAGGAGGCCCTCGTGGAATGGGGGGCGGCGGGATGATCCGGCATCTGAAAGGGGGAATGGTTCACCTGCGGGTCCGGCTGGGCGTCGTGTTTCGACGGCCGGCCGTGCTCGTGGTGCTCATTCTCGTCGGCCTCGCCGGCCTCTACTACTGGCCCGGCCTGAGCGGTCCCGACGGCGGCGGCTGGGATCCGCGCGGCATCCTCCTCGACTCGGAAGAGCGCGCCGTGAACCTGTTCATGGCGCTCCTGTGGATGCTCGGCTGGCCGGTTCTTCCGGTCCTGCTCGTGTCGGGCAGGTCTACCGGGAGGCCCGGCAGGGACAACTTCGGACTCAAGGCTCACCCGGAACTTCCCGTCGGCCCCCGGGTCCGGGCCCTGGTGGAAGTGGCCCTCATTTTGGCGTTCGCGCTACTGGTCCGCGCCGGATCCCTTCTTTTCGTTCGGCCCGAGTCTTGGGGCACCTGGCTGGAGAGCGTCTTCGGCGGCACCCTCCTCTGCCTGCCCGTGCTCCTGGCCTGGGCCCTGCCCGCGACGGGCGCCAACCTCTACTGGCTTCGCGCCGCGGCGGCCGGCGCCCTGCTGTTCGCCGCCATGAAGGGGGGATGGCTCGAAAGCATCGGCGGCCTTGCCCCGACCTCCCTGGGCCTCTCTGCGGCTCTTATCCTCGTTTCGTTTCGCGAGGAGTTCTTCGCACGGATCGACCGCCTGTTCGGAAGGGGTCCCGGTGTCCTCCACCGCCCCGCCCTGGACCCGCCGGCGCGGCTGAGACGGGACCTCGTTACGCAGCCGTTCCGGCGCCACGGCCTCCTGTACGCCGTCGGCTGCGCCGTGGTTTTGGCGGTCTTCGTCGCGGACCAGTTCTTGAATCTGAAACACATGGCCTATTTCCTCACCATGAACGCCTCCCTCGCCTTCCTCGGATCCATGCTTTTGCTCAAGCCCCTCGGCAGCGATCTCCTTGCACTGGGCATGGGGGGCAAGAAGGGGGTCCGGTTCGGGGATTTCATCAAGGCGTGGGGAGTGCTGCCGCTCCGGCGGGTCGCCATCCTCCGGACCGTCTACCTGCACGGCCTCCTGGGCAGCCTGGCCATTTGGCTCGTCATCGTCGCCCTCGTCGTCGCCCGCGCTCTTCTGAGAACCGGCGAAATATCCCTGAAGACCGGCAACGGGGGCAGCCTGGCCATCTTCCTCTTCCCATCCCTGGGGCTGGTCCCGTGCATCGCGGGGCTCCTGGTCTCCGCCGCGGCGGGGAAAAGGTGGCAGTCCTATATGAGCGGAGGCGCACTGTTGGGCTATTTTCACCTGGCGCCCATGAGTATGGCGGTATCGAGTTCGTTCTTCCCGAAGGGATCGAACGGACCGGAGTGGGTGGGGCTCGGCGTCATCATCACCATGACCCTCGTCGGCGGACTGCCGCCGCTGGCCCTGCTGCGGGATCCCGATAGATCCTTCGGCGGAAACATAGCGTGAATGGAGTCGTAAACCAGACGTATTGGATCCGAAAGGGGGAACCATGAAGATCATCGAACGACATCGAATCATCCTGGCGCTCTTCCTGGCGGGGGCCGTGGCCCTCGGCGCCGCGGCGGCGCAGGGAGAGCCCGAAACGGCGGCGGAGGAGCCGCCCATAACCGACGAGGAGCGGGCGCTTCACCTCGAATCCTTCGACCACCTCTGGAAGACGGTGCGGGAGCGCCACTGGGATCCGGATCTCGGAGGCATCGACTGGGACGCGGTGCGGGAAACCTACCGGCCCCAGGTGGAGGCGGCGAAAAGCGCCGCAGAGGTCAGCGGGATCCTGAACGACGTCCTGGGCGAGTTGGGCCAGTCCCACTACAAGGTCATTCCCAAAGAGGCCTACGAGGTGATCGGCTCGCCCGAACAGCTCGGCGTCCTGGACGGCACCTGCGGGCTGAACGTGTGGGTGGTGAAGAATCGGCCCCTCGTCACCGCGGTCGAGGTAGGATCTCCAGCGGCGGGCGCCGGCGTGAAGATGGGTTGGGAAGTTTTGAAAGTGGACGGTTTGGACATGCAGGAACTCCTGGAAAAGGTCAGGGAGATCTACGCCGACCGGTCCCGCCTGGACGGCGTCCTCTCGGGTTCCGTCCTCTCGCGCCTCTCCGGCGAAGTGGGAGAAGAACGCACGGTCGTCTTCGAGGACGGCAAGGGAAACGAGAAGGAAATCACCATGGCCCTCGTGGAGGTGCCCGGTCGGAAGATGAAGTTCGGCCACCTCCCCGCCATCAAGACCTGGATCAAGACCCGGACCCTCGAGAGCGGCATCGGATATGTCGCCTTCAACCACTTCCTGGATCCCGTCCGCCTCATGCCCGTCTACAACGGGGCGGTGGACGCCCACCGCGACGCCCCGGGCCTGATCGTGGACGTGCGCGGCAACGGAGGCGGGCTGCCAGGCATGTCCATGGGGATGGCCGCCTGGTTCGTGACGGAGGCGGACCTGTTCATCGGAACGGTGACCATGCGCGACACGGACCTCAAGCTGGTCCTCAACCCCCGGGAACCCAGATATACGAAGCCGGTGGCGGTTCTCGTCGACGGGCTGTCGGCATCGGCGGCCGAGTTCTTCGCGGGCGGCATGCAGGACCTCGGATGCGGTAGAATCTTCGGGACCACCACCGCGGGAGCGGCGCTGCCTTCGGTCGTCGAGAAGCTGCCCAACGGCGACGGCTTCCAGTACGCCATCGCCAATTACGTCTCGGCCGGAGGAGAAGAACTGGAGAAGCGGGGCGTCATCCCCGACGAGGTCGTCACCCCGGACCGCGCCACGCTGCTGAACGGCGTCGATCCGGTGCTGGATGCGGCCGTGAAATG
>Ga0180430_10003194_pt1 | contig 14232 bp, 11 predicted proteins | sample SS_ome_9_FD_132999 | JGI IMG/M metagenome (GOLD analysis project Ga0180430, IMG submission 132999) | Hypersaline lake sediment archaeal communities from the Salton Sea, California, USA - SS_1_S_2 metaG | ecosystem: Environmental > Aquatic > Non-marine Saline and Alkaline > Hypersaline >... | reverse complement strand
TTCTCATTTCGGGACTTCTGCCTATGGCCGTCCTCATGTGCTTCATGGCCATGAAGCTCTTCCGCGTGGACGCCAACATCGTCGCCCTCTCGGGCATCGCCATTTTCAAAGGGGGTCGGGCCGCGCCAACATCCCGATATTCCAGGAAAAAGACGCCGAAAACAGGGCTTTTCGCCCCTTGGAGGGGTGTTTTCGGCGTGAAAATCGAGACGCCAAGCCTTTCGCGTCTCCGGATCGAAAAAGGCGCCGGGAACCGAGGACGGAAGGCGTCGCGGCGGGGAGCGACCGAGGAGCGATTCGGCCGAAGGAGCGATGCAAAGGACGGGTCGCGTCGATGGCGAGGGGCCGGAAGCTCCTTGCGACGGCCTTTTCGGGGGCGAAAACGACCCTCCAAGCTCCCGAAGCCCGTGCTTGGAGAACGTTTTTCAAGTCGAATCGGACGGATAGCGTGGCCCGACCCCGGGAGAGCCGGGAGACCGGAGACGTTACGCACTCGCGGCGTCGATGTCGGCGGGAATGGTGGTCACGGGGAGAATCACGGTGAACGTCGATCCCTTCCCTTCCTCGCTGCTCACCCGGATGCGTCCCCCGTGCTTGCCCACGATGCCCTGGGAGACGCTCAAGCCCAGGCCGGTCCCCTTGTCCTTTCCCTTGGTGGTGAAGAACGGGTCGAAAACCGAGCCCAGGATGTGCTCGGGGATGCCCGTGCCGAAATCGACGACCTTGACCGCCACGTAGCCGGGCTCGTCGGCGGGGGCCACCAGGACCTGGATTTTCCCCTTCCGGGGGGAAGCGTCGATGGCGTTGAGGATCAGGTTGAGAAAAACCTGCCGGAGCTGCTGGCCGTCTCCATGGACGCGGGGAAGGTTGTCCGTGGATTGGAATTCGATCTTGATGCCCGAAAGCTTGATGCGGTTGGAAGCGAGGCGGACGGTGTCTTCCAGGAGAGACTTCAAATCCAGAGGCTCCAACTGGGCTCCGCTCTCCCGAGCGAAGTCCAGGAGATTGGCGATGATGTGCTTGGATCGTCCGGCCTCGTTCGCGACATCCTGGATCATCTCCTTCAGCTCCTCGTCTTCCAGGCCCTCGTAGTCCTCCAGAAGCATGTGGGCCGTCAGCAGGATGTTGTTCAAGGGATTGTTCAGCTCGTGGGCCACTCCGGCGGTGAGGGTCCCCACGGCACGCATCTTGTGCGACTGGATGAGATACGCCTCCCGACCTTCCAGCTCCGCGATCATTTGGTTGATGGCGATGGCCAAATCGGTGAATTCGTCGCGAAAACGGCGAGCGGGCGTGATGGGAGTGAAGTCTCCTCCCGCAATCCTTTCGGCGTAGGCCTGGAAGCGATGAATGGTGCTCAAGATATGCCTCACAAGGAGATAGGAAGTGAACGCCATGAAGATCAAAAGCCATACAAGGAAAAAGATATGGATGTTGCGCGACCAGCGGATGACGGAAGACATCCTTTGCTTTTCCTTTTCCACCAGGTTCTGAGCGGAAAGGACCATTTTCTGGCCGTACTTCCTCAAATCCAGCTCGATCTCCCCCTTTCGGGCTTCAAGGTCTCCGAGGGCGGGCTTCTTTCGCTCCAATTCTCCGAGACGATCCAAGAAGGTCCTGTAATTTTCCATATCGGCGAGAATTTTCTTCAGGCCTTGCTCGCCGAGCATCCGGGCGAACTCGTTGCGGTTCCGCTCCAGCAGGGTGTCCGCCTTGTAAATGTTTTCCAGGGCATCGCTGAGGTTGGCTCCGTAGAGAAAGTAATTCTTTTCGAAACGGCGCGCCTGATCGACCTCGATGAGGAAGTCGTTGAAGACTTCCATGGCAACGAGCTTCTTTTCCATGCGGAGCATGGTCCAGACGAGTCCCGTGGCGATGCCTACCGCAAAGAGAAAGACCGCGAAGAATCCCAGGTGGATTTGAAGCTTGAGGCTGAAGCTGGGACGGGCCAGGAGAGCGTGGCGGGCGGACTCCACCGCCTGGATACGCCGATACCGGCCCTCGAGGGTCCTGATGGCTCCTTGGTCGCCGTCGTGCCGTTCCGATTCCATGGCTCGTCCTGGTCGCGTAAGGCTCGGTTCATGCGTCGTGGCCGGCGGCGCTTTCGAAGTCGATGGAAGACCCCAGGGCTTCGGCGGCCTTGGCGATCACCCTTCTCAGATCGTTGGGCTGGAAAGGCTTGGCGATGAAATCGAAGGCCCCCTTCTCCATGGCCTCCCTGGCCAGGGACATCATGGCGTAGCCCGTGATCATGATCACCTTCGTTCGCGAGGACTTCTTCCTGACATGATCGAGGACCTGCATGCCGTCGATCTCGTCCATGCGAATGTCCGTCACCACGATATCGAACTCCTTTTCGTCGAGGCGCTCCAAAGCCTTCGCCGGCTCCTCGAAAACCTCCACTTGACAGCCGATCTTCGCCAAAGCGGGCTTCAGCCTCTTGCCCACGATGGGCTCGTCATCCAGCAACAGAACGTTGATTTCCTCGGACATTTCCGTCTCCTTCGAATCGTTTCTCGTCTTCATGCAACCGATCCATCCACGCTCCCGCCCCCCCTCCCCGGACTCGGGGGGAGCCCCCCTCATCGGAAGCTCTCGGCGGCCTTTCGAAGCACGTCGGTGCTCACGTGGACTTCCACGAAGTCCACCCCGGAGACCTTCCCGGCCACCTCCTTGACGTTTTCGGCTTTTTTCCGCTTTTCGCGCTTCAAGGCATGGGTCTCGACCACCACCCTTCCCCCGTCGGCCCTCACTTCCACGGTGCCGAAGCTTTCCACGAGGGCCACGCGAACCCGGGCGGCCAGCTCCGCGTCCCGCAAGCACTTGACGGAATAGGTCATGGGCTCGAACTTGCGATAGCCCAGCGTCTGCACCACGATCTTGACGGCCTCGTCGGCACCGAGCTGGCTCAAGCTCACCACCAGGTCGTAGTGGGAAGGATCCGATTCGTCGATGCGATAGTTGTCCAAGGACCATTTCCTCGAGGACTTTTTCCTCCGCTCCACTTGCTTGCGGGCCTTTTCCAGCGAGACTTGCTTCTCGTCGGCCACCCGTCGAGCTTCCTCTTCGGGGTCCGCCAGAATGCGCATCCGCAGCACGTGCGAAACCCCGAGAACGTACAGGTGGGCCGCCAGCCCATGGCAGACGACGTCGTCCCCGAGCAGCTCCCCGAGAGCGGCCATCTGGACGAGAGCCAAGTAGCGGCCCCGGACCTTGCTGGACATCCCCAGGAGCGAGGGGGATTCATCGAGGGCCTCCTCGAGCTTCTCGCGGGGGACATCGTGGCGCCGGGCCACCGTCTCCAGCAGCTCCCTGCCAAGATACCGGTAGCCCAGAGACTCCGCCGCCTTGGCGGCGATCTCCCGCCCCTTTTCACGACTGTCCGACGAAACCACGACAATGGACATGACAGATTCCTTTCCGGGTTGCAAGGACGCGACGCCTTCCCTCGTTCCCTCACCCAGCGGGCAGGCCTCGGCCCGAACCCTCGTCCCGACTAAACGGCGTCTTCCGGCGCGGGGACCCCCGCGTGTACCTCCACGTTGTGTATCCCTTCCATCTCGCTTGCCAAAACCTTGACCTTCTCCTCGAGCTTGTGCGCCATGCGGTCTCCCGCCTTGGTGAACACCAGAACATTGCCGAATTCGCTCGTGACGCTCACGTCGAAATACTGGTCCACGAGGGCCGCTTTCACGTCGCAGGCCAAAGAGAGGTCGCCGATCCTGCGGCGGGCTTCGGGAGTGGCCCGGAATTGCTCCAATCCCACTGCCTTGCAGATGAAATCCACGGCATCGGCCACGGTGAGCTTGTGGATTCGGAGAATGAGATCGTACATGGAGGCGTCCCAGGGATCTTTCCCGTAGAGGGTTTGAGTCCACTTGCGACGCTCTTCGTCGTCTCTCAGGATCAGCGAGCGGGCTTCCCTTTCGCCGACTCCCTTCCGTTTCATCTCGTCGGCAACTCTCTCGGACAGCGGCCGGACGATCCTGACCTTGAGAACGTGGGGGACGCCCTTGAGAAGCAGGTGCCCGGCCAATCCATGATAGACCATGTCGTCCTGCCTGGCCCGACGCGCCAGAGCGCATTGCATGTAGGCGATGTAGGTCTGTTTTCCGTGGCTGAAGCGGTCCAGGATGGAGGGCGCGTCGTGAATGGCGCGCACCAGCTTGACTTCCGGGATGTTGAACCGGTCGCTGGCGTCCAGGATCACCTCCCGACCCACGCACGTGTAATCCAACCGTGCGGCCACTTTTTCCGCCACTTCCTTGCCTCGACTGTAGGACCCTCGGGAAACGGTAACGATGGCCACGATGAAGCCTCCCTTCTTGTGTCTATACGCCGTAGAACATGGACAGGGTCCCGATCATGACGATGAGAAAAACGACGCTGACCAGCAATCCCGCCTTCATGAAATCCACGCTTCGGTATCTTCCCGGGCCCATGTAAAGGGCGTTGACCTGATGGGTGGGGAGGATGAAGGAATTGCTGGTCGCCAGCCCCACCACCAAAGCGGCCATTCGGGGGTCGGTGTGGGCGGCGAGGGCCATGTTCACCACCAAGGGCACCAGAAGGACCGTCGCCCCCACGTTGGAGATGACCAGGGTGAACACCGTGGAGAGCACCCCGACGACGGCGAGCAGAACGACGGGCTTCACCGTCCCGATGGCCCCCAGGACGGCGTGGGCGATCCACGCCGCCGTGCCGGTCTTTTCCGTGGCGATCCCCAGGGGGATCAATCCGGCCAGCAGAAAGATGGTCCGCCAGTCCACGGACTGGTAAGCCTCGTCGATGCTCAAGACTTTGGTGATCACCATTCCCAGGGCCCCGGTCATGAGACAAACCGAGAGCTGAATCTTGAACCCCATGATCATGACGAGGGCCAGGGCGAGCCAGAAACCGGCGAAGATCGCCTTTTCGGGCCGCATGAGCTCCACGTCCACCGGGGTCGTGAACAGAAGGCTTCCCTCTCCCTGAAGCGTTTGAAGACGCTTCCACGTCCCGTGCATGGCCAGAGCGTCGCCCACTCTCAACGCCAAATCCCCGATCTCGCTCCGGTACGTTTCCCCCTGCCGGTAGATGGCCAGAGGGGTCACCCGATAGCGGTCCTGAAGATCGAGCTGCTTGAGGGTCTTTCCCGCCATGGAAGAGCGAGGGGCCACCACCGCCTCGACGGTCCCCGAAGCATGCTCCGCCAGCTCCCCCTTGAAGCTCTCCAAACCGTCCTTGACGGTCATTCCTTCGTTTTCGGCCATGCGTCGCGCGTCCTTCTCCCGGCCGCACACGACGAGGTCGATTCCGGAAAAGACCTGCAAGTCGGGAGACGGATTGACGACCTTGTAGTCGGGCGGCTCGGTGATGGCCACCACGTTCACCAGATAGCGCCGCTGAAGGTCCCGGATCGAGACGGGCTCGCGGTAGTCCGTGAAATCCTCGGGGGTGGACAGCTCGTAGAGCTCGCCCACTTCGTCGAGGGTGCTCGATTCCGGCGAGGCGGAAAGGTCTTCCTCCCTGGCGTCGCCCCTACCCCGGGGGAGAATGAACCGCCCGAAAAGGATGAAGCAGGCGATGCCGCTGCCCACCAGGGCCAGACCGACGGGGGTCACGTCGAACAAACCGAACGGCTCCAGCTTGAAGGGAGCCAAAAGGTCGTTGAGCAGAATCAGGGGGCTCGAGCCCACGAGGGTCACCGTGCCGCCCAGAATGGCGCTGAATCCGATGGGCATGAGGAGCCGGCCGACGGGAATCCGCAGGGACTTGCTCACCCGTTGCACGGCCGGCAGGAAGAGGGCCGCCGCCCCGATGTTCTGCATGAAGCTGGAGATGAGGGCCACCGTCAGGGAAATGGCGATGACGATGCGCGAGGGGCTGGTCCCGGCGATTTTTAAAATGGGAGCCACCAGCTTGTTGATGATTCCGGTCTTGTCCAGCCCCGCCCCGATGATGATCACCGCGATGATGGAAACCACGGCGTTGCTGCTCAAGCCGATGAAAGCCTCCTTGGGGGTTACCAAACGAAGGAGCGGCAGGGAGACCATCATCAGGATGGCCACCACGTCCACCCTCACCCACTCCACCACGAACAGAAAGACGGCCACGCAGATCATCCCCATCACCAGCATCATTTCCGTCGTCAACGGCTCCATCGGAACGTCACCTCAACTTTCCCTCGTCGCTTTCGGACGCGAGGTCTTCCTTGATTGTCCCGTGCCGCTCCCGGGAGCGCTCCTTGCCGCTCACCGTGAGCAAGGGGCACTCCAGCGTTCCCATTACCCGGCGCATCCAATGCCCCCGGCGCGGGGCGTCCCCCTCCGGCAGCCTTTCGTCGCTCCCCCATATGATCGTCTGGAAGGGAGGGCGCTCCGCCAGGAACTTCACGAGCTCCTGCGCCCGGTCCCCCACCCGCAAGGCGACGCTCACCGAAAGGCCCACTTTCAAAAGCTCGGCGGAAAGGGCCGAAAGCACCTTGCGCATGGACTCCTCGTGACGGCTGATCACGCTCCTCTTGAGCCCCAGATAGGACGGCTCTCCGAAGCCCATCTCCACCAGCATGAGAAACGTCGTTTCGGAATCCATGCGCAACGCCAGCTCGCGAGCGTAGGTGAGGGCTTCCGGACAAACCCTTTGATTCTCGAAGACCACCAGCACTCTTTGAAACATGGCGTCACCCCTTTCCCGACCCGATGCCGCTCTTGAAGGGCAACATCCGTGCCTCGACGCCTTTGTCGCTCAAGTCTTCGATTTTAAAATGAAAATCGCGAGGAAGAAAAACCGGGGGAAGGAACGGACCGTTGCAATGCGCAACGTCTCCGGAAGGGAAGGAACGGGCGGACGGCCAGGGCAACCGCCGGGAGCGCGTCGTTGCGATTCGCAACGCTCGCGTTGCGCATGCGAGCGCTTCACTCCAGGCCGTGCCTTTTCATCTTCCGCCAAAGGGAGGCGCGGTCGATGCCCAGGATGCGGGCGGCCTCCGTGCGAACGCCTCCCGCCAGGCGGAGCACGTGGCGGATGTAGTCCCGCTCGAGCTCGTCGAGATTCAACAGCGCCTCCCGGGGCCGCCGGTGGGAATAGAGCTCCAGGCTGGAGAGGTCCCCCGGCAAATCCCGGGGCTGAAGGGTCCGCCCTCGGCACATCACCATGGCCCTTTCGACGATGTTCTCGAGCTCCCTCACGTTGCCGGGATAGGCGTAGCCGCGCAGAATTTCCAAAGCTTCCGGGGAGATGCCCCTCACGTCCTTTTTCACGCGACCCCGGAGCTTGGACAGGAAGTGATAGGCGAGCAGAGGAATGTCCTCCCGGCGCTCGCTCAGCCGGGGCAGGTGGATGTTGACCACGTTGAGGCGAAAGTACAGGTCCTGGCGAAAGGCCCCGTCGCGAAGGGCCGCCTTGAGGTCCCTCGCCGTGGCGGCGACCACCCGGATGTCCAGGGCCACGGGACGAGTGCCTCCCACCCGGACCACCTCCCGCTCCTGCAGCACTCGAAGAAGGCCGAGCTGCATGGAAGGAGGCATGTCTCCCACCTCGTCCAGCAGCAAAGTGCCCCCGTTGGCCGTCTCCAGCCGTCCCGGCTTGCGTCCGACGGCCCCGGTGAACGCCTCCTTTTCGTGACCGAAAAGCTCGTTGGCGATGAGCTCCTCGCCGAAGGCCCCGCAATTGAAAGCCACGAAGGGGCCCTTGCTTCGAAGACTGCGAGCGTGAAGGGAGCGGGCCACCAGCTCCTTGCCCGTTCCCGACTCTCCCGTGATCAGCACGTTGCAGTCGGTGGGGGCGATCTGGCGGACGAGCTCCGCCATCCGCGTCATCCCGGGGCTTTCCCCGATGAGCACCGGCAGGGAGCCCGCCTCTCCCGACCGATGCTCGGCCGCTTCCCTCGAGCGCTTCCGGCTCAAAGCTTTTTCCACCTCCTCGCGCAACCGGTCGGGCGTGAAGGGCTTGGCCAGATAGTGAAAGGCCCCCTGCTTGGTGGCTTCCACGGCCCCGTCCAGACTGGCGTAGCCGGTGACGAGAATCACCTCGACGTCGGGAGCCACGCCCTTGGCCCGATCCAGCAGGCGGAGACCGTCGAGGTCCGGCATTTTCACGTCGCTGACGATCACGTCGCAGTTTCGCTCCTTCAAGCGCTTCAAGGCGCGGAGGGGACGGGAGAAAGCGGAGACTTCGTAGCCTTCCTTTTCCAGGATGCGCCGAAGGTTCTTGAGGGCCACGGTCTCGTCGTCCACCACCATGACGCGACCCTTGGGCAAGGCATCGCGCTCGCGACTCCCGTTCATCGAATTCAATGCCTCCTTCCGTCGATTCGAGCGTGGGGGTGTGGGTGGGGTTTTGGCCCTTTTCGGCATCGCCTCCGACGACGGCGTGCTCATCGCCACTTTTCCGGACGAAAGCTTCGCCTCCCACCGTCCCCGAACAGTCGCGGAAATTCGGGAAGCCGTTCTGGCGGGGGTCTTGCGTCGCATCCGACCGGCCCTCACGACCACGGCCACCACCCTCCCGGCCCTCGTCCCCGTTCTCTCCTCCACGGGACGGGGCTCGGGCATCATGGTCCCCATGGCCATCCCCCCTTTCGGCGGCATGCCGGTGGCCTTGCTCACGGTCATGGTGGTGTGCTGTATTGCCGGCGCGAAGAAAGGAGGACCTTGGCCGGAAAGAAGCAGCCCGACCAGGAAGTCTTCCGCCTACTTCCCCACGAGACAGGAATAATCCATCACCAGCAAACGGCAGGCGTCGCACCGCCACGCCATGTTTTCCCTAAGGCTCGGCGTCATGTTGCGCGTGTTGGGAAGCAAGCGCTTGATGGCGAAAACCTTTCTTTTTTCATCTCGAGTGCGGAAGAAAACGCCGTCGGCGGCACTGAAGCCCGGCGTCATGAAAACGCCGCACTTGGGACACCGATAGTCGGGAAAGCCATCCCGATCCACCTCCGCCAGGGTTTTCCGGTCCCGGCTCGCGCGAAATTCCCACGCCGTGGCCTTGCCGATGAAAAGGAGACACGCCACGATAACCAAAACCATGCCGGCGATCACGACAACGAAGAAAACGAAGGACACGGCACCTCTTTTCCACGGCTTCCCGTGCGGCTTCCCGTGGTCCGACCAACATACATTCAATATATCCGAAAACTTAGCCTGGTCCGACCAGAATAATTTCCGACCGGAGCAATTCCGGGGCGGTCCCCGTGGAAGCGCCGCCCCGGAAGCTTCAGCTTCGGACTACGTCAGCTCACCACCCACACGGCCATGTCTCGAGCCAGTTGCAGCACCTTGTTGCTCACCCGGCCCATGAAGAATTCCTGGATACGGGACAAGCCCCGGCGTCCCGTGACGATGCCGCCGCAACCTCCCGCACGGGCCTCCTCCACCAGGGCCACCGCGCGGCTGGGCACGTCGGACACCATGCGCAGGTCCACCTTCTCCCGCGCGAACCCCGCCTTGAGCAACCGGGAGCGGGCGTCCTCCATGACGAATTCCATCTGCTCGCGGGCCCGGCCGACCTCTTCCTTCATGGCCTGAAAGAACCCCTCGTCGGCGGCTTCCTGACCCATGGGGGGCAAGGCTCTGATCACATGGGCCAGAGTGACGTGGCACTTGGACCCCGCCAGCATGCGGGCCACGTAGTCCACGCACTTCATGGCCCCGGGCGAATGGTCCATGGCCACCAGGAGCTTGTCCACTTCGGGCTTGCCTCCCACCACGCAGATGGGAGCGTCCTCCAGGCGTCCCACCAGCTTGTTGGCGATGCTGCCCATCACCAGGTCCTTGAGCTGGCTCGTTCCCGTGCGGCCCACCACCACTCCGTCGTACTCCTGCAAGGCCTCGAAGGCGATGTCCCGCGCCGTCCCCACGCGCCGCCCCTGAACGACGACTTTAACGGCGTCCTCGGGAAACCCGGCGAAAACCACGGCGTCCCGCGTCCGATTCAGAACATCCTGGATCTTCTGCTGCTGTTGCATTTCCCATGCATGGGAAGCGATGACGCGCCTCCGGTAGGGAGAAAACTTCTCCAAGTCCCAATATGTTTCGGGGATCTTGTCCAAAACGTGGAACAGAACCATCTCCGCCCGGTCGGCGGGAAGAATTTTCGCTGCGTAAAGGGCCGCGTCCACGGACTGCTCCGACCCATCCATAGCCGCTAAAATTCGGAGCTTTTGCTGATCCATTTCCATCTCTCCCCTTCTCGAATGAAACGGCTTGCGACGGAAGCCGTCTTGTCCCCTCAGTCGTCGGCGGGACTCGACGCGACCGCCATCCCCTCTCCCAATCATCACCCCTTCAAATCCATCTTCAATTCGTATTCACCCGCCCCCGGCGTTCGGGTGAGAGTGAAGCCCAGCTTGCGCCCCAACGCCAGCATGTGGGTGTTCTCCGCCAGCACCGTCCCCACGATCTTCCTGAACCCCTGCTTCCGGGCGACGTTCAGACACCGCTGGAGCAGCTCGGCCCCGATGCCCTTGCCCTGCCACGGGTCCCCCACCAGCACGGCGAACTCCGCCTCCACCCCGTCGGGATCCCCCATGACGCGCGCCACGGCCAGCATCTTTTCGGCCCCGTCGTCTTCCTCGATGGCCACCAGACAGATGTCCCGGTCGTAGTCGATCTGGGTGAACCGCACCACCATGGGCCGGGGCAGCTCCTTCATGGGGCTCATGAACCGGTAGTAGATGGAGCGGGGGGAAAGGACCCCGAACAGCTCCGTCAAAAGCGGAGCGTCCTCGGGCTTGATGGGCCGCACGAAAATCTCCACCCCCTCGTCGGTGACCACTCTCTCTTCGTACTCGTTGGGATAGGGGCTCACCACCAAGTGCATGGGGGAAGGCACGTCCGAAGGCTTCACCACCACCCTCGCGTCCACGGCCCAAAGGTCCTCGCCCACAAGCACCACCGGGTTCATGTCCAATTCCACGATCTCCGGAAAATCGGTGACCAGTTGGGACAGTCGTATGAGGGTTTCCTCCAGAAGCAGCATGTTGGCCGCGGGCCGGTTGCGGTATCCCGTCAGGAGGCGATGGATTCGGGTGGATTCCATGAGCCTCCGGGCCAACAGCCGGTTGAGAGGCGGCAGGGCGATGGCCCGGTCCCGGAAAACCTCCGTCATCACGCCCCCCAGACCGAACAGAATCACCGGACCGAAGTCCTTGTCCCGCTTGGCCCCCAGGATGAGCTCGTAGTCGCAGGACTCCACCATGGGCTGGACGCTCACCCCTTCGAACCGCGCCCGGGGATCGTAGGCCCGCACGCCCGCCTCGATGCGCCGGAACGCCTCCACCACCCCCTCGGGCCTCCGCAGGTTGAGCTCCACTCCATGAGCGTCGCTCTTGTGAACCACATCGGGGGAATGCACCTTCAAAGCCACCGGGAAGCCCATGGATCGGGCAAGCTCAACGGCTTCCTCCTCGGACGAGGCCACCTCCGTGACGTTCACCCGAATGCCGTAGGCCGAAAGCAAATCCTTGGATTCCTTTTCCGTGAGCAAGCCGTTGTCCCGCTCCAAGCCCCGCTCCACCAGGGGCCGGGCCCCGTCCCGGTCGAACCGCAGGGCCTCGGGCAGCTTGGGAGGAATCTCCTGCAAGGCTTCGAGATTGCGCCCGTAGCGATACATGTACTGGAAGGCCCGCACGGCCTGCTCGGGAGTGTCGTAGGTGGGGATGGAGGCTTCGTTGAACAAGCGCCGCCCTTCGTCGGCCCCGGCCCCTCCCATCCAGGAGGTGAAGACCGAGATGCGACGCCCCTTGAGAGTCCCCGCCAATTCCCGGGCCACCCCGGTGGGGCTCGCCAGGGCCTGAGGAGCCATGACGATCAAAAGGGCGTCCACCTCGCGGGCCTCCACGCAGATCTCCACCGCCCGCCGGTACCGCTCGGCGTCGGCGTCCCCCAGAAGGTCCACGGGATTGGACCGGCTCCAGAAAGGCGGCAGCGCCTCGTCGAGCTTCCGCAAGGTTTCGGCATTCAACACGGCCGGCTCGAGACCGTAGTTGGCCAGAGCGTCCGCAGCCATGACGCCGGGCCCCCCGGCGTTGGTGATGACGGCCAGACGAGGCCCCCGGGGCCGGGGCTGCTTGGCCATGAGCTCGGCGCAATCGAACAGCTGCAGGATGGAGTCCACCCGGATGATGCCCGCCCGCTCGAAAGCCGCGTCGTACACGGCGTCCTCCCCCGCCATGGCCCCCGTGTGGGAGGAAGCCGCCCGGGCCCCCGCCCCGGACCGCCCCGACTTGAGCACCACGATGGGCTTGAGGCGCGAAACGGCACGGGCCGCGCTCATGAACTGCCGGAAATTGACAAGGCTTTCCACGTACAGAAGGATGCTGCTCACGCGGGGATCGTTGCCCAGGTAATCCACCAAGTCCCCGAAGTCCACGTCCAGCATGGACCCGATGCTCACGAAATGGCTGAACCCGATGTGCTCGTTGATGGACCAATCCAGAATGGCCGTGCAAATGGCCCCGCTTTGAGACACGAGAGCCAGCTTTCCCGGCAGGGGCATCTGGCCGGCGAAGGTGGCGTTGAGCTTCCCCTGCGTGTTCACCACCCCCAGGCAGTTGGGGCCGATGACGCGGAGCCCCGCCTTTCGCGCCTCCTCCGCGATGCGGCCTTCCAAATCCCGCCCCTGGCTTCCGGTCTCCTTGCCGCCGGCGGAAATGATCACCGCCCCCTTCACGCCCGCCTCCCCGCATTCCCGGAGAATGGAATCCACCGTGGCGATGGGGGTGGCGATGACGGCCATGTCCACGGGCTCGCCGATGGCCGTCACGGAAGCATAGGCTTGGATCCCCTGCACCGCTTCGTAACGAGGATTCACGGGACAGAGCTTCCCCTGGAATCCTCCCTTGAGCAGATTGCGCAAGATGGCGTGGCCGATGGACCCCTCGCGGTCGCTGGCTCCCACCACCGCCACGGATTTGGGCTCGAATATGGAATCGAGATTGTGAATCGTCATAAAAACAAGACCCCCCTCCCAGAAAGTTCCAACGGAATTCCCCTACAAACCAGAGTTGTTTCATCTTAACCTTTCTCCAGACCCGAAACAACCAATACCGGTGAACGCCCTCCCATAAAAAAAGCGGCTGCGAAGCTCCCCGGCTCCGCAGTCGCTCGTCATGCGAACAGCGGTCCTTTCGTTCTCCCCCCATGGCTTCGGCACATCGCGCCCTTGGTGGCTAGTCAACGAACCCCGCCGACAACGCACCCGGTTCCCGCAAGACGCCCGCAAGGGGCTAGGCTACGGGCAACCGCGAGCTTGATGTGGGAAAACATTGTTGATCGCCCACTCAGGCCACGGAAGCCGAATTCGATTCCGTCGCGTCGCGCGTTCATTGGGTCTGCTGCGCCCGCATTCTTCCACAGGCCCGTCCTCCCGGCGCTCCCGAAAGCGCGGGAACGATTCTCGAAAAGCGGCGAAGCGTGGAGAAAATTCTCCAAGCCCTCGAAAAAGCTTGCATTCTCCAGTTGTTGACCGGGATCGGCGGAACGGAATCGCGCAAAAGCCAACCGATAAGGTTTACTGTCCCCTGAAGCGATTTGTTGGAAAATCATTTGTCTATTTCATAGCCACTGTCAATCCAGGCGGCTTTCATGACTGGATTCATCTCAAGGTACGCATCCACGATTTCCTTGGAAACCTTGTTGAAAGGACAGGAGAAATTCACGCATCGTGTACAGAGCTTACTCCATAGAATCAGAAAGAATTGAACATGAGTTAAGGTAACGGCAAAACTTAGCCCAATCATCCCCAATAGGGCAATTAAACCGAATGAATGATAGTTTGTCGCCATATAATAGATCCCGTAAGCGCACCAGCCAACGGGCCAAAAAAACATTGGAATACTAAAGAGTAAATGTGAAACAATTATTTTTTCCAACAAATTCAAAGGTCTTGGGCTATATTTCCACCATTTTGGCCAAAACCTCAGTGCCCAGCAAGTCAAAGTTTTCTTGCAATCGGTAAAGAAAGGACAATGACGACATAAAACGAGTTGTTCGAATCCCAAAGGCCACATAATAATAAGCCAACCAAATATTAACATACTCCACCAATTGCCTGTAACTATTCCGATATATATAAAGGTGAATGTTAATATGAGAGAAGGAACTGATTGGACAATACCTATTGCAAAAATATATTCTTTGGGGTCCCATCGGCAGGCCAGTTGACCATGCAAGTTGCATCCTTTGTCCTTGCAGTTTGACTCGGACAGCCAAGTACAGGCTGTCGCTGGATTTTTCGAGGTGGATTCCTGTC
>Ga0180430_10003192_pt1 | contig 14232 bp, 9 predicted proteins | sample SS_ome_9_FD_132999 | JGI IMG/M metagenome (GOLD analysis project Ga0180430, IMG submission 132999) | Hypersaline lake sediment archaeal communities from the Salton Sea, California, USA - SS_1_S_2 metaG | ecosystem: Environmental > Aquatic > Non-marine Saline and Alkaline > Hypersaline > Sediment... | reverse complement strand
CCGAACGGCTCTATTCCGGCGCGATCGACATGCTGGCGGCGCTGCAACGCCAGCCGCCGCCGCCCGGCCTGCCGGCCTGGGACGCCGCGCGGCTTGGCGCATTGACAGAACCGTTCGTGACCGATTTCGCACCCGGTGCGGGGATCGATCCGGCGCACGCCGGCCGGGTGCCCGAAACGGTGGCCGCGCTGGCCGCTGACCTGCTTGGCCCGCCGCGGGTGATCTGCCTGCGCGACGTCCATGCCGAAAACCTCGTCTGGCTGCCGGGGCGGCCGGGGGTGGCGGCCGTCGGGCTTCTGGATTTCCAGGACGCGGTGCTGGGCGATCCGGCCTATGATCTCGTCTCGCTCTTGTGCGACGCGCGGCGCGACCTGCCGCCCGGCCTCGCCGCCCGGATGACCGCACGGTTCGCCGCCGCGACCGGGGCGGAGCCCGGCGCGCTGGCCGCCGCCGCCGCGCTGCTGACCGCGCAGCGCAACCTGCGCATCCTCGGCGTCTTCGCGCGGCTGGCCAAGGCCGGCAAGCCCGGCTACCTGCGCCATGTGCCGCGCGTCGCCGCCCATGTCCGCGCCGCGCTGGCGCATCCGGCGCTGGCGCCGCTTGCCGGGGTGCTGGGGCCGTTGCCGGAAAGGCTGGCCGCCGATGCCTGAGCCGGGGCTGATGATCTTCGCCGCCGGCCTCGGCACAAGGATGCGGGCGCTGACGGCGGACCGGCCGAAACCGCTGATCGCGGTCGCGGGGAAACCGCTGGTCGATCACGCGCTGGCGCTGGCCGACGCGGCCGGGCTGGCGCGCCCGGTGATCAACCTGCATTACCGGGGCGCGATGATCCGGGCGCATCTGGCCGGGCGCGACATCCGGTTTTCCGACGAGGCCGACATGCTGCTGGACACCGGCGGCGGCCTGCGCGCCGCGCTGCCGCTTCTGCCCCCCGGCCCGGTGCTGACGCTGAACTCCGACGCGGTCTGGACCGGGCCGAACCCGCTCTCGGCGCTGAGCGGGGCGTTCGATCCGGCGCGGATGGACGCGCTTCTGGCACTGGTGCCGTGCGACCGCGCTACCGGTCATGCCGGGGCGGGGGATTTCGCCCTGGCGGCCGACGGGCGGCTGAGCCGGGGCGGCGCCTTCGTCTACACCGGCGCGCAGATGATCGACCCGGCCGGGCTTGCCGATATCCCAGAGACGGTCTTCTCGCTCAACCGCCTGTGGGACAGGGCGGCGGCGCGCGGCCGGCTTTTCGGCCTTGTCCATCCCGGCGGCTGGGCCGATGTCGGCCGGCCCGAGGGGATCGCGGCGGCCGAGGCGATGCTGACGGGGGCGACATGACGGCCAAGGTCTACGCCCTGCCGCCCGGCGCGGATTTCCCGCGCGACCTCGTCGCCGGGCTTCTGGCCCGCCACGGCGCGGGCGCGCCGGAGGACCTGGCCCGCGTCACGCTGTGGCTCAACACCCGGCGGATGCAGCGCCGGGTGCGCGAGATGCTGGAGGCGTCGGGCGCCCGGCTCTTGCCGCGGCTGCGGCTGGTGACCGATCTGGAAACCCTGCCGTTGCCCGGTCTTGCGCCGCCGGTGCCGGCCCTGCGGCGGCGGCTGGAACTGGGCCGGCTGGTCGATGGGCTGCTGGCCGCGGCGCCGGATTTCGGCCCCGGCACCGGGTCCGCCGCGCTGGCAAAAAGCCTCGCGGACCTGATGGACGAGATGCAGATGGAAGGCGTCGACCCGGCTGCGCTGGAGGCGCCGGGGCTGGCCGAGAACCACGCCGCGCACTGGGAACGCAGCCTTGCCTTCATCCGCCTTGTCGCCCGCTACTTCGGCCCCGAGGCCGCGCCCGATCCCGGCGCCCGCCAGCGCCGCGCGGCCGAGGCGCTGGCCGCGCTCTGGGCCCTCGACCCGCCGCCGGGGCCGGTGATCGTGGCCGGCTCCACCGGGTCGCGCGGGGCGACGGCGCTGCTGATGGCGGCGGTGGCCGGGCTGCCGCGGGGCGCGCTGGTGCTGCCGGGTTTCGATGCCGGCATGCCCGATGCGGTCTGGCGCGGGCTGACCGGTGGCCCGGTGCCGGCCGAGGATCACCCGCAATACCGCTTCGCGGCCCTGCTCGACCGGCTTGGCCTGGCCCCCGGCGATGTCCGGAACTGGACCGATGCGCCGCCCCCCGCGCCGGGCCGGAACCGGCTGATATCCCTCGCGCTGCGGCCCGCGCCGGTCACCGACCAGTGGCTGACCGAGGGCCGCGACCTGCCCGACCTGGTGGCGGCGACGGAGGACATGGCGCTGATCGAGGCCACCGATCCGCGGGCCGAGGCCAACGCGCTGGCGCTGATCCTGCGCGAGGCGGCGGAAACCGGCACCCGCGCCGCGCTGGTCACGCCCGACCGGATGCTGACCCGCCGCGTCGCCGCCGCGCTGGATCGCTGGGGGATCCGGCCCGACGATTCCGCCGGCCAGCCGCTGGACCTGACGCCACCGGGCCGGTTCCTGCGGCAGGTGGCGGCGCTGATGGGCCGGCCGCTGACGGTGGAGGCGCTGCTGGCCCTGCTCAAGCATCCGCTGACCGCCACCGGGTCGGACCTGCGCGGCGATCACCTGCGGCTGACCCGCGACCTCGAATTGCACCTGCGCCGCCACGGGCCGGCCTTTCCCGATGCCGCGGCGCTGCACGACTGGGCCGCGGGCCGGCCGCCGCCCGCCGCCGACTGGGCCGGCTGGCTGGCCGATGTCCTGCCACCGCTGGCGGAGGATGCGGTCTGCCCGCTGGAAGACCACCTGGCCCGGTTCCGGGCGGCGGCCGGGGCGCTGGCCGCCGGGCCGGGCGGCGACGAAGCCGCCAGCGAGCTGTGGCGCGCTGACGCCGGCGACGAGGCGCGCAGGCTGATCGACGAACTGACGGCGGAGGCCGGCCACGGCGGCACGATGCCGCCCGAGGGGCTGGCGGACCTGCTGGGCAACCTGCTGGCCGCCGGTTCCGCCCGGTCGGCGGAGGCGCCGCACCCCCGGATCGCGATCTGGGGCACGATCGAGGCGCGGGTGCAGGGGGCGGACCTGGTGATCCTCGCCGGGCTGAACGACGGGATCTGGCCGCAACTGCCGCCGCCCGATCCCTGGCTATCGCGGCAGATGCGGCTGAAAACGGGCCTGTTGCTGCCGGAACGGCGGATCGGCCTGTCGGCGCATGACTTCCAGCAGGCGGTGGCCGCGCCGCGCGTCGTGCTGTCGCGCGCCCGCCGCGATGCGGAGGCACAGACGGTGCCCTCGCGCTGGCTGAACCGGCTGATGAACCTGATGGCGGGGCTGCCCGACCGGAACGGGCCCGGGGCGCTGGACGCGATGCGAGAGCGCGGCGATCACTGGCTGGCGCTGGCCCGCGACCTCGACCGGCCCGAGGCGACTGTGCCGGCCGCCCGCCGCCCGGCGCCGCGCCCGCCGCTGGCCGCCCGGCCCCGGCAACTGCCGGTCACCGGGATCACGACGCTGGTGCGCGACCCCTACGCGATCTATGCCCGCCATATCCTGCGGCTGTCCCCGCTGGATCCGATCCGGCCGACGGCGGATGCCCGCGAACGCGGCACCACGTTGCACATGATCGTCGAGGCCTTTCTGCGCGAGGCGCCGGAGGCCGAGACGGTCGAGGCGGCGCGCGACCGGCTGGTCGCCACCACCGAACGGGTGCTGGCCGCCGAGGTCGCCTGGCCCGCCGCGCGGCGGTTCTGGCGGATGCGGATCGCGCGGATCGCCGGGCGGCTGGCCGCCGACGAGGCGCACCGCCGCGCCGCGGGCAGCCCGGTGGTGATCGAGGAGCGCGGCGGGGTCGACCTGCCCGGCCTCGGCTTCCGGCTGACGGCCAAGCCCGACCGGATCGACCTGCTGAGCGACGGCCGCGCGATGATCTACGATTACAAGTCCGGCAAGCCGCCCGGTCCGAAGGAACAGAAGCTCTTTGACAAGCAGCTGTTTCTCGAGGCAGCGATGGCCGGGCAGGGCGGTTTCGCGGCATTGGGCGGGCCGGTCGAGGTGGCCGGGGCGGCCTATATCCAGCTGGGCGGCGCGGGCGCGGAGGTGCCCGTCAACCTGGCCGACAACGCGGTGGACGAGGTCTGGCAAGGGCTGCACCGCCTGATCGCGCACTACATGGAGGCCGGGCAGGGCTATGTCGCGCGCCGCGCGCCGCGGCAGGTCGGCGACCTTGGCGATTACGACCATCTGGCCCGCTACGGCGAATGGGACATGACCGATCCGCCGGAACCGGAGGACGTGGGATGACGCCGCGCGACGAGGCCAGCGAAACCCAGGTGCGCGCCGCCGATCCGGCGGCCTCCACCTGGCTGGCGGCGAATGCCGGATCGGGCAAGACCCGGGTGCTGACCGACCGGGTGGCGCGGCTTCTGCTGTCGGGGACCGATCCGCAGCGCATCCTGTGCCTGACCTATACCAAGGCCGCGGCGGCCGAGATGCAGAACCGGCTGTTCCGGCGGCTCGGCGAATGGGCGATGCTGGAGGAGGGCGCGCTGCGCGCGGCGCTGGACGCGCTGGGCGCCGACGGGCCGATCGACGCGACGGCGATCGCCGCCGCGCGGCGGCTCTTCGCCCGCGCCATCGAAACGCCGGGCGGGCTGAAGATCCAGACGATCCACTCGTTCTGCGCCGGGCTTCTCAGGCGGTTCCCGCTGGAGGCCGGGGTGCCGCCCGACTTCACCGAGATGGACGACCGCGCCGCCGCGCTGATGCGCGAGGAGGTGTTGCAGGGCCTCGCCGACGGCGCGGATATCGGCGCGGTCGATGCGCTTGCCACTCTGGTCGGCGGCGACGAGGTCGACGGCCTTCTGGCTCTGGTCTGCCGCGCCGCGCCGGCCTTCGACCCGCCGCTCGACCCGGCCGGGGCGCGCGACCTGTTCGACCTGCCCCGCGCGATGACCCAGCGCGACCTGATCGCGCAGGCGCTCGACGGTGGCGAAGCGGGGCTTTTCGCGGCGCTGATCCCGATCCTGCGCGCCGGCAAGGCATCCGACGTCAAGCTGGCCGACGCGCTGGCCGGCATCGACCTTGCCGATCCGGGTCTGGAAACGCTGGCCGCGCTGGAGGGGCCGCTGCTTTACGGCGCGGGGGCCAGGGCGCCCTTCGATCCGAAGATCGGTGACCTGCCGACGAAGGACGTGCGGCTGGGCCCGGCGGCGCGCCTGATGCCCGCGTTCGAGGCGCTGATGCAGCGCGTGGCCGATACCCGCCCGCGCCGCATCGCCTTCGAGGCGGCCGAGAAGACCGCCGCGCTGCACCGGTTCGCCGCCGCCTTCCTGCCGCGCTACACCGCGCGCAAGGCGCGCCGCGGCTGGCTGGATTTCGACGACCTGATCACCCGCGCCGCCGCGCTGCTGTCCGATCGCGGCGTCGCGCAATGGGTGCTGTGGCGGCTGGATGGCGGGATCGACCATATCCTCGTCGACGAGGCGCAGGACACCAGCCCGGCGCAATGGCAGGTGATCGAACGGCTGGCCGAGGAATTCACCGCCGGCGAGGGCGCCCGCGACGTGGCGCGCACGATCTTCGTCGTCGGTGACAAGAAACAGTCGATCTATTCCTTCCAGGGCGCGGACCTGACGGCCTTCGACCGGATGCGGGGCCTGTTCCGCGAACGGTTCGAGGCCGCCGGCGCGGCGCTGGTCGACCGCGCGCTGAGCCATTCCTTCCGCTCGGCCGCGGCGATCCTGCGGCTGGTGGACCTGACCTTCGACGAACGGCTGCACCGCGGCATCGGCGGGCCGACGAAGCACATCGCCTTCCATTCCGGCCTGCCCGGCCGCGTCGATCTGTGGCCGCCGGTGCCGAAGCCCGACCGGGCCGAAGACGGCGCCTGGGACGATCCGGTGGACCTGCCGGCGGAAAACGCCGCGCCGGTGGTGCTGGCCCGGCAGATCGCGGGGGTGCTCAAGGGCCTGATCGACACCGGCACGATGCTGCCCACCGCGACGGGCAAGCCGCGGCCGCTGACGCCGGGCGACATCCTGATCCTCGTGCAGCGCCGGTCGGACCTGTTCGCCGAGATCATCCGCGCCTGCAAGGCCGCGGGCCTTGCCGTCGCGGGGGCGGACAGGCTGAAGCTGGGCGCGGAACTGGCGGTGCGCGACCTTGCCGCGCTCCTGTCCTTCCTCGCCACGCCCGAGGATGACCTGTCGCTGGCCGCCGCCCTGCGCTCGCCGCTTTTCGGCTGGTCGGAGGACGATCTTTACCGCCTCGCCCAGCCGCGCCCGGCGCGCGGCTACCTGTGGACCGCGCTGCGCGAGACCCAGGCGCATGCGGCGACGCGCGCGGTGCTGACCGACCTGCGCGACGCGGCGGATTTCCTGCGCCCCTTCGAACTGATCGAGCGGATCCTCACCCGCCACGACGGCCGCCGCCGGCTGATCGCGCGGCTGGGGCAGGAGGCCGAGGACGGGGTCGACGCCTTCCTCGCGCAGGCGCTGGCCTACGAGCGGATGGAGGTGCCCAGCCTCACCGGCTTTCTCGTCTGGCTGGAAACCGACGAGGTGGAGGTCAAGCGCCAGCTCGACAGCGGCGGCGGCGCGATCCGGGTGATGACGGTGCATGGCGCCAAGGGGCTGGAAGCGCCGGTGGTGATCCTGCCCGACACCGGCAAGCGCCGGGTCGATGTCAGGGACCAGGTGCTGACGCTGCCGCAGGGGCCGGCGGTGTGGAAGGCGGCGAAGGATGCCAGCCCGCCGGCCGTCGCCGCGCTGCGCGATGCCGAAGCCGCGCGGCAGGAAGAGGAACGCATGCGGCTGCTCTACGTCGCGATGACGCGGGCCGAGGTCTGGCTGATCGTCGCCGCCGCGGGCGATGTGGGCAAGGGTACCGACAGTTGGCACGCCCTTGTCGATGACGGGATGGCGCGGGCCGGCGCGGTGCTGCACGAAGACCCGGTTCTGGCCGCGGCCGGTATCGGCCCGGTGCTGCGCCACGCCAATGGCGACTGGCCCGCGCCGGGGCCGCCGCCCGATACCGGGGGGGAAGCGGCGGCGCCGGTCCTGCCCGGCTGGGCCCGAACCCCGGCACCGCCGCTGGCCTTGGCGCCGCTGCCGCTGTCGCCCTCAGATCTCGGCGGCGCCAAGGCGCTGCCGGGCGAGGCCGGCGCGGAAACCGAGGTCGCGCTGCGACAGGGCCGGCAGCTGCACCTGCTGCTGGAACACCTGCCCGACTGGCCCGAGGCGGACTGGCCGGGGCTGGCCGAACACCTGCTCGCCACCGGCGCGGACGCGGCCGACACGCTCGAGGCGGCGGAACGGCTGGCCGAGGCGCGGCGGGTGCTGACCGCACCCGACCTCGCCGGCCTGTTCGGGCCCGGGGCGCTGGCCGAGGTGGAGATTGCCGCCGCCCTGCCGGACCTGGGCGGCCGCCGCATCCGCGGCACGATCGACCGGCTGCTGCCGGGGCCGGGCCGGGTGCTGGCCGTCGATTTCAAGACCAACGCGATGGTTCCCGACCGGCCGGAGACGGTGCCGGACGGGATATTGCGGCAGATGGGCGCCTATGCCGCCGCGCTGGCGCAGGTCTATCCCGGCCGCCGGATCGAAACCGCGATCCTGTGGACGCGCGGCCCGCGGTTGATGCCGCTGCCTGACGATCTCGTCATGGCCGCCTTGCATGGCACGGCGCTGCCTTGACGCCCCCCCGCACGCTCCATACCCTCTGCAGCCGATGAATTCCCGCCAAGGAGAGCGACCATGGCCACCGTAGCCGTCACCGATGACACGTTCGACGCCGAAGTGAAGCAGTCCGACGTTCCCGTCGTCGTCGATTTCTGGGCCGAGTGGTGCGGCCCCTGCAAGATGATCGGCCCGGCGCTGGAGGAGCTTGCCACGGAATACGGCGGCAAGATCAAGATCGCCAAGGTCAATGTCGACGACAACCCGAACTCGCCCGCGCAGCTTGGCGTGCGCGGCATCCCGGCGCTGTTCCTGTTCAAGGACGGGCAGGTCGTGTCGAACAAGGTCGGCGCCGCGCCGAAGGCCGCGCTGAAGGACTGGATCGACGGCAACGTCTGATCCGGCCCGATCCCGGATCGAGGGGCGGCCCCGCCGGGCCGCCCCTTCGCATGTCCGGCCCCGATTTTCGCCGAAACCGCGCCGCATGCTTGAGCCGCGCGCGCCCGGCGGCCATATAGCGGCAGGATGATGGAGGGCGCGATGGCGGACAACGGTTTCCCGAACTGGCACGGCACCACGATCGTCGGCGTACGCCGCGGCGGCCGCGTGGTGGTGGCGGGCGACGGGCAGGTGAGCCTGGGCCAGACCGTGATAAAGGGCGGCGCGCGCAAGGTGCGGCGGCTGAACCCCGGCGGGCACGCGGTGGTCGCGGGCTTCGCCGGGTCCACCGCCGATGCGTTCACGCTGCTGGAACGGCTGGAGACGAAGCTGGAGGCCGCGCCGGGCCAGTTGCAGCGCGCCTGCGTGGACCTCGCGAAGGACTGGCGCACCGACAAGTACCTGCAGAAGCTGGAGGCGATGCTGATCGTCACCGATGGCGCACAGCTTTACGTCGTCACCGGCGCGGGCGACGTGCTGGAGCCCGAACATGACGTCGCCGCCATCGGCTCGGGCGGGATGTATGCGCTGGCCGCCGCGCGCGGCCTGATGGAAACCGATGCCGATGCCGAGACGATCGCGCGCAAGGCGATGGCGATCGCCGCCGAGATCTGCGTCTACACGAACGGCAACCTGACGGTGGAGAGTATCGGTGGCGATTGAGTTCCGCCCGGTCACGGCCGCGGACCTGCCGATACTGGCCGCCTGGATCGCCCGGCCGCACTGGCAGGAATGGTGGGGCGATCCGGCCGAGGAGGTCGCGCATATCCGCGACATGGTCGAAGGGCGTGACACGACGCGGCCCTACGTTTTTCACGAGGCCGGCGCGGAGCTTGGCTACATTCAGGCCTGGCACATCGCCGACCAGCGCATCGAACCCTGGCTGACAATCGCGCCCTGGCTGACGGCCCTGCCCGACGACGCGGTGGGCGTGGACCTGTCGATCGCCGAGGCCGGGCGGCTGGGCCGGGGCCTTGGCAGCCGCGCGCTGGCGGCCTTCGTGGCGATGCTGCGGGCCGAGGGGCACGCGACCATCGTGATCGACCCGGACCCGGCCAATACCCGCGCCGTCCGCGCCTACGAAAAGGCCGGGTTCCGGCCGATCCCGGCGCTGCTGGGCCAGACCGGCGACAGCCTGCTGATGCAGTTCGGCGGCGACGGGGCGGCGGCATGACGACACCGACGGGACAGGCCGGGATCGAGGCCGAGCTTGACCGGTTCTTCCCCGGCCAGCCGGAGGCGCGCCGCGCCGCCGCCGCCGCGCTCGAGGGCGGCTGGTGGCGCGGCCGGTTCGGGGCCGAGTTGCGCGCCGCCGTCGCGGCCGGGATGATCACCGAGGCGCAGGCGGCCTCGATCCGCGCGCTCTCGGAACAGCGGCAGGGGCTGCGCGACCGCGCCGCGCGGATCGACGAACCCTTCGAACTGTTCAAGGGATTCAACGAGATCTTCATCGTCGTCGGCCTCGTGATCCTGTTCGCGGGATGGAGCGGCGTGGCCGGCCTTTCGGCAATGGGCGCGGTCGGGCCGACCTCGCCGCGTTTCGCGGCGCTGGGCGGTGTCACCATGGCCGCGCTGGGCCTGCTTGCCGTCTATTTCACCCGGCGCCGGCGGATGATCGCGCCCTCGATCGCGCTGACGGTGATGTTCGCGCTGGCCGCGCTGCAGACCGGCGCGAGCCTTGGCTGGCAATGGGGGCTGCCGTTCCAGGAACGGGCGGTCGCCACCGCCGCGCTGGCGACCGTGGCGCTGCTTGGCTGGTATGCGGTCTTTCGCATTCCCTTCGCGATGGCGCTGGTGGCGCTGGGCGTCTTCGCCACCGCCGGCGCGGCCCTGATCCTGCGCGGCGCGGCGCTGCCCGACCCGCGCGAGATCTTCCTGCTGTCGGCCGACGGGCCCTTCGCGGTGCTGACGATCGTTCTGGGCCTTGTCGGGCTTGTCGTGGCGCTGGCCTTCGACATGTCCGATCCGCACCGGGTGACGCGCCGGGCGCAGACCGGGTTCTGGCTGCATGTCGTGGCGGCGCCGGCGATCGTGAACACGGTGGCGCTGACGCTGTTCTCCGACGGGTCGGCGGCATCGCAACTGCTGCTGGTGGCCTTCCTGTCGTTCCTCGCGCTGTTCGCGGTGGTGATCGACCGCCGGTCGTTCCTGATCGCCGGGGTGGGCTATGTCGTGGCGCTGTCGCTGGGGGTGCTGGAGGATGCCGCGATGCTGGCGATCCTGTCGCTGGGCCTTGGCCTGGTGCTGCTGGGCGCGTTCTGGGAACGGCTGCGCGCGGGGGTGATGCGCGCGCTGCCCGGTTTCCCCGGCAAGGCGCGGCTGCCGCCCTGGGGGCTGATCGGGCCGGCGGCCGGCTAGCGGCGCTGCCGGGTCTTCTGCGCCTCCATATAGGCGCGCAAGACCGCGTTGATCCGGGTCTAGTAGCCCTTGCCCTGCGCCTTGAAGAAGGCCAGCACATCCGGATCGAGCCGAAGCGAGATCATCCGCTTCGGTTCGGGAATGACCAGTTCCGCCCGCGCCCAGTCGACCTCGAACTCCGCCTCGCCCTCGTAATCGCCGTCGCGGGCAAGGCGGTCCCGGTCGGTCTGACCCTCAAGCTTGCGGATCTCCGCGATGGACATGCGTTTGATAGTGCTCTCGTTCAAAGCCGGGGCATCCTCGTTCACCGTTCGACCCGCAAACTCTTCAACACGAAATGTATATACAATGCCCGCCGTCTTGTCCAACCCCTTGGACTTCGCCCCCCGAATGCGTAGATCACCCGAAACCCGGAGGACGCGATGACCGACCTGACCCCGCGCGAGATCGTCTCGGAGCTCGACCGCTTCATCATCGGCCAGGCGGAGGCGAAGCGCGCCGTCGCCGTGGCGCTCAGGAACCGCTGGCGGCGCAAGCGGCTCGATGCCGACCTGCGCGACGAGGTCTATCCCAAGAACATCCTGATGATCGGCCCCACCGGCGTCGGCAAGACCGAGATCAGCCGCAGGCTGGCGAAACTCGCCCGCGCGCCGTTCCTCAAGGTCGAGGCGACGAAATTCACCGAGGTCGGCTATGTCGGCCGCGATGTCGAACAGATCATCCGCGACCTCGTCGATGCCGCCATCGTCGACACCCGCGAGCGGATGCGTGACGAGGTCAAGGCGCGGGCCGAGGCCGCGGCCGAGGACCGGGTGATCGAGGCCATCGCCGGGGGCGACGCGCGCCCCCAGACCCGCGAGATGTTCCGCCAGAAGCTGCGCCGGGGCGAGCTTGACGACACCGAGATCGAGATCGAGGTGGCCGAACCGATGCCCGCGATGCCGATGCTCGACATTCCCGGCCAGGCGGGCGGCGGCGCGGGCATGATGAACCTGGGCGACATCTTCGGAAAGGCCTTCGGCGGGCGGCGGACGCGCAAGAAGCTGACCGTGGGCGAAAGCCACGGCGTGCTGGTCAGCGAAGAGGCCGACAAGCTGCTGGACGACGAGGCGGTGAAGGCCGCGGCACTGGACTCGGTGCAGGAAAACGGCATCGTCTTCATCGACGAGATCGACAAGGTCTGCGCCCGCGCGGAAACCCGCGGCGCCGACGTCAGCCGCGAGGGCGTGCAGCGCGACCTGCTGCCGCTGATCGAGGGCACCACGGTTTCCACCAAACATGGCGCGGTCAAGACCGACCACATCCTGTTCATCGCCTCGGGCGCCTTCCACATCGCCAAACCCTCGGACCTGCTGCCCGAACTGCAGGGCCGGCTGCCGATCCGGGTGGAGCTGAAGCCGCTGACCGAGGCCGATTTCGTCCGCATCCTGACCGAGACGGACAACGCCCTGACCCGGCAGTACACCGCGCTGATGGGCACCGAGGAGGTGACGGTGGCCTTCACCGAGGATGGCATCGCCGCGCTCGCCCGGATCGCCGCGGATGTGAACCGCTCGGTCGAGAACATCGGCGCGCGGCGGCTCTACACGGTGATGGAACGGGTGTTCGAGGAACTGTCCTTCGCCGCGCCGGACCGCGCCGGCGAGGCGGTGACGGTCGATGCCGGTTTCGTCGAAACCAATATCGGCGATCTCGCGCGCTCGGCCGATCTCAGCCGCTACGTACTCTGACACCCGGCGCGGCCCCGTGTCCGATTTTGGCCGGGAAATATCCTCGGGGGGAGCCGCCGCAGGCGGCCGGGGGGCAGACAGCCCCCCGCGCTACGCCACATCCAGCAGTCCGCGCCCCTTCAACAGCGGTTCCACCCCCGGCATCCGGCCCCGGAAGGCGGTATAGAGTTCCTCGGCCTCGCGCGATCCGCCGGCCGACAGGATGAAGCGTTCCAGCTTCTCCGCGATCTCGGGATGGAACGGATCCTCCGCCTCTTCGAAGGCGGCGAAGGCGTCGGCATCCATCACCTCCGACCACATGTAGCTGTAATAGCCCGCCGAATAGCCGTCGCCGGCGAAGACATGGGCGAAATGCGGCGTCGCGTGGCGCATTCCGATGGCATGCGGCATGCCGATCCCTTCCAGCACCTCGGCCTGTCGCGCCATCGGATCGGCCGGCGCCGCGCCGTCGTGGAACGCCAGGTCCACCAGCGCCGAGGCGACGTATTCCACCGTGGCGAAGCCCTGATCCCAGGTCGCGGCGGCCAGAAGCCGGTCGCGCAGGTCGGCGGGCATCGGCGCGCCGGTCTGCCAGTGCCTTGCGTGGCGCTCCAGCACCTCGGGCACCTCCAGCCAGTGTTCGTAAAGCTGGCTGGGCAGTTCCACGAAATCCCGCGCGACCGAGGTGCCGGAGATGAACGGGAAGGTCACGTCCGACAGGATCTGGTGCAGCGCGTGGCCGAATTCGTGAAACAGCGTGCGGGCATCGTCCCATGACAGAAGCGCCGGGTCGCCCCTGGCGAAGTTGCACACGTTCACCACCACCGGCCGCACCTCGCCGCCCAGCTTGCGCTGGCTGCGGAAAGCCGAACACCACGCGCCCGACCGCTTCGACCCGCGCGCGAACCAGTCGCCGATGAAGACGGCCATGTGCCGGCCGTTGCGCGTGACCTCCCAGGCCCGCGCGTCGGCATGGTAAAGCGCCACGTCCAGCGGGCGGAACTCCAGCCCGAACAGGCGGTTGGCAACGTCGAAGGCTGCCGCGATCATCCCGTCAAGCGGCAGGAACGGCTTCAGCGCGGCCTCGTCGAGATCGTGCAGCGCGCGGCGCCGCCTTTCGGAATAGTAGCGCCAGTCCCAGGGTTCCAGCGGGCCGTTGATGCCGTCGTCGCGCAGCATTTCCTCCATCGCGGCGGCATCGGCGAGGGCCTTGGCCCGCGCCGGCTGCCAGACCCGCATCAGCAGCTCGCGCACCGCTTCCGGCGTCTTCGCCATCTCGGGTTCCAGCTTGTAGGCCGCGAAACTCTCGTAGCCCAGCAGCCGCGCGCGCTCTTCCCGTAGCGAAAGGATTTCCGCCGCGATGTCGCGGTTGTCGGTCTCGCCGCCGTTCGCGCCGCGCGCCGACCAGGCGCGCCAGGCCTCTTCGCGCAACTCGCGGCGCGGCGAGAATTGCAGGAACGGCACGACGAGCGAACGCGACAGCGTCAGCACATGGCCCGGCTCGCCCCGCTCCTCCGCCGCGGATTTCGCGGCGGCGATCACGAAATCGGGCAGGCCCTCCAACTCGTCCGGCGTCAGCGCCCGCGCCCAGCCGCGTTCATCGGCCAGCAGGTTCTGGGTGAACCGCGTCGCGAGGACGGCGAGGCGCGATTCCACGTCCTTGAGCCGCTCCGCCCCGGCGCCCTCCAGCTGCGCCCCGGCGCGCACGAACATGCGGCGGTAAAGCTCCAGCACCCGGGCCTCGTCCCCGGTCAGGCCAAGGCTGTCGCGGGCCTGCCAAAGCGTCTCTATCCTGGCGAAAAGCGCCCGGTTCATCGTGACTTCGGAGGAAAAGGCGGACAGCTTCGGCGCAAGCTCGCGCTGCAATGCCTCGCGCGCCGGGGTCGAGTCCGCCCCCGCGAGGTTGAAGAACACGCCCGCCACCCTCTCGAGGGTCTGTTCGGCCAGTTCCAGCGCCGCGACGGTATTGGCGAAATCCGGCGGATCGGGGTTGTCGGCGATGGCCGCGATCGCGGCGCGCGCCTCGGCCAGCGCCGTGTCGAAGGCCGGGCCGAAATCCGCGTCCCGGATATCGGCGAAGGGCGGCAGGCCGAAGGG
>Ga0180430_10003191_pt1 | contig 14232 bp, 8 predicted proteins | sample SS_ome_9_FD_132999 | JGI IMG/M metagenome (GOLD analysis project Ga0180430, IMG submission 132999) | Hypersaline lake sediment archaeal communities from the Salton Sea, California, USA - SS_1_S_2 metaG | ecosystem: Environmental > Aquatic > Non-marine Saline and Alkaline > Hypersaline > Sediment... | reverse complement strand
CGTCGGAACTAATCCTCCCCGTTACATGCCAGCACATTCGTGCCGTCATTTCACTCCAAGTCGGATTGTTCCTCCTCTGCCCCAAAAATTGAATTTCATTCAATTTCCGGTGACCCCTATTTATACGTCACTCAATATATTTTCAAAATACAACAATATAACAATATAGCAATCTCTAACTATTTTCAAGACTAGTTATTGCTTATTATACCAAATCCAAACATTCATGTTGTCCTGCTCACTCTGCAACCATTCCTCCAAAGTCGACTGAATCTCATTCTTCTTGTCTGTCACTTTGATAATATGCCAACCATATTGAGTCTTTATCAAATCACTCACCCCTCCGGCTGACAACGAGAATGCTGCTTGTTCAAATTCGGGCACCATTACTCCGCGGGTGAAATAACCCAAATCACCACCTTTTTCGTCCGAACCTGGATCTTCACTGGTCTCTTGGGCCACCGTAGCAAAATCCTCACCATTATTAATTCTATCAAGAATACCTTGAGCCGTTTCCATCGCCTTAGTTTGATCCTCTTCCGACATGCTCTCATCCGACAAAATCAAAATATGAGCTGCTTGAACCTGTTCAATTTTATCCTCCTGCAGCTTTCGCATCAATAAATCATAGTAAATTCGCTCTTTCAATTCATCAACCGTCCAATTAAACTGCTCTTCTAACAAATTAAGAAACACCTCTTCTCCACCATTTTCTTCCACAATCCGGTCAAACTCATTGTCAACATCCTCACTAGTAACCGACACTCCTTCACGATTAGCCACTCTCTCCACCACCTTTTCCCGTACCAAACCATTAGTAACCTGTTCGCGATCAGTAGCCGATATCTGACAATCCGTCCCGATCTGCTCACAAGCGTTTAGCACCACATCCAATTCTCGCCAATAATCACTTAGCAACAAGGGCTGATAATCAACCATCGCTAGTGGATACGGCACAATATTAGCCACCGCTTTAACGAACCGATTCTCTTCCTGAAAACCGTATATTGCCGCCCCTACACCCAGAATCAACAACAATAACAAAATACCTAATATCTTTAATATGCCCACCAATTCGATATTCTTTTTCGGCACTGCCGGTGGGGTGATTTCCGCTTCACTCATATCCGGTTTAGGAGTATTATCCGGTTCTATCCGGCTATTAATTTCTTTGACTTTATCTTTATCGTTATCCATAGATCTAAATTAAATTATGATTCGTCTTCAACTAAAACAATATCTAAATTAAGAATGGCGGCAGCCAACTAGCGGTAATCAACACCACCCCGACCAACACCAGTCCCACTAAAATATATTCTATCACAACCCGCCGCGTAAGTATCCTTTCCAGCCAATGACTGAAGATTCCCCAAAATATATACAACGCCACCACCAGAACAATACTCTTAGCTGACGGATCTACCGGCCAGAAACTAACCACCAAAAACACCTCCGACATCAGAAAACCAAACAAAACTGTATACAGTATCGCCTTCGAACGCTCAATACCACTCGCCCACAGCACCGCATAAACCACCGCAAAACTCACCGCCACCACAACTAACATCAATGTCCACAACGGCATGGCAAAACTGACACTCAAGTGCGACACCGAATAATACAGTAAATACGCCGCCACCAAGGACACAAACGAGAAATTTAGCCGAGTAATCAAAAAGCTTTTATAAGGAAACTGATCGATATTCAACAGCACGAAATATAAACAAAGCGTCGAAACAACAATTATTACCTGACGAAAAATTGGCTCCGGCATAAAAAACATAAAACTCAAAACACCAACCGTCAATAATATCGGCAACAACGACCGCCGAATAATACCACGTTCCCAGTTGCCATGCATCATCACCAAAACACCGGCCACTACCGCCACCAAAATCACAAAGCTACCCCAAAACATGATGGCAGGATAATAAAACACCAGCTCCAGCAAGCCAAGAAATAACAAACTAATAATTAGAGGTCGGGTTTTTAAAAATGACATAAAAATATTTATATTTCAAAATCATTACCTAAATAAATTTGACAATCGGCTTCATTTAATTCTGACTTGGTCACATCTGTAATCTCCCACAATCCCTCGATATAACTAACCGCATCCTTGTAGTTATCATTATCCGCACACAACATATAACTTATCTCGGCATTCTCCTCCGCATTATCAATCACCGTCACTAACTGATCATCATTCTCCAGTACCGCCGCCGCCGCTCCCGCCAAACCTACCCGATTAGTAGCGTTATACACCTCAAAAGTAATTTTCTTAACCGGCTCACCCGTTTTTTCCGCCAGAGTATCCTCCACAAATTCCTGAATGGCAGAAAAATCCCCACCAATCGGCCGGAGCACATACATGCCGTCAACAGAATCGTCATAAAGCAAACCGGTGCTGGCATTATCAATAACATTACTACTCAAAGTGAAATCATCGCCCCAATCCCGGGCAATTTTTACCACCCGTTCAATCTCCCATACCTTCATATCAGTTTCCACATGCTCAGTCACAATATCAATTAGCTTAACTAGAATCTTTGCCCCCTCCACAATTCCTTTCGACAAGAAGGCATCACGCGCCGCCACTATCACCTGCTGCTGCCGCCGGGCTCGATCAAAATCGCTGGTTGTCTGTCGACTACGCACATATTTCAACGCCGTCTCCCCATCCAAATGCTGCATCCCCGCATCCAATGCAAACACTTGGTACCCATCATAGTCGTCCGGATAAAGATAATCATAAATATCTTCCTCTACATAAACATCCACTCCACCCAAAGTATCAATCGCCTCCACAAAACCGGCAAAATCAACCTTCACATAATAATCAATCTTCTGTCCCAACACATCGTAAACCGTATCCTTGAGCACATCCATACCACCACCAGCCACATCAAAATTCTTGCCCAGCGAATAGGCAGCGTTTATTTTGTTATACCCAAAACCCGGCACTTCAACATACAAATCGCGCGGAATGGAAAACATATTAATTTTTTTGTTTTTGACGTCAACCGAAGCCATCATAATGGTATCCGTCAAATCCGGAGCAGCGTTATCATAAGTACCCGGTACTCCGGCCAACAACAAATTTATCCGACCCTCATGCTCCCCCTGCAACCGCCGAGTATTAATGCCAAAAGTTTCAGAAATATTACTCCAAAAACCCTGTTCACTTGCTTCGCTCGTCTGCGCCGGGCTTTCGTCCGCCATCAGCCGATAACCTACTAATCCAGCATACAAAACAAAAACAACCCCCAAAAAAACCAAAGGAACATACCACCACGCAAATAACTTCTTCATAAACGAACTAATAATAATAAATCACTGCCCAATAAACCTGTAAAGCCACTATTAATTTGACCCTCTGATTGTAACAAAAAATCGCTACTTCTCCCAGGCTTGTCTCGGAACGGCAATCCATATCCACCAAAAGCAATTTATTCGAATTTTGCCCCAGATTTTAAGGGCGAATCACCACCCATCCATCATCAATCATAGCGGTTTGATTCGACAAAAAGAGAAAGCACGCCCCCTCCATCAGTAATTAATATGTATTTTGCTTTTGATTTAAGGGCGAATCACCACCTATCGATCTTATGGCAAACAATAAATTAATGATTATTTTCGTACAAAAAATATCCCGAGCCGTTTTATATCAGCGTTCATTAATCGGCGTTTTATATTTTTCAGGAGAAAATAATTATTAAATTATTGTTTGTCTGGCATCATCAATCATAGCGGTTTGATTCGACAAAAAGAGAAAGCACGCCCCCTCCATCAGTAATTAATATGTATTTTGCTTTTGATTTAAGGGCGAATCACCACCCATCCATCATCAATCATAACGGTTTGATTCGACAAAAAGAGAAAGCAAAATACATATTAATTACCCCAACCATCCTTTTCATCAACCCGCAAATTAGCCTATAATAAATAAGTAACTTTTCTTAATTAAAAAAATTTTCTATGCCTGAAGAATCAAATTTCGATTTACGCAACATTGCCGAATTCCTCTGGGAAATGATCAAAACAGCCATCACCGTCGTGATTATTGTCTATTTAATCAAGACTTACATCTTCCAACTTTTTTCCGTTGACGGCCAAAGCATGGAGCCAACCATGCACCATAAAGAAATGCTGCTAGTTGATAAACTCAGTTACTTTTTCCGCAGTCCGGGCCGGGGTGAAATCATCGTCTTTGAAAAACCGGACGCAAAAAACATCAATTTTATCAAACGAATTATCGGTTTACCCGGAGAAACTCTCGAAATCCACAACAACCAAGTCACCATCAAAAACGACGAACATCCCGAAGGTATCGTGTTGGAAGAAGAATATATTCCCAACGACTATCCCACCAATGGCGATTACGAGTATCAGATTGCCGAAAATGAAGTTTTTGTCATGGGTGATAACCGCACCAACTCCCAGGACTCTCGAGTGCTCGGCCCAATCAACCAAGATCAAATAATCGGCCGCGCTCTTTTTGTCTACTGGCCAATTAATGAAGCTTTCTGGATTTTTAGCCCCACCTACAATCTCAATTTAATCTATTTAAACTCTAACTTTATCGGCACACCTGACAGCTGAAAGGCATCTCTGATGATACCAGTTAACATCCTTTTTGTCTGACAAGAAGGATTTTTTTTGATATTACCTATCTGAAAAGTCGGTGGACCGGTTTTTATCTGCTTAATTCTCTGCAAATCAATTTCCGGAATTCGATAATTAACCCGAATTTTTTCTACTAAATCCGTCAAATATCCCGACTTAATCTCGGCCCGAAAATTCTGCCCAACCCGAACGATATTTTTCAATAATGGCTTTAGATTTATATCAAGTAATACCGATCCCACCACCACCGGGGCCCAATCTAAATATCCCAAATCACTCCTTATATTTTTCATGATGGTCTCAACTGCCTCTCCCCCATCACCAAACAGATCCATTTTATTAACAAATAAAACCAAACCTTTTCCTAAATCCTCAACCAAACTGATTAACTTCACCTCAGTTTTACCAACTCCGACTTGAGCATCAATCATCAACACCACCACATCAGATACTTCCATCGCCTTCAATGCCCGAAAATAACTATACTTCTCGATTTGATTCCGACTTAACACTCGCCGTGATCTTGCCCCGGCCGTATCAAAAAACACCAAACTATCCGCTCCAAAATCAATCATAATCTCCCCGATATCTCGAGTGGTTCCTGGCACCTGACTGACCACCATTCGCTCAAAACCAGCAATTTTATTGACTAAAGAAGATTTGCCAGCGTTTGGACGACCAATCACACTCACACGATAAGCATCATTATCTGCATCAGCTTTTAATTCACCTTCCGGCCACCGGCCCACCAGCTCCTCCAACAAATCACCCAGCCCCATGCCGGTTTTAGCTGATACCGCCACTCGCTTCACTCCCGATAAACGCCCAAATCCATCCCAATTAGCCAATCCCTTGTCACTTTCCATTTTATTAACCACCAAAACCAGTTTTTCCATCCGCTTCTTAAGCTTTTGTAAAATTTTCAAGTCAGCATTTGTAATCGGTGCTTTTCCATCAAATACCAACATAATCACATCGGCCCCATCCACCGCCATCTCAATCTGACGATCAATCGCCGCTTCCATGTCTTTTATTTCCAAATCTCCAAACAAACCAGCCGTATCCACCAAAGTAAAAAATTTTCCCTGCCATTCCACCTCGCCAATCACCCGATCGCGCGTCGTTCCACTTTCATCACAGACAATCGCCTTGCGTTGCCCAATCATGCGATTAAACAGCGAAGATTTGCCGACATTCGGTCGGCCAATAATCGCCACTAATGGCTTTTTGTTATTTCCGGTCATTAAATACCTCAATTATTTTTTTTCCATATTCCTTTTCCCACAAACGACTATCCCCAACCACCAGCTGCCCACCCGGCTTGATAAAATGAACTAAGCCAAACAATCGGTTATACATACGCGGCAAATAGTAATTCTGAAAACTAGATTCACCGTAATAAATCGAGCGATATCCAATTGATAAGCTGTCCGGCACATCAAACGGCAAACTATCCAGATATATTTGATCAAACTGATTTAAGGTCTTTCGCAAATAACGAAGATTGTGAAAATTAATCACTGACCAACCAGTCAGTTTGGCCATCAGATTCTTCCGACCAACCAATAAATTATTTACCTGCCCATAATAAGGTTTATCCTTAATTTTTTCAAGCCAATCTTCGCCCTTATCCCGACTTGAAAAAACCAGCAGACTGTTCGGCAACTCATCCAAATTATCCAAATCGATTACTTCTCCCGATTGCCGATAATCAATCTCCAGTCTCACATCCCAACTCTTAGCCATCTTCATGGTTTCTTGCTGATCAAAAAACAATCGGTAGGCGTACATTTTTTCGGCAAAAAAGACCACCGGCGCTGCCAAAATCAACCTCTCTACAGACTTTTCCTCAAGCAAGTCGCGAAAATTTATTTTACTTAAACTAAAAGACAACTCACCGTTGATAATTTTCCCACTCATCATCCAATCGCCCTGACCCAACCAATTTTTCAGGAAAATATGCATATTCCGAAAACCAAATCTCAAATTTTGTTTCCAGCCGACCGGATTCATGTCTTCCCATTGCCTCAGAATATCCTTGACCACCTTCACTACCGGCACCACGGATAAATCTTGATACAGTGTCGGAGTAAAATCCAACCCCTGGGTCATTCCATTGTCCACTCCCTGCGACTTTATCAACCAACCCGCCATCCCCCACATCATCTCCATTTGCTTACGCAAACCATCCAATTGAGAGCGCCTCATCCCTGGCACCACCTGCAAATCATCAAACATCTCTTCCCACAACCAGCGACCCACCCGAACCTCAGTTAATTCGGTCATGCCATCCTCCAAAGTTTCATCATTCACCCAATACCAAAGGTTTTCAGTAGTTTTGCCTCGCGCCTTCAACTCCTCCAATACCGGCCAAGTCATCACCTTTTTTCCCGAAGAGCAAAATTTATTCTCATAAAAACAATCGGCATGATTAATTCCTTCATCGCCACACCGTAAACTGCGGACAATTTCCCACTCCTTATCAAGTAAATTCAAGCGGCTTAAATGTCCATCCCAATACTTTTCAATCTGTAAAATTATTTTAACCAAAATCCCAATCTCCACATCCTGCAACTTAATCTTCTTCATCAAATCCCGCAACTTATGACGACACAAATATTTCCTCTGTTCATCAATCAACCCAAAACCGGATAAATCAAAATTACTCCAATAATCAAACTCATCTCGACTAATTACCAACCAATCCCGATCACCCATCGATTGAATAACTTCTCGCCGATTCAATTCCGCCACCACATATTTACCGTCAAAATTCTGCGGATGATAGTCAATTTTCACCTGACGAAACATCTTCGATCGAGAAATGCAATAGTTGCCCTGCCGCTTAGCCCACTCATCCTCAAATAAATAAGCATAAACCCAGTCACCTTTCCGTAATACCGGTATTATCTTTGCCAACACCTCATCACTAATCGATCTCATCACCCCTTCCAAATACTGATACAAACCCACCACCGCCAACGTATCCTCGAGCGCCCGATGAGCATTATATTCCCATTTTATAAATCGACTCAAAGCTTCCAGGGAATAGGAGTGCACCCCGGTCACCAGCATATTAGCCAAATACCAGGTATCAACCAATTTAACTTGCTCAACCGTAATCCCGTTGTTACGCAGAAAATCAACATCAAAGGCGATATTATGACCCACCATAATTTCCGCCTCCTCCAACCACTTAGCCACCACCAACTTCACCTGACTCCATTCCGGAGCAGTTTTTAATTCTTCATCATCAATTCCAGTTAAATCGGCCACCTTATCGGGCAACTTATTTTTATAGCGCACTAAACTACTCCAGCGCTCAATCTCGCCACCATCATCAAATTTAACCATACCAACTTCAATGATGCTATCATTATCGGCATCAAAACCAGTGGTTTCTAAATCCAGGGCCAGCTTTATCGTCTTTTTCTCCATACTGATACTATAACAAAATAAATTTGATAAAAGATAAAACGGCCGCCATCAGCCGCCGCCTACCAAGTTAATTAACAAATTTTAACTATTTCTCTCCCCCCTCTTCCAATTTACGCAGCTTCTTTTCCTCTTTCCAAAACTCCAGCATATCACCCTCTTCAACTTTAAGCTGGCCAGATAATTCTATACCACATTCATTATTTTCACTGACACTCGCCACCGTATCTGTACCTTTGCGCACCTCGGTAATCTCCCCTTCCCCCACTTTGGTATCATTGCGAAATACCACCACCCTCACTCCCTTTTCCACCAATCCTTTGGTAATACTCACCCCAACAATCCTTTGCTTCTTGCCCCGAGTAAATATTTTCAGCACTTTTGCCCGACCCACTTTAGTATCAATTAGCTCCGGCTCTAACAGACCTTCCAGGGCCGCTTTTACATCTTCCAATAGTCGATAAATAATATCATATTCCGATATACTAACGCCCATTTTCTTGGCCATCTTTAAAGCGTTGGGTTCAATTCTAACACTAAACGCCAATATCAAGGCTTGCGAAGATGAGGCCATTAGCACATCCGATTCATTCACCGGCCCAACCGCCTCATGAAGAATATTGACCCGCACCTCATCATTTTCTATTCCCTGCAATGAGCTGCGAATCGCCTCAATCGAACCTTGTACATCCGCCTTCAAAATAATCGGCAACTCTTTAATTTTACCTTCCTTAACCGCCTGGGATAATTCCGCCATACCAATTGATTTCGGTTTAAAACCTCGACCGGTTAAATTTCGCCGGCGCGCCTCAGTAATACTCTTAGCTGCCTTCGGACTGAGCACCTCATACAAACCATCACCAAACTCAGGCACATCACTCAAGCCCGCCATCCGAATTGGATCGGCTGGCCCCGCCTCCGTAATTCTGGCACCAGTATGATCAATCATCGCTCGCACCACTCCATCGGACAGCCCAACCACTACACTATCCTTAACCTGCAACTTTCCTTGCGTCAACAGAACGGTAGCTACCGGACCAACTCGCTTGGACAAATAAGCCTCAATCACCACCCCCTGAGCCGGACCATCGAAATAAGCCTGTAGATCTTCCACATCCGCCACCAACAATATCATTTCCAACAAATCCTCAATGCCCTCGCCAGATTTGGCTGATGTTGGCACCATGATTGTTTTCCCTCCCCATTCTTCCGGAATCAAATCATAGTCGGCCAATTCTTTTTTAACTCTATCCAAATTAGCCTCTGGCCGATCAATTTTATTTAGCGCTACAATAATTGGTACTCCGGCTGCTTTGGCATGACTAATGGCCTCGATGGTTTGCGGCTTGACTCCATCATCAGCCGCCACCACCAATACCGCAATATCAGTTAATTTTACCCCATGCGCCCGCATCGCCGTGAAAGCTTTATGACCGGGCGTATCGAGAAAAGTAATTTTTCGATCATTTTTCTCCACTTGATAAGCGCCCATGTGCTGAGTAATACCACCGGATTCCCCTTCAACGATTTTGCTTTCTCGAATTTTATCTAATATCGAAGTCTTACCGTGATCAACATGACCCATCACCGTTACAATTGGGGGCCGACGCTGTAAATACTTATCGTCATATTTTTCCAAACTTCCCAATTCATCCTCCACCTCATCTTTCGTATCCACTTGAGCTTGAACCACATTAAAACCAAGATCTTGACCAATAATCACCGCGGTGTCAAAATCGATTCGCTCATTAATATTAGCCAGCACCCCGTTCTTCATCAACTCTTTAATCACGTCCGATACCGCAATCTCAAAAATCGCCGCTAACTCACCCACCGTCACCACTTCCGGGACTTCCACATCCACCAAATCAACCGGCTCAACCAATGCTTCAGGAGATTCAATCTCCTGACTTTCGGCTTCTTCATGTAAATTCTCTTCCTCGGACTCCTCCTCGACTTCAGCCTGTTCTTTTGGCTCCTCTGGAACTACATTATCAATGATCTCCTCATCCCTTACCTCATCCTTATCATTCGGTAAACGCTCCAATTGTGGTTTTTCGGTTGCAGCAACCGATTCATCATGCTTAGGCTCGTCTTTTTTCTCAACCTCATCAGCCTCATCGGACTCAGACTTATCTGTAGCACCCACCACTACCGCTTCTTCTTCCTCCGACTCCACCTCCTCTTCATCGTCACCACCATAATTCCCCAGCGCTACTGCCATCAATTGATCGCGAATCCGATCCTTACTGCCCAGCCGTCGCTGAATTTCCTCTGCCAAATCATCCCGAAAGACATTCGCCCGCGGACTAACACCCATATGCATCTCCTGGACCTTCTGACGAAGCTCCGATACCGTCATGCCCAACTTTACTGCTAATTCTGATATTTTTATACTCATAATAATTAACTCAACATTCTAACACTAATAACAATATTCTTTTTTTCCCGTACAGACGTCCCGTCGGGACGTCTCTAACATTTATTTCTTCTTCCCCTTCGGGTTATTCGGCACCTCTTCTTTTTCTTCACCCGGATCCTCATTCTGACTATCTTCCACTTTTTTCTCCACATGATCACCTCGTTGACGCTCAACTTCTTTACCCAAATCTGCCAACAAAGTCAATGAAGCTATCTTATCATCCTTTTTCATGCGCATCACGATCACACCCTGTGTATCCCGACCCATTGTTCGTATTGAGTCGACCGACACCCGAATCACCTGCCCCTTGGCAGATATTGCAATCAAATCAAGATCTTCACTGCCATTAACAATTATGGCATCGACAATTCCACCATTTTTAGCCGTCACTTTCGCAGTTTTAATACCAATCCCACCACGATTTTGTACTTTGTACTCACTCAATGCGGTACGCTTTCCGTAACCTTTTTCCGTTACCACCAGAATCGTACCGGGATGATACAACACATTCATGCTCACCACCTCATCTCCCGAACGCAGTTTAATTCCTCTCACGCCGGCCGCCGTTCTGCCCATACTTCTCACATCTCCCTCTTGAAAGCGTATCGCCTGTCCCTTCTTGGTTACCATCATCACTTCATTCATGCCCATCGACATCCGCACCCAACGCAATTCATCATCACCATTCAAACGGATTGCAATTAAGCCGGACTTGCGCACCTTTTTAAAGAAACGCAACTCGGTTTTCTTAATTTTACCTCTTTTGGTGGCCATCAATAGATATTTACCTCGCCGATAATCAGCAATCGTAATAATACCGGAAACATGTTCATCCGGGCCCAACTGCAATAGATTGACGACAGCCGTTCCTTTAGCTTGTCTTGAAGCCAGCGGAATCTCCCAAACTTTTAGATTAAAGGCCCGGCCTTTAGTGGTAAAGAAGAGCACGTCATCATGATTATAGGTCACCACAAAATGCTCAATTACATCCTCTTCTTTCATCGTCATTCCCACCACACCTTTACCGCCTCGACGCTGCGATTTATAAGTGTGACTGGGCAAACGTTTAATATACCCCCCTTTTGTAAGCGAAATAATTACCTGTTCATTGGGAATTAACTCTTCGCTATCCAATTTTCCTACCGGATTTTTATAAACTTTGGTGCGACGCTCATCACCATATTTATCCTTGAGTTCCAACAGCTCATCTTTAACAATCTGCATCACTTTTTCATTCGAACCCAGAATCTCCTTCAACTCCTTAATGCGCTCCAACAAGGCCTTTAATTCATCTTCAATTTTTTGTCGCTCCAAACCGGCCAAAGTCTGCAAACGCATATCCAAAATCGCCGCCGTCTGAGGATCGGAAAACTTGAACTTCTTTTTTAAATTCTTATGCGCATCCGGCCGATCTTTTGATTTCTTAATGGTCTGAATAACCGCATCAATTTTATCAAGCGCCTTTTTTAAACCCTCCAAAATATGAGCTCGCTCTTCCGCTTTTTTCAATTCATATTTGGTACGTCGCACCACCACCTTTTCCCGATGGTCAATAAAATACTGCAAAGCCGCCGGCAAAGTCAGCACCTTGGGATGAATATCATCTACCAGTGCAATCATATTTACCGAAAAAGAATTTTGTAACGGTGTCAACTTATACAACTGATTAAGAATTTTGTTAGGATACGCATCTTTCTTCAAATCAACCACCACCCGAACCTTGTCTTTCCGATCTGATTCATCCCGCAAATCACTCACCCCAACAATCTTCTTCTCTTTTACCAGATTAGCAATCTTTTCTACCAATCCCGCCTTATTGACCGTATAAGGAATCTCGGAAATGATTATCTGTCTTTTGCCTTTTTTGCTTTCTACAATCTCCGCCACCCCGCGATTAATCACTCGACCCCGTCCGGTGCTGTAAATATTTTTTATATCCTCATGTCCGTAAATCGCGCCACCAGTCGGAAAATCCGGACCCTTCACATACTCCATTAATTCATCCACGGTTGCCTCCGGATTGTCAACCATATACACAATCGCATCCACCAATTCATTTAAATTATGCGGGGGGACATTGGTGGCCATACCCACCGCTATACCAGCCGCGCCATTGAGAAGCAAATTTGGCAATCGGGAAGGCAACACCACCGGCTCTTTCAAACGACCATCATAATTATCCCGCCAGTCCACTGTTTCTTTATCAATATCCACCAGCAAATCATCCGCCAATTTCTGCAATTTAGCTTCGGTGTAACGATAAGCAGCCGCTCCATCCCCATCCATTGATCCAAAGTTTCCCTGTCCCCACACCACCGGGTAACGCAAAGACCAATCCTGTGCCATTCGCACCAATGTATCATATACCGCTACATCACCATGCGGATGATAACTACCAATCACCCGCCCAACAATGGTCGCACACTTACGAAAAGCAGCCGAATGACGCAATCCCAACTCATTCATCGAAAACACTATCCTTCGTTGTACCGGTTTCAACCCGTCTCTAACATCAGGCAGCGCCCGAGAAACAATCACGCTCATCGCATAATCCAAATATGAACGCTCCATTTCTTCGACAATACTGACTTCCTTCACGTATCCAATGTTCATTTTCAGATCTAACTTATTCTGATCATTTTCTTTTTTCTTTGCCATAATTATTTTTTCAAATCTTTTATAATATGTCGCCTGAGCGACTCCGTAATCTTAATTGCTAGACTTAAACACTACACGATATCCAAATTCACCACATCCCCGGCATGAGTTTGAATAAAATGTCGCCGTGGCGGCACTTCGTCACCCATTAGGGTGCGAAAAACTTTGTCCGCTTCCTGAGCATCCTCAATCGTCACCTTTTTCAATACTCGATTTTCCGGATCCATAGTTGTTTCCCATAATTGCTCCGGATTCATTTCACCCAAACCTTTATAGCGCTGTACTTTTATTCCCTTCAGTTGATCTTCCTCTTCCACCTTCTTCTTGCCGGACAACTCCCGCAATAATTCCAACTTCTCTGCTTCCGAATGGACATAGTGCTTCTGTTTATTTTTCTCCACACTAAATAGCGGCGGCTGAGCAATATAAACGTAGCCATCCTCAATTAGCGGTCGCATATGTCGGAAAAACATGGTCAAAATCAAAGTGGTAATATGCGCTCCATCCACATCCGCATCCGACATAATGATAATCCGGTGATATTTCAAGCGCTCCGCATCAAATTCATCACCGATACCACATCCCATAGCAATGATCAAATCCTTCAACTTATCATTAGCAATTACCTTATCAAGGCGATGTTTTTCACTATTAATCGGCTTTCCGGACAAAGGAATGATGGCTTGAAATTTACGGTCACGACCGGACTTGGCCGAACCACCCGCCGAATCACCCTCCACTATGTAGATCTCGCATTCCTCCGGATTACGCGAGGAACAATCAGCCAATTTACCGGGCAATGACATTCCATCCAGAGCCCCTTTACGAATCACCGTATCCCGGGCCGCTCGCGCTGCCATCCGCGCCCGGGCTGCCAAATAAACTTTCTCTACCATTGATTTGGCGTCACCTGGATTTTCCTCCAGATAGGTAGCCAACTCTCCACTGACCACCTGCTCCACAATTGACCGGGCTTCCGGATTACCCAACTTAGCTTTGGTTTGACCTTCAAACTGAGGGTCTTTCAATTTTACACTAACAATGGCTGTCAAACCCTCTTTGACATCATCGCTGGTCAATTTAGCATCCTT
>Ga0180430_10003190_pt1 | contig 14233 bp, 8 predicted proteins | sample SS_ome_9_FD_132999 | JGI IMG/M metagenome (GOLD analysis project Ga0180430, IMG submission 132999) | Hypersaline lake sediment archaeal communities from the Salton Sea, California, USA - SS_1_S_2 metaG | ecosystem: Environmental > Aquatic > Non-marine Saline and Alkaline > Hypersaline > Sediment... | reverse complement strand
TTTCCGAGGTCCTCCATCATCCCTCGTCGGTGCGCGAGATGTGCCTCTACCGGATCGGCGCCTTCGAGCGCGGCCTCGATCTTCGAAAGCTCGAGCCGCCCAAGGCGAAGAACTGGTAGGCGGCGCGCGGCGGCCGCGGCGGCCGCTTAGAAGATCGTCACCTCGACCACATCGTGGTGGGTCGCCTCAAAGAGGTTGTTGAGCGTGTCCACACCGAAGGTGAACTCCCAGTCCCCATTGGCGAGACTGTTCGATGATGCGACCTGAAAGTCGTTGATGTGGAGCAGGCCGCCCGCGTAAGCGCGGATCGGCGTCCAGCTCGCCTTCCACGTGCCCGGATACTTCCAGTACCAGGGCCGGTTCGACGGCGGATTGCGCTGGGCGAACACCCACCAGTCGTGGGCCACCCCCGCCTGATCGCCCGGGTCGAGACTGATCGTGAAGGTGACCGGCTGTCCCGAAAAGAGGTTGAGAGGGCCATCCATGCCGTTGATCTTGGCGTCGGCCACAACCGGGTAAGGCTCGAAACCGCAGGGATTCACCATCGGATCGCCGAGCACGGTCATTCCATAGTGCCACGAAATCTCGGACGCCGAGTAGGGCGCGAGCGCCTCGAACCACTCCTTGAACGCCACGCCGTAGGGTTCGCCCTCGCCGAGGGGCTTGTAGAACTTGTCGAAGACGAGCATCGAGCCCGACTTTGTGCTCCCGATCGTGGTCAGCGCCGTGAGGCTGTCGTTGAAAACGTAGACGGCGCCGAGACAGTTGTTGTCGGTAAAGAGCGACGCGCTGCAGGCGAAGAGATTGTAGAAGAGCGCCTGCGGCGGGATGTTGTAGACCTCGCTGGAGTAGAGCCAGCCGCCGCGGGTGAACGCATGGCCGCCGCTGTAGGAATGGCACGCAAGCTGGACGTACTCGTAGGCCCCATCGGTGAGGCGCGTGTTGGTGTAGTCGTTGCGATCGGTGTTGGGCGCCTTGATGACTTCGTAGCTGTCGTAGGCGAAGCGGATGTCGTTGCAGATATCATAAAAACCGGACCAGTCGTCTTCGGTGTAGGTCAACCCATGGCGGGTCTGCGTGAGGTTGCCCGCGTAGTACTCGTGCAGCTTGTCGAAGTAATCGTTCATCAGGTCCAGCTCGGATCTGTAGGTGATCCGCGACGCGTCGATCCGGCCGACGAAGATTTCCGGAGCCTCGTCGCCCGCGCCGTTGGTGTGCGAGTCGTACCTGCCGTCGCTGTTCGTGTCGACCCACGAACCGTCGAGATCCATGAAGAAGAGGTCGCACGGAAAGCGGTCCCCGTTGTCGTCGTACCAGGCCGCGGGAAGATCTCCAACGAAGACGCAGCCGACGAGGTTTGTCGCGTGAGACATGATGAACGACTTGAGATCCTCTGCCGTACCCGAGGTGCAGGTGTAGAGCTCGAGATTGTACCCTTGCCGCTCCACGTCGATCACGTACGTATCGAGCTTACCCTGGATCGAGGGCTGCAGGCTGCTGTTGACCAGAACGAGCACCTTGTCGGCCGCCGTCGCGCCCCGTCCGCCGCGCGATCCGCCGACGTCGATGCGGCGCGCCTCGAAGGGCCCTGTCTGCCTGCCGGCCACGTAGTCCTCATAGGTTCCCGGACCGCCCGGGCCCTGCCAGCGCAGTTCGGGGATCTTGGAGTAGTCGACCAGATCGGGACCCGGCTCGTCGGCCATGAGGCCCGAAAGGCCGGCCGCAAGACCCACCGCGCCGGCGCAGAGCAGAAAGGACAGAGAAAGCAGGATTCTCGCTATACAACGATTCAATCTCGCCTCGGGGATCGTCATCAGGGCGACTCCTAATTATGAGTGGAACAGAGTTCGATCAGGCCTATTCTCTCGGCTCGAGAATGGATCGAGAAAACTATAACACAGAACGACGTAAAACATACATAGAAAATCGTTTATATGTAATTAAGGTCTTTTGCGTAGTTCCAGAGGATCGATCGCGATCGCCGATCTCAGAAGAATCGGGAGGTCCGCCGCAGAGCGTGGTTCAAGAGGCCGACCCATCCTAATCCTGCTTGGACAAAACAATTAAAATTTTCTTTTGTATTAAATCCCTGTCTTGCTAACATGGATTCAGAGATTCTTCTGCGGTTGAGACCGAGCCTGATCCCTTCGTTCGGAGCGATCCGAGTGGCACACAGAAGGGTCGGCACTCTCCGATGGAGAGTCTCGCTCGGGAGCAGAACTGCCTACAGCCCGAACCCTATTTTTGGGACAAACGCTCACGATGAGAACAGTGCTGTTTCTTCTGTGCCTTCTCGCACTTCAAAGCATCGCTTTTTCCGACAACGTCGTCGAGCCGATGAATCGCGGGGACAAGATCATCGTCCCCCAGCAATGCCGTAACATTCAGCGGGCGATCAAGTCGGCGTCCAACGGGGATACGATCATCGTCTCCCCCGGCACCTACAGGGAAAACATCGATTTCCTCGGCAAGTCGATCACTCTGAAGAGCGAGCAGGGACCGGCGGTCACGATCATCGACGGCGGCCAGAACGGCAGCGTTGTCGAGTTCACCAAGGGCGAGGATTCTCACGCCGTTCTCAACGGCTTCACGGTGACCAACGGCTACGGCATGGTGTGGACCAAAAGCGCCGGCGACGGCGGCGGGATTTATTGTGACAACGCCTCCCCCACGATCATCAACAACGTGATCACCGGCAACTTCGCCAGCTCCGGATATGGCGGCGGGATCTTCATCAAATCGAACTCCGCGCCGATCGTGGCCTACAACACGATTACCGATAACAGCTCGATCCAGTGCGGCAGCGGCATCTACTGCCGGAGCTCGACGCCCTACATCTTGTACAACACCATTTCGAAGAACAGGTCGATGCTCGGTTTCGGCGGCGCGATCACCTGTTCACTCGGATCGAAGGCCTACATCGTGAGCAATACGATGCTCGGCAACTGGGCCAAGGCGGGCGGCGGCGGAATCTGCGTGTACCAGTCCTCACCGGTAATCACCGGCAACATCCTCGCCGGGAACACGACCCTCGCGGCGGGCGGTGGGATTCTCGTCTTCTGGAGTTCGGCGCCGGAGATCACAAACAACACGATTTCGAGAAACGAGGCGGAAGACGGCGGCGGGATCGCCTGCAAGAATCACGCGTCGGCAACAGTGTCGAACACGATCATCTGGAACAACGATGCCCAGGTGGGACGCGAGATCTATCTCGGCAAGAGCAACTCTCCGGCCACCCTCGATATCGCCCACAGCAACGTCGACATGACCCTCGGTTCGATCTTCTCCGACACCAACTGCTTTATAAATACGGGCCCGGGCATTATCTCTTCCGATCCCTACTTCGTCGATCCATCGAACGACGACTTTCATCTGACCATCTACTCGCCCTGCATCAACGTGGGCGACAACACCGTCGACACGCTGCCATCGACGGACTTCGAACACAATCCGCGCATCGCGCCCGTGCAGTCGGGCACGACCGACATCGGCGCCGACGAGTTCTACCACCATCTCTACACGAAGGGCACGGCTGAGGCCGGAGGCGAGATCGAGCTCGTGGTCATCGGATATCCGAACGTACCCGCCACTCTCTACATCCGTCCCATCGTCGCCGATCCGCCGTCCCAGGGCGGCAGCGGGATTTTCAACCTCTACGCCTTCTGGGATGAATGGAAGCTCGGCCCCATTCCGCTCTCCGGGGTCTTGCGCCAGAACGTTGCTGTGCCCCCCTCGGCCGCACCGGGCGATCGTTTTCGCCTCTTCGTCACCGAGGGCTATTTCTTCAACGGCGGCCCCCTGGTCCGAACGAACGAGATGGAACTGACCATCGAATAATATTTGCCCGCCCGGCGCCTGGTGCCCACACAGCCCACAGTGATTCTCGCGATTCTTTCGGTCTGCACCCCCCGGGCCGAAGGCCGAAAAAGCACCGCCCATTTACGTGAGAGAGCATGGAGGTTCGCCGGGAGATTCAAGTATAATGTGCGGCCTTGTGATTGTGGTGACAGTCCCGGACCGAAGGAGATCCGCATCATGTTCAGGATTATGGTCTTGCTTCTCGGTTTGGCGCTCTGCGCGCCGACTTCGCTTCGAGGGGAAGAGATCTCGCTCACTTACGGACAGGCTCCCGATCGTCCTGTCAGGCACGAGTACTTCGAGATCTTCGAGGAGGATGAAGAAGCCTGGGAAGAGGGCGGCGATCGGCTCTCCGACCGCGCCGTGACACTCTACGCCTACTTGCCGATCGAAGGGATGGACGACGGGCTCGTGTGCGCCTACGACTACTCTTCGAAAGAGGCGGCCAGGCCCGACATCTTCTACGCGGACATCGACTTCGACTTCTGCCTCGACGAGGAGGAAAAGTTTACCCTCGCGCCGACGCGGCTGCCGGCGAGCGACTTTCCGCCCGGAACCGATCTGCCGCTCTGCGCCGAAAAGATCTCTCTCGCCGCCATCGCAAAGGACGGGCGGGGACCTTTTTTCGTCAACCTTCATCTCATTCCCGCACCGCCCGAGGAGGACTATGCCTTTGTCTACATGTGGTGCGAGGCGTGGGGGTGTTATCAGGGGCCGATCACCGCCAAGGGCGTTGATTACACTCTCTACGTCAGGGACGAGAACGTCAACGCCTCCTTCTCCGATTTCGATGGGCGCGGTGAGAAATGCGACACGATCACCCTCGTTCCCGTCGGCCGAAAACCCGCCGGCGAGGAGCCCCTCGCCCAGAAGCTCCGCGGCGAGATGCTGCTCGGCGGCGCGGCGCTGAGCGTGGCCGTCATGGACGAGGGCCGTTCTCTGATGATCGATCCCGTGGCCGTCGAATTCGGGGAGACGGCGGCGCCGGCAGAAGATATCGAGGTAACCCTCGCCAGCGATCGCTGGGGGCTCAGCATCGTCAAAGGCGTGGCGCCCACCGCCTTGCCCGTGGGAACGTGGACGGTGAACAGCTTCCGCCGCATGGGCACCGAAGGGGGAGCGTTCTGCAAGTTCCTCGGACCGGAGTCGATCGCGATCGAGATCAAAGCCGGTAAAACGGCAGCCCTTCCCACGCTCGAAACAGACCTCACCCCGGTGGTGACCACGCGCGGCAAGGGGAAAAAGAAACGCACCCTTTCGCTGGTCATGACCACCTCCCAGGGCGCCACCTTCAAGGACTACAAAAATCCCGCTCTGGCCGATTCCCTCCCCGGCGTGCCTGTCAAGATCACCAACAAGGCGGGCAAAACCGTTGCCCGCGGACACTTCACCTTCCAGTGAGGCTCGACATGCCCCTACTCATGGGAAGTAGGACAGATCCCCTTCGGCGAGTACACGATTCACGTCGGCCTCTCGGCGCCTCTTATCGAGGTGGCGGAGACAAAGACCTCGGTTCGGTTGAAGTGATCCCGCGGCGCGAGCCGGCGCTTCTATAATCGCCGGTCTCGATTTCCATCCCCTCCGATCTTTTGTTGTTTTGAACGAAACAAATCTGCGTCTCCAGAGTCGAAGAACCATCGCGCGTGAGAGAGATTCCCGGTCGGAATCGAAATCGACCGGTTACAAATTCACTCCCGCGCGTGTAACTATTGCGAGTCGTAGAAGTGGTTGATGACGGAGCCCCCGCCTCTGTCATGTTCCTGGCGGCACCCGAGGGAATTAGGAGAGTCACATGTCTCACTGCGCCATTCTCCTGGTATCACTCTGTCTACTGTTTACTTCTCCCGCGCCGGCCGACAAAGAACTCACCCCTTTCGAAAAAGCCCTGACGGAAGCGGAAAAAACTCTTTTCGACGGCGATCTCGACGGGGCGCGGAATGCAATCGAACGCGCCATCGAGCGCGACCGGTCATCGCGCGCGGCGTGGGCGCTCAAAGCGCGCTGGGCCGAAGCCGCCGGCGACCGCGACGAGTTCGTCTTCGCCCTGCACAAGCAATACCGCCTCGCCCTGGCCCAGAAGGCGCCTCGAAAAGAACAGGCCGCGATCGGCGAGCGGCTCTTCGCCGTCGACTCGATCGCGCCCGACCTCTTCGAGATGAAGTCCCTCTTCGTGAAGAAGCTCCTCGCCCTGGCCAAATTCTACGAGAAGGAAAAACGCCCCCACTCGGCGATCCGCATCCACAGCGAAATCCTCGCTCTCGATCCGGAGCACGCCGAAAGCGCCGCCGCCATCGAACGGATCGCGTCAGCGCCCGATCCGAGCCTCGCCGAGAGTGCCAAACCGAGGGATCTCCTCTGCAACATCTCGGAGCAGTGGATCAAAAATTTCAACAGGAAGCACGCTTCGTGGAAGAGCCGCGCCAAGCTCGAGCGCGACCACTACGTGACCCACACCAACGCGGGCTACAAGGTCATGGTCCTCTCGTCGGAAGCGATGGAGCAGATCAACGCCTTCTACCGCGTCTTCTTCCGGTACGGCACGCCCGAGGACGGGCGGCGCGTGCCGCGCATCGATCTGCGCATCTTCAAGGAACGCACCGAGTATCTCGAGCACGGCAGCCGCCCGGCCGAATGGTCGGGCGGACAGTTCACCGGCTCGGCGGTGGAGACCTACGTGGGCGACGGCGGCATCGAAACGATGACGAGCGTCCTCTTTCACGAGGCGGCCCATCAGTTCGTCGCCCTCGCCACCAACGCCGTGGGATGGCTCAACGAGGGGCTGGCTTCCTACTTCGAGGGGTGCCGCATCCTGGCGAACGGCACGGTTCAGGTCAACCTGCCCGCAAACCACCGCCTCTTCCCCCTCGCGGAGCGCATGGAGCGGGGATGGATGAATAGCGCCGACGACGGCATCGACGTCAGCGATCCCAGCGGAAGCACGCCGCCCACGGCGCCCACTTTCCGCATCGTGATCGAGAACGAGTACTCCTGGGGGCCGCCCTGGTACGCGCCCACATGGGGAGTGGTCTACTTCCTACACAACTATCAGGATCCACTGGATGGTCGTTTTGTCTACCGCGCGGCGTTTCGTGATTTCATCAACAAGTCGGGCGGCCGGTCGGGCAAGGGGGCGGTCAAAAACTTCGAAGAGGTCGTTCTCGGCCATCCGGCGAAACCGACGCCCGGACTCAGGCCGCCGCGCGGCGCCTCCCCGGCCAGACTCCCGCGCACCGTGGAAGAGCTCGACGCGGTCTGGAAGGAGTGGATCATCCACCTGCGCGACGAACAGATGGGCCGTCTCAAGACCAAGCACCCCTATCACACCTGGGCCGAGCACGCGATCAAGCGGGGCGACTATTACGACGCCCAGGAGTTCTTCGAGAAGGGGATCATCGAGTCTCCCGACGATGTGGCGCTGCTGATCGACTTCGCCAAGCTCCTGGCCGGCCGGTTCAAGAACAGCGATCGCGCCGCCAAACTCGCTCTGCGGGCGATCCGAACCCTCGAGTTCAAGAGCATCGCGCCCGACGGGCCGGCCGAATCGAGAGAGATCGAAAAGATCGAAAAGCTTCTCACCAAGTGGGATCGCCGCTGGAAGAGCCTCGACCGTCTTCACGAAGAGATGAGCGCCGCCGCGCGCGGCCTCGCCCAGAGATACCTCGCCGAGGATCTCACCCTCATGGCGATGGACGTGAGCTGGCGCCTCGGCAGCGAGCTGGGGCTTCCCGACATGTTTGCCTACTTCGAGGAGGCGCTCCAGAAATCGGGCAAGTCGCCGTGGACGTGGGAGCTCGCCTACAACGAGAAAAATCTCGACGGATGGCTCGCCTCGGCGAGCGATATCTTCGTGCCGCGCGGCGCGCAGCTTCTCACCCGTTTCGGCGAGGCGAAGACGGACAAGTTCGACTACAGGTTTCTCACACTCGACAGGGTGACGTCGGGCGACTATGCCCTCGAGGCGGAGATCTATTCCGAAGGGGGAAAGAACACCTTCTGCGGTCTCGTCTTCGGCAAGAAGAGCGACCAGACCTTTCATGCCCTGATTCATTTCCCTTCGCCCCCCGGCGGCGGTGAGACGGCGGGCGCTGCGCGGTCGGGATACGTCGACTTGACCAGCTTTTACGGCTCCGACAACTTTCACACCTGGCGCCACAACCCGGTCGACACGTCGAATCGGGGATGGCACACGATGCGCGTCGAAGTCACTGGCAGGCTGGCCGATGTCTGGTTCGACGACGAGCTCGTCGTGTCCCAGGAATTCGCGAGCCGCGAAATTCTCAGGGGCAACTTCGGCTTGATCACCGGGCCCGGACAGGCCCACCTGCGCAATATCCGCTTTCTGGCGCGCAACGCGCGCGATCGGGGCGCGCGCATCGAGCGCACGCTGACCATGAAAAGGCTCAGGGAGAGGGGCGCAACGCGCACGGGGAGTGTGAACGACAGTTGGATCGACCAGGTGCCGCCCTGGCTCAAAGACGTGACGTGGGTGCAGAATCCACGCGAAAGCTGGAGCGATAAGGGCGCCGTCCCCACCTTGCTCCTCCTCTGGACGCGCAATCAAAACGAGCTCATCCCCATCCACCACTGGCTGCGCCATCTCTCGGAAAAGTTCGCCGATGTCGGTCTCGAATGCATCTCGGTGGCCGCCCACAACGACGGCGGCGGGATGGACAGATATCTCGAGGGGCATCCCTTCCCCGGATCGGTCGCCGTGGACAAGATCTACAGGAAGGGTTATGGCGAGACGCACGAGCTCTTCAGCGTGCCGCGCTTCAACGTGCCGCGGCTCCTCCTCCTCGACATCGATCACAGCGTCGTGTGGGAAGGCGATCCGGGGTTCACCATCGGCAACGTGTGGACGCCCGGTTTCGAGGACTATGTGGAGCCGGTCATCGAGGAACTCATCGCCCGGCGCGATTTGCGCGCTCTCTTCAGGTGGCGCACGGCGTGGAACGAAGAAGGCCGCGACGCGCTCCATCGGGGCGACTTCGAGACAGCCCTTCCGCTTCTCATCGTGGCGCGGCTCATGGACGGCGCCGTCGTGTCCGAGGTGCGCGACGCCCAGCGCTGCGTCGACGCCCTCGAAACCGCCGTCGACTCGATCGATATGGTCGCCCTCAGCCTGTCGCGCAACGGGTGCGAACCGGCCCTCGGCGTCCTGCTCGACTGGGGCAAGGGTCTCGGAAAGACTCCGAGCAGGGCGGCGAAAAAAGAGATCAGCAGACAGCTCAAGAGCAAGCGGGCCAAGGCGTGGATCAGGGCGCTCAGCCTGGTGAAAAAATACGGCAAGCGTCAGAAGGCGGGCAAGGAGCTCCTCGCCATCGACAGCCTGCTCGAGCAGCTCGAGCCACTCGACGGGCCCTTTCCCAGGACGATCAGGGACTCGCTCGCCCGCGCCGCGGTGGCAAAGGACAGGGCCGCGGCGCGTCGCGCCCTCGACAGCGCCGCACTCATGCCGTCGCGCTGGCTGGCCCAGGAGTATTTCAAGTTTTGACGCTGAGTGGGATCCCCGCTCACTCCACGGTGAGCACCTCCAGATTTGTGAGGATCGTGTTCGGTTTGCCCCAATAGCCCACCTGGCCCTGGATGGGGTATTCCTCGCCCGCGCTCCACCCCGAGGGCACGGTGACCGGAAGGCGTCGGATGCCGTCGGCCGGTATCGGTCCGATCGGCCAAGCCTTCACGATCGGCCAGATATGGAGGTCGCCGTGGGACGTGAGGTAGGGCGGATCGAGGACCTCTGCACCGAGGGCGATCTTGACCTGCTCTCCCGGTTCGCCCACCACGTAGAAGGTCACTGCCTGACCGGCGATCACGTCGCCCGTGTAGTAAAGGTGCGGGTGAAACTCGTCGGCGCCGATGTCGACGGTGCCGCCCGCGCTACGCGGATCGCCCTCGAAATCGTTTGTCGCAATGCCGGGCGAGGTCTCGTCGCCCGCGTCCTTGCAGGGCGAGTCCCAGAGGAGGTGAAAATCTCCATTCGCAGCGTCGGCCATCATCGGGTCGGCGTCGATATTGCCGCTCCAGCTGATGCCCGCGCCCGTCTTGATCTCGATCGATTTCAAACCACCTTCCAGGTCACAGTGCTTGACGCCCAGTTCTGATCCCCCGTCCACAAAGCCCTCCGGACCTAAGACGCCGCTGTTGTTCCAGAAAATCGAGTTGGCGAGGAGCACTGTCGACGATTCGAGATAGGCTCCACCGCCGAGGCTATTGGCGGCCGAAGCCTCATTTCCAAAAATCGTGTTGTTGACAGTATAGAGCTTGGAATGTTCGAAATATAATCCACCACCCTTTTGGTGCGCCGAGTTGTTGAAAAGGAGATTTTCACTGATCGTTGAGTATGTCTCATCGCAGTAGATTCCTCCGCCTTTGCTCCCTGCCGTGTTCTCGGTTATTCTGTTTCCCCTGATCGTGGCGCTGTTCGAGGAGAGCCGGAGATAGATCCCACCCCCCTTCCCGTTCACCGCGTTTGTGGCCATGTTTCCCAAGATGAGATTATCGGCGATTCGGCCGTAGTACAGACGAGCGTAAGTTCCGCCACCCTGTCTTCCTGCCTCGTTGTAGGCAATGATGTTGTTCAAAATAAACCCGCCGCCATATCCGAAATACAATCCACCTCCGTCAGTTGAAGAATTCGCCACGATCAGGTTGTTAGTGATTATTGCTTTGGTCTGGGCCGAAATACGTAATCCACCACCATTACCTTTTCCCTCGTTGTAGGCGATCGTATTCCCATCGAGGAACACCAAAGAGCAGTTATAACAGTAGACGCCGCAGCCTCCCTTACCCCCTTGGCCCGGATTGTGGTAGCACACGTTTCTGTAGATTTTGTTGTTCGTGATTAGGGGATCGCCAAAACCGCAAATAATCCCAGCACCACCGCGCCAGTCGCCGGCGTTTCTGGACACGGTGTTCATATCGATCGTTGGAGATCCATAGACGCTGTAAATGCCATGTTTATTGTTCAGCGTGACGATGTTGTTTCGAATCGTCGGCGACGCGGTGCTGCAGTAAATTCCCGCAAGGACCGCGCCTCTGGTCAGGGTGAACCCATCGATGATCGTGTCCGGCCCCTCGCCGTTCTCGAAGGTCACCACCGGCCCCAACCGATTGCCGTCGATGATCGTGTCCGACGCGCCACTTTCGCTCTTGACGAGGATCGCCTTTCCGACGAAGTCGATGTTTTCCACGTAGGTCCCCGACCGGACGATGATCTCATCGCCGTTGACGGACGCGTCGATTGCATCCTGGATGGTGGCGTAGTTGTCGGGAACGTAGATCACCGCGGAATTGGCAGCCGCGTGAACGAACACAAAAACAGCCAGAAAAAAGAGTGTTTTCATGAGTACCCATCCCTTGGTCATGTCGAAAAAGTGCTCCCAGAGGACAAAAGGATACCATATTTTCGATATATACCGAAATGGTTTTATCGGCGTGCGGTCACGGTACGAAGAGGATATGTCCAGGCCGGGTGGCGTCGATCACGAGAAATGTCTGCGGCTCTTCGAGCACGACGCAGGTGAAATACATCACCTGCCCGAAGAGCTCGTACGACACCGGACCGCGCGTATCGAAAGTCCCCGCGGCGGTCCCCGATCCGTCGAGCGTCCCGCGAAAGTTCACGAGGTAGGGCGTGTTGATCATCCCGAAAGCGGTGTAAGTCCAGCTGTCGATATTGAGAGGCACATCGACTCCGTTCACGCGCACCCCGGGCCAGGTGCCGAGCTTTCCAGACAGAATCACGTAGGGCTTGTTCGCGCGAGCCGCGCCCAGCGACAGGGTGAACTCCGACGTCCCCCCCGCCGTACAGGAGATCTCGTCGACCGAAAGATCGAGACCGGCGACCTGCGGCACAACGCTGATATTGTCGATGAAGTTCACGTTCAGAGAGGAGCTGACGCCGTCCTTCCAGTTGGCGATGTCGACAAACGCTGGCCCCGTTGCCGAAGCGGTGAAGGTGCCCGTGATCGTGCGTCTGAATGTTTCCTGCTCGTCAAGCGGCCCGCAGTGGTCTTCGACGATCACCTCCCCGGCGATCGAGATGGAGAAGTTGCCTCCATCGGGGTAAAAGAAACATCATCCGTTGTGATAGCAGATGTCGGCGCTCAGCGTGTAGGTCTCGCCGGCAAAGAGATGGACCAACTGGGCCACACCGCTCACCGCTTCGCTGTTGGGGTGCTGGTAGTAGGACCAGCTCTTGCGCCCGTTGCCGGTCACGTCGAATTTGGCCACGCCCCGGTGGTGATAGGGCAGAAAGCCGGTCTCCTCCCAGTGCATGCTGTCCTCTGTCTCGAATCCGCCGTTGATCACCGCTTCGGCCGCCGGCAGAAGCTGCCCCGACCAGACGAGCAGCACGAGCAGGGCCGCACCTTTTCGGCAGAGTGTCACTCTATTCATGATTGGTTCCTTCGGGCGCCTGGACGGGGGAGGATGAGTTCTTCAGGGCCTGTTTATTATGAGTTTTCTCGATCGAGCAGTCAAATCAGGTTTCGGTTCTTACCCGGGGACGGCAGTGACAACGTCCCGGATTCAGGTACGAGAAGCCTCTCTTCCAAAACTATCAACCACCACGAGGTGCAACTCACCCGGTCCGTGCACACCGGTGACGAGCTCCATCTCGATGTCGGCCGTCTTGCTCGGGCCCGAGATGAGTGTGAGGCCGCTGGGCGCAGCATCGTCGCCCGCCGCCGGGAGTGTGCCCGCCCAGTCGATCAGATCGGCCACGATCTGGTCGGGCCGCACAATGGCGATGTGAATCAGCGGAACGAGCGAGATCATCCGGCGGCACGCCTCGGACGCGCCGAGCACGATCGAACCGGTTTCGGCCACCGCAAGGTCGACGTCGGTGATGGCCGCGTCGATCCGAAAGAGGTCATCGCTGGCCGTGTCGTCGATCGGCACGACAATGCACGACTCGGGCGCCAGGTCTTCGGCCGCGGTAATCGCCAGAGCCAGTCTCGCCCCATCGCCCACGATCTCGTCGATGATCGCCCGCAGCCGGGCACGATCGGCCGCGCGGTGAAGGCGCGCGCCCGACGACTCGGCCCGTTCGGCGAAGAGCCCGATCCGCGCCGCCTCGTCGAGATCGGCTGGAAAGAGCCGGCCCTCGGCGGAGCGCGATCGTGCCTGGTTGGCCCGGCGCTCAGCGAGCGGCCCCGAGTCGAGCGCCGCCCGAATCTGCTGGAGGACGTCCTTATCCATTCGGCGTCTCCTTCTTATCATCCCGCTGCCGCGCCCGGCGCGCGAGGTAGCTCCTCTTCGCCGGCAAGGGAAGGTCCTTGACCCGCGTCCACTCCCCCGGAATCGACGGGAGCTTCTCCACCCATCCTTCCTTTCCAAAAGGTCGCAGCCCGAAGCGCGCCACCCTCTGCGCCAGACGGTAGACGAGCGGGTGCTGAAACACCCACGCGCCCAGCTTCATCCCCATGCGCTCCATCACCGAACCGTGCCCGCCCTCGGCGAGATCGTTGCGCAGCTCGAGAAGGAGCTCGGGCAGTGGAATCTTCACGGGGCACACATCGCCGCACACGCCGCAGAGGCTGCACGCTTTGGGCGGACCGCCGGCGATCTCGAGCCCCTTCTGCAGCGGAAGGAGCACCTTGCCCATGGGGCCGCTGTAGCACCCCGGAAAGCTCTGGCCGCCGATGTAGCGAAAGACGGGGCACACGTTGAGGCACGCGCCGCACCGGATGCAGCGCAGCATGCTCCACTTGTCGCCGCCCAGGATGCGGCTCCGCCCGTTGTCGACGATCACGAGGTGGACCTGCTCGGGCCCGTCGTGGGCGCACGGGCCGCGGGCGACGTTGACATATTGCGTAATTCTCTGCCCCGTGGCGAAGCGGGCGAGAAGCTTGAGGATCACCGCCGCGTCGGGCCCGTCGCGCACGATGCGCTCGAGACCCATGACGGCCACGTAGATGCGAGGCAGGCCGGCCACGTAACGGCCGTTGCCCTCGTTGGTACAGATCGTCCACGCGCCCTGGTCGGCGATGGCGAAGTTGACGCCGCTGATCCCCATCTGGGCGGCGGCGAACTTTCCGCGAAGGTGGTCGCGCGCCGCCTTGGTGAGCGCCTCGGCGTCGGCCGCACCCCGGTAGCCGATCTTGTGCCTGAAGATCTCGTGGACCTCGGCGGCGCTGAGGTGGACGGCGGGCATGACGATGTGCGACGGCTTCTGGCCGGCGAGCTGGATGATGAACTCGCCCAGGTCGGTCTCCACCACGTCGATGCCGTCCGCTTCGAGCACGGGAGAGAGGTCGATCTCCTCGGTGAGCATCGACTTGCTCTTCACGATTCTCTCGACACCCTGTTCCCTCGCCACGCCGAGGATCGCTCGCTGCGCAGCGTGGGCGTCGGACGCCCAGTGGACGCG